>Ga0302321_100000168_pt1 | contig 58824 bp, 59 predicted proteins | sample Fen_T0_1_FD_202505 | JGI IMG/M metagenome (GOLD analysis project Ga0302321, IMG submission 202505) | Peat permafrost microbial communities from Stordalen Mire near Abisko, Sweden - Fen_T0_1 | ecosystem: Environmental > Terrestrial > Soil > Wetlands > Permafrost | place: Sweden: Abisko... | reverse complement strand
GCGCGACTCATTCCAGGGCGCATCGGACTTGAAGAACTGTGTGAGCAGAGTATCTGCACTTGGCCGCGGGTTCACATTGCCAAAGCCCACGGGACTGTTGAGCCAATGGTTAGACCAGTAGCCATCTGCCGGCATCCGTTTGATGTCCAGCTCCAGACCCACGCGCTGCGCGTTTTGCTGCAGCATCAGCGCCATCTCGACCGAATACATGGCTGCAGGTGAGGCAACCACGGGCACTTTGCCGGTAACGCCCGACTTCTGCAAATGGAATTTGGCCTTGTCCAAATCGAATGGGCGCTGTGGAAGGCCTTTGAAGTGGAAGCGGTTGGTGGGGTCGATCGGCTGGTCGTTGGCCACCACAGCGTAATCAAGGGCAATGGTCTTCTTCATCTGTTCACGGTCGAACAGGTACTTCATCCCAAGGGCAAAGTCAGGACTCATGCCTGGGCCAACGTCCCTGCGCAGGATGAGGTCGGTGTACTGACCAGACTGGGTGGTGAATATTGCATAGCCAGGCGTACTTTTGACGCGCGCCACGGCACGTGGGTTGACCGAGGCAACAAGGTCCATCCCCCCCGACAACAGTGCATTGACGCGGGCGCTCTCGTCACCGATGCCCACAAACTCGATCTCGTCAAGATAGGGCTTGCCAGGCTTCCAATAGGCCTCGTTACGCACCACCAGCGAGCGCATACCAGGTTTGAATTCCTTCAGCTTGTAGGGCCCCGTACCAATACCGGCATTGAAATCGGTCGTACCATCTTTGACGATATGGAAGTGAAAAGTGCCAAGGATCACGGGGAAATCGGCATTGGGCGCCGTGAGCACCATGGTCACCTCGTTCGGGCCGGATGCCTTCACGCTGTCAATTTGCTCGGCCAATGCCTTTGCCTTCGATGCCGTGGCCGGGTCTTTGTGGCGCATGATGGAAAAAACCACATCGGCAGGCGACAGCGCCTTGCCGTCATGAAATACCACACCCTTGCGCAGGGTAAAAATCCAAGTCTTGGCGTCCTGTGTCGCAAACGATTCGGCCAGCGCGGGCTGCGGCGTTAGCGAACCATCAAGCACAGTGAGACCGTTATAGAGCATGTTGCAGCGCGAATAGTCTGCCTGGTTCGACTGCTTTGCCGGGTCCAGTGTGTCCGTGGCGGCAGCCGTGGCGCCCGCCACGCGGATACGTCCGCCACGGCGGGGGGTCTCTGCGTGGGCCGTCACGGCCAAACCCGCCAAGCCTCCGGCCAAGGTGGCCTGCATGCCGCCGGCCATCAACATAGCGAGGACATCACGCCGCGAGGCGCCGCGTTGTAGCGACGCCATCACGCGAAGGCTATCTTTGGGGCCGACAAGGCGCTCGAATTTGCTATGGCTGTCGCTCATGGTGCTACTCCTGGGTGAAATGGTGAATAGGAAACAACGGGGGGAGATTAAAAATGGGTGGATTGCAAGACTCAGGCCAAACGGTCCTTGAGCTGGTAATACATACCCACGATTGGTAAAAACCAGGGTGAGCCAAAGTGGCCGGGAATGGCAGACCAGCGACGCCCCTGCCAAGGGTTGGCAGCAGCATCACCAAGCATCACTGCAGCCATGCGTTCGCCCATGTGAACCGACATCTGCGTGCCATGGCCGCTGTAGCCCATGGCGTAGAACAGGCCGTCGCGCTCACCTGCGTGGGGCAGCCGATCTTGAGTCATATCGACCAGGCCGCCCCAGCAGTAATCCAGCCGCACATGGCCAAGTTGGGGAAATGTATGTTCAATACCAGCCCGCAAAATTTCGCCACTGGCGGCATCTTTTTGCGGACTGGAAACGTCAAAACGCGCGCGCCCGCCAAATACCAGGCGGTGATCTTCGGTAAGGCGAAAGTAATGATGAATGTTCGCCACCGTGACATAGGTGCGCCGCGCGGACAACAGGGCACGTGCGCGCGATGCCCCCAAGGGCTCGGTGGTCACAATGAAACTGCCGACAGGCACGATGCGGCGGCGCAGCCAGCCAAACGTGCCATAGCCGCCGTGACGCGATGCGCCCGTCGCGAGCAACACCTGATTGGCCTGCACCACGCCACGCGTTGTGTGCAGACGGTGCTGCTGGCCTTGCACGCGCTCGATGCGCTGCACGCAAGTCCCGGTGTGGATCTGTGCGCCATGACTTTGGGCCGCCAGGGCCAGACCATGTGCAAACTGGCCCATGTGCATCTGGCCGCTGCGTTTGTACAAGATGCCGCCCTGAAAGCGGTCACTTTGCACTTCTGCACGCACCTGCCCAGCGTCCAGTATCTCGACATCGGTGTCCACACCGTCCGCGATCAGACGCTCGGCGCTGCGACGCAGCACATCCATCTGGTAGCCTTTGGTGGCGAGCTTGAGCTTGCCATGGCGCAAAAAGTCGCAGGCGATCGCTTCATCACGCACGATTCGCTCCACCGTATCCACCGCATCGTCATAGGCGTGGTACCACGCTCGCGCACGCTCCACACCCACCTTGGCCGCAACTTCTGCGTAATCTACCGCCAGCCCATTGTTGACATGCCCGCCGTTGCGGCCAGAAGCTTCAGGGGCCACAGTCGCACCAGCCTCCAACAGAATCACCCGCACGCCCCGTTTGGCCAGAGCTAGTGCAGCCGACAGCCCGGTAAAGCCCCCGCCCACAATGGCCACATCCACCTGCTGCGGCAGATCGTGTGCAGTCAGAACCAAGGGGGGGATCGATTCGCTCCAATAGGACTCGAGTTTCATGGCGATCAAGGGTGGTTAGGCGTTGGTAAAACGGGAAATGAAAGGACTCAGAGGCCGACGACGCCCGGCAAACCGCCGATGTCCTGGATTTCGGTGTAACCGTAGGCCGGGTTACCCGGACCATGGCCACGATTGACAAACACCTTGTTCTTGATGCCGATGTCGTCCGCAGACATCAGGTCGTAGCGCAGACTGGAGGACACGTGCAGCACATCTTCGGGATTGCAGCCCAGCGAGTCCAGCATGTATTCGAAGGCTTTCAGACGTGGCTTGTAGGCCTGCGCCTGCTGGGCCGTATACACACGATGAAATGGGGCACCGAGCATGGCCACATTCTTCTGTATCTGTGCATCTGCCGCGTTCGACAAAATCACCAACGGAATTTCCTTGGCAACCTTGGCTAGGCCGGCGGGGACGTCTGCATGCGGATCCCAGGTGGGCACGGCGTCGTAAAACTTTTGACCATCGGCGTCAAAGTACTGAATTTTCCACTTCTTGCACAGCCGACGCACGGCGTTCTTCAGTACCACTTCATAGGGTTGCCAGTCACCCAGCACCTCATCAAAACGGTAGGCGGTGAAATCGGCAATGAACGTCTCCATGCGATCGACCGGAATGCGGTCGGCAAACAATTCACGCGTCATCTCTCCCATGCGAAAGCGCGTGAGGGTACCGTAGCAATCAAAGGTCACATACTTGGGGCGAAAGATCATGATCTCGTCTCCTTGGGTTCTACCGGCAACCGACCGGGGCGGACCGTCAGGCCTCGTGAGGCGCTTTCGACAGTGTGTTGTTACGGACAGATTGAAGCACGCGATTTAGCTGTTTTTGTAGGGAAATACAGGGGGGGCGCGCGAGAAAGCTGCGGTTTAAGGGGGGGGCTGCGGCATGCCATGCGGTCTGCACCGCATGCGTGCAGACACGCACCGTTAGTGCACTTCAGCAAAGTCAATGAGCACACTTTTGAAGCGCAGATTGGCCTCCACCGCCTGACGCCCCAAGTCTTTGCCAATGCCAGACTGATGGTAGCCACCGGTGGGGATCACGAAGTCCGCACTGCGCCCATAACGGTTAATCCACACCGTACCCGCGCTGATGTTGCGCATTGCACGCAACGCGCGCCCAATATTGGCCGTGTGCACGCCAGACGCCAGGCCATAGTGCTCATGAGCAGCCAGTGCCAAGCCCTCCTCTTCGGTGTCGAATACCTGCACCGTGAGTACGGGGCCGAAGATCTCCTCTTGCACCGCCGGATTGTTTGCCGTTACACCTTCGAGCAGGGTCGGCTGAAAGTATGCACCGCCCGGCCCGCCGTCGAACAAGCCACCGCCGCAACGCAGTTGCGCACCCGCATCGCGCGCGCGCTCCACAATGTCAAGAATTCGTGCCGCCTGCGGTGCTGAGATGATGGGCGACAACGTGGCAGCATCGTCCCAAGTTGCGCCTGGCCGCAAGTCGGCGAAGCGCGCTGCAATGCGCTCCACGAGCGCCTCGGCGACACCACGTTGCACGATCAGACGCGAGCCTGCCACACACACCTGGCCAGCATTGCCGGTAATGCCCCCCGCGATGATGCCGGCCAGTCGTTGGATGTCGGGTGCATCGTCAAACACCAGCTGCGGACTCTTGCCCCCCAGCTCCAGTGTCACGGGCTTGGGGCCATGCAGCGCACAGCTGGCCATAATCGCCGCACCCGTGCGAGTCGAGCCCGTAAAGGTCATCTTGGAAATCAACGGATGGCGAGTGAGCGCCTCACCTGTCGTGCGGCCATCACCCTGCACCACATTGAACATGCCAGCGGGCACGCCCGCCGCGATGGCCAGTTCGGCCAAGCGAATGGCCGAGAACGGCGTCATCTCCGATGGCTTGAGCACCACAGCGTTGCCTGCGGCCAATGCCGCCCCCACCTTCCACGACATCATGACCAGCGGAAAATTCCAAGGCGTGATCGCGCCCACCACACCGTAGGGTTCAGCCACGACCATGCCGAGGTGATCATGCCGCGTAGCCGCCACGTCGCCGCCTAACTTGTCGGCGTACTCGGCAAAGAAGCGTAACCCTTCGGCGGTAAAAGGAACATCCCATGCCGAGGCATCCTGCACGGGGCGCGTAGAACATACGGCTTCGAGCGGCGCCAGATGCGCCACGTCGGCATCGATCAAATCGGCCCAACGGCGCATCACACGGGCACGATCACGCGGTGGGCGCCGCGCCCAATCGCTGTTACGCCAGGCCTGCCAAGCGTTTTGCACGGCGGCGTCAACGGTGCTGGCATCGGCCAATGGCAACTCGGCGTGCACCTGCGCGTCGGAAGGGCGCAATACGGCGATACGCCCGGTGTCAGAAACCATCCGTCCGCCGATGAAATGGACCGATGGGACGGAAATGGATTGTGGGTCGAATAAAAACATGAAGCAGCACACGCAACGGGCTTGCGTGCAGTAGTGAAGGGAGGCTTGATGCTAGACAGGAAGGCCCAGCATTTGTACCTGTAACACCGCACTCAGCCGCAGTGAATTGCAAAACCCATCACCTTGACAGAAGAAGCTTGCAAGTTGCACGAAAACCCAAATTGGTACTGGCGCAGTTCACCGATGTCGTCCAAGATAGATACCAACTCCCTTGGCTTCAAGAACGTCATTCATGCTTTCCTCCCTGCTGTCCACGCCCCAATTCAACACCCATGACGGTGTACTGATACGTCCCATGACACCAGCCGATCTGAAGGATGCCCACGCGCTGTCAGCCGAGCTGCGCTGGCCGCACCGCCCGGTGGACTGGGAACAGATGTTTGCGCACTCACATGGCTTTGTGGCCGAGCGCGATGGTCAGATCATTGCCACAGCACAGCGCTGGCAATGGGGGGATCACCACGCGACCATCGGACTGGTGATCGTCACACCCGCCTGCCAGGGGCGACGCATCGGTCATCGCCTGATGAGCGGCCTGCTGGAAGGCATGGACAAGCACACCGTGCTTTTACACGCCACGGCTGAAGGGCGTGGCCTGTATGAGAGACTAGGTTTCGTGCGCACCGGCGAGATCCGCCAGCATCAGGGCCTAGTGCCACCCACACCGCTGATCGCACTGCCCCCAGGCTGGCGCCTGCGCCCATTGGGGCAGAACGAAGCACCGGCTTTGCACCGACTGGACGCACAAGCGCGCGGTATGCCTCGCCACGCGCTGATCGATGACCTGCTGATCCAGGCCGACGCCTGCGTGGTGCTGGACCACGATGGTGAGCAGCGCGGCTTTGGCATGCTGCGTCGCTTCGGCCGCGGGCATGCCATTGGCCCAGTGGTCGCGCCGAACGTGGAAAGCGCCAAAGCACTGATCGCACACCTGGCTGGTGCGAATGCGGGCCACTTCACACGCATTGACATTGATTTCGACAGTGGACTGTCGGAGTGGCTGGAGCGCATCGGCCTGCTCCGAGTGGATGCCCCCACCACCATGGTACGCGGTACACCGCTGGCACATTCCCCAGGCGATCCATTCTTGTTCGCCATCGTGAACCAAGCGGTGGGCTGATGCGATGCGCAGCACATTTCTCTACAAGTCCGACCCGGTTCGAGGCCAGGCCTGGGTCGAAGTCTTTCGCCAGCGGCGCCCCGATATTGACTTTCGCATTTGGCCCGACATCGGAGATGCCGAGCAGGTCCATTTTTTGATGGCCTGGGTTCCCCCTGTTCCACTGAAAGAGTGTTTCCCCAATCTCAAGGTCCTGTTCTCGTCCGGCGCAGGCATTGATCAATTCGATTTTGCAGCCCTGCCACCAGATCTGCCTGTGGTACGCATGGTGGAGCCCGGCATTGTTGATGGCATGGTCGAGTACGTGACACATGCCGTACTGGATCTGCACCGCGACATGCCGCAATACCGCCGCCAGCAACAGCAAGGCGAGTGGCACGTGCGACCCGTTTTCCCCGCTAACAAGCGACGAGTGGGCGTACTCGGCCTCGGTTTGCTGGGGCAAGCTGTTCTCACCAATTTGAAACACTTGGGCTTCCAGTGTGCTGGCTGGAGCCGCTCGCGCCATGCCATAGATGGGATGCACTGTTATGCCGGCAACGATGAGCTAGCGGCATTTCTGGCACACACCGACATCCTGGTATGCCTGCTGCCGCTGACCGACGCCACGCGTCACTTGCTTGATGCCAAACTATTTGCGCAGTTGCCAACCGGAGCCAGTCTCGTGCATGTGGGCCGCGGACCGCAGCTCGTAGACGCCGATCTGCTGGCCGCGCTAGACGCCGGTCATCTCAGCGAAGCGGTGTTGGATGTAACGCATCCCGAGCCCCTGCCACCATCACACGCGTTCTGGCGCCATCCGCACATCCGGCTCACACCCCACATAGCCAGCGTCACCCAGCCACTCAGCGCGGCGGAGGTCGTGCTCGACAACTTGCACCGCTTTGAAGCCGGTACGCCCATGGTGGGCCTGGTGGATCGCGCACGCGGCTACTGACAGCACCCCGTGTGCGCACAGCACAATCTGCCGCCAAAGTCCTAACAACCGCAGCGTGCTTCGTGCACACCACCCAAACCAGCACCACACAACAACGTAAACGTTCTAACCTAAGAACATTGATTGCTGCCATCTTTCGTGCACTGAGAAACTGCCATGAACCAACTTACCGACCTCCCCCTGCTCGCGTCGCTCGACGCCATTGACCGTGCTCACCTGATCCACCCCGTCTCGTCCTGGCGAGGCCATGAACAGCGAGGCCCAACGGTGCTTTCGTCTGGCCATGGTGCATGGCTGAAGGACGCCAAGGGCCACGAGCTGCTCGACGCCTTTGCCGGTCTGTGGTGTGTGAACGTAGGTTACGGCCAAGAAAGCGTTGTACAGGCCGCTGCCGAGCAGATGCGCCGCCTGCCCTACGCCACAGGCTACTTCCACTTCAGCAGTGAGCCGGCGATCCGCTTGGCCGAGAAACTGGTGCAGATCACACCGGAGTCGCTGAACCATGTCTACCTCACGCTGGGCGGATCCGAGTCGGTGGATGCGGCGGTCCGTTTCATCGTCCAGTACTACAACGCCATCGGCAAGCCCGCAAAGAAGCACTTCATCGCACTGGAGCGTGGCTACCATGGCTCGTCATCCACCGGCGCAGGCCTCACCGCGTTGTCCGCCTTTCACCGCGGCTTTGATTTGCCGCTCCAGACCCAGCACTACATCCCATCCCCCAACCCCTACCGATCGGTCAACCCGGCCGATACACAAGGCATCATCGCCGCCTCAGTGACGGCATTACGCGCCAAGGTGGCCGAACTGGGAGCCGACAATGTGGCCGCTTTCTTCTGCGAGCCCATCCAGGGTTCGGGTGGCGTGATCGTGCCACCCCAGGGCTGGCTCAAGGCCATGCGCGAGGCCACCCGAGAACTGGGCATTCTGTTCGTGGTCGATGAAGTTATCACCGGGTTCGGCCGCACCGGCCCCATGTTCGCCTGCGAAGCGGAAGGGGTAGCGCCTGACATCATGACCATGGCCAAAGGCCTGACGGCAGGTTATGCCCCTATGGGCGCCACCATGCTTTCCGATCAGGTCTACGCCGGCATCGCCGACGGGGCTCCTGCTGGCGTCCCGATTGGCCATGGCGCGACCTACTCCGCCCACCCGGTGAGCGCGGCAGTCGCACTGGAAGTGCTGCGCCTGTACGAAGAGGGCGGCATCCTGGCCAATGGCCAGCGCGGTGCCGCTTCGTTTGCGGCTGGACTGGACGCGCTGCTTGACCACCCGCTGGTGGGTGATTCACGCCACCGCGGCCTGCTGGGAGCACTGGAGCTGGTCAGCAACAAGGCCTCCAAACGCGGCTTCGACGTGTCTCTGGGCCTGCCCGAACGGATAGCCGCCATCAGCTACCGTAACGGTCTCGTGTTCCGCGCCTTCGGCGACAACATTCTGGGTTTTGCGCCCGCGCTGACCTACACCGAAGACGATTTCGCGCTGATGTTCCAGCGCCTCAAGATGACGTTGGATGAGGTCCTTGCTGCGCCCGACGTTCGCGCGGCCATCACCGGCTGAAAAAAATCCCTCTCTGCCGCAAAATCGAAGCTTATCTCACGTCTTAGACCCAAAACATGACCGAAGCCTTCAAGATCGACCGCCTGGATCTCCGTATCCTGGCCCAGCTGCAGAAAAACGGCCGCATGACCAACGTGGATCTCGCAGACGCCGTCGGTTTGTCACCAAGTCCCTGCCTGATCCGCGTGAAACGACTGGAGCAGGCAGGATACATCGCGGGCTATGGCGCCCACCTGCGACTGGAAAAGCTCGGCGACACACTCACCGTGTTTACCGAGGTCACCCTGACTGACCACCGTCGCGAAGACTTTACCCGTTTCGAGTCAGCTATCCGCGAGATGGACGAGGTGCTCGAATGCCATCTGGTGAGCGGCGGTTACGACTACCTGCTGCGTTTTCTCACGCGCGGCGTCAACCACTACCAGGATGTGATCGACGATCTGCTAGATCGCAACATCGGTATCGCCAAGTATTTCAGCTACATCGTCATCAAGTCGCCCTTCATCAAGACCCATTGTCCGATTGAGCACCTGTTTCCTCACCAACGTTGATCGCTCGTCGACCCATGCCAGAGACACCACATCACACACCTGCCCGCTTCGTGCGGCTGGCCGAAACCGATCGGCCGCAGATTCAGCTCACGATCGACGACCACCCCGCCAAGGCACTCGCAGGCGACAGCCTGCTCGTTGCCTTGCTGACCCATGGTCGCCGCGTGCGTGACAGTGAATTTGGTGATGGCCCCCGCGCGGGCTTCTGCCTCATGGGTGCTTGCCAGGACTGTTGGGTGTGGACGCCCAGTGGCGAGCGGCTGCGCGCCTGCTCAACCCCTGCACAGGCCGGGATGGTGGTGTATACCCGTCCCCCAACGCAGCACTGGCCGAAGACGCTGGATCTGCAAGAATCACTGGCCGCATCGGAATGCCAACATGGCTAACGCGAGCATGAGCGATATACCGCGCATCGTCATCGTGGGCACCGGCCCGGCTGGCGTACGCGCCGCACAGGCCGTGGTACAGGCAGGGCTGCGCCCAACCATCGTCGACGAAGGCTGTCGTGACGGTGGCCAGATCTATCGCCGCCAGCCCGAGGGGTTCAAACGCTCTTACACCAAGCTCTATGGGACAGAAGCCTCTAAGGCCCAGGCACTTCACACCGATTTCGACGCGTTGCGCCCCTACATCGACTACCGGCCCAACACCCTGGCCTGGAACCTGACACAAGGCGAATTGCATGTGGTGCGAGACGGCAAAGCCGAAACCTTGACCTTCAGCGCCCTGCTGGTGTGCGCAGGAGCCACCGACCGCCTCATGCCCGTGCCCGGCTGGCAGCGTGCGGGTTGTTACAGCCTGGGGGCATCACAGATTGCGCTCAAGGCGCAGGCTTGCGCCATTGGCACACAGGTCGTTTTTCTAGGCAGTGGGCCGCTGCTTTATCTCGTGGCCTCGCAATATGTACAGGCTGGTGCACACGTGGCAGCGGTGCTGGACACGGCGCCCCGCAAGAAGTCCTGGCGGGCCATCACTGGACTGCTCGCACGCCCACGGCTTGCGCTGCGCGGGCTGGCGCTGATCCGCAGCCTGCGTACGGCTGGTGTTCCGGTCCTGCAAGGCGTCACGCCGGTCGCCATCGATGGTGACGACCTTCTGGGGGTGCAAGGTGTCACTGTGCGCGATGGGCAAGGTTGCACGCAGCACTTTGAATGCGACGCTGTGGGCATGGGCTGGCACCTGCGCGCTGAGACACAACTTGCCGACCTGGCACGCTGTGAATTCACATTCGAGCCGATCAGTCGGCAATGGCTGCCACACATTGACCAAGACGGACGCAGCAGCACGCGTGGCGTGTATCTGGCAGGAGATAGCGTGCGCATCCTTGGCGCCGATGGCGCCGAGGCCGCAGGTCGTCTGGCCGCGCTGGCCGCACTGACCGACCTCGGTCATGCAACAGGCAGCGCCCGCTATACGCAGGAGTCTGAGGCGCTGCGGCGCACGCTCGGACAGATGGATCGCTTCCGGCAGGGATTGGTGCATGCCTTTCCCTGGCCGCACACACATATCGCAACACTGCCTGACACCGCGGTGGTGTGCCGCTGCGAGGCCGTGACAGCGGGCGAGTTGCGCCGCTGCGTGACAGAGATGGACAGCCAGGAAGTGAACCGTGCCAAGGCCTTCAGCCGTGTCGGCATGGGCCGCTGTCAGGGGCGCTTCTGCGGCCATGCCGCGGCCGAGATCGTGGCGCATGCCTGCGGCATCCCCATCGAGCAGGTGGGCCGACTGCGCTCACAGGCCCCGGTCAAACCGCTGATGATGAACACGCGCGAGATGCAGGCATGAGCACGAACCCAACGACCCACGACACCGATGTGCTGGTGCTAGGCGGTGGCCTGATGGGCACCACCACCGCGTTCTTTTTGCGCCAACACGGCCAATCGGTCACGTTGCTCGAGCGCGAGCTGGTAGGCCGGCAGGCCAGCGGCACGAACTTCGGCAATGTCCGACGTCAGGGCCGCGAGCTCCATCAGATACCGCTGGCCAACCGCGCACGCGCCGTCTGGGGGCGCGTGAAGGCCTTGCTGGGCGAGGATCTGGAGTTCGTACCTTACGGCCACCTGCGCGTCTGCTACACAGACAAACAGGCCGCCGTGATCGAAAAATACGCACACGACGTGAAACCTCTTGGCCTGAACCTGGAGGTATTCACCGCCGAGCAGTTACGCAAGCGATGGGGTATTTTTGCACCGGGTGTATTGGCGGGGTCCTATAGCCCCGAGGACGGTCACGCCAATCCGCGCTTGGCTGGGCCCGCGTTCGCGCGTGCGGCGCGCCGCGCGGGCGCAAACATCATCGAACATGCCGACGTGCTACAGGTCGAGCACGACGCCAACAACTTTGTCGCCCACACATCCGATGGCCGGCGCTTTCGTGCACCGCAGATGCTGGTGGCTTGTGGTGCCTGGTCCAACCGCATAGCGGCGCAATTTGGCGAGGCCGTGCCCATGGACGCCCGCGGCCCACAGATGGGCGTGACTGAGCCTTTGCCCTATGCACTCGGCCCGTCCATCGGACTGTCGTCACCCATCGAACACGAAGGGCTGTATTTCCGCCAGATCGCACGCGGCAACATCGTTTTTGGAGGCGGGCTCAAGGGCCCGGCTGATGCCGACCACATCCGCGCCTATGTGAAGCCCGACAACGTGTTGCGCCAGCTGCGCGAGCTGCGCCGCTTTGTGCCAGCTTTCGAGCACGTGCAACTCATTCGCGTGTGGAGCGGCATTGAAGGGTACACCGCTGACTGGCAACCCGTGATGGGCCCCAGCGCCAAGGTGCCTGGCCTTCACTATGCCTTCGGCTTCAACGGCGAGGGCTTTGCCATCAGCCTCGGCGTGGGTGAAACCATGGCCGAACTGATCACCACGGGCAGCACCACGATGCCACTGCAGCCGTATGGCATTGGGCGCTTTGCGCAGACCGCACGACAGGCATAAAAAAACCGCCTGAGAAGGCGGTTTTTTTGGATGTATCGACGCCCCACTGCCAGCGGAATGCCTGGCAGTTTTTATTCCGACAGCACCACAAAGACCTTGCGCAGCGTCTGCGTCACGTTCCATTCGCCGGTCGTGTTCGCAGGAAAGAACAGCGTGTCGCCAGCCTGAATATCCAACGGTGCACTGCCCGTGGGTGTGAAGACACAGGCCCCCGACAAGATGTGCATGACCTCGGCGTTGGCCAGCTGGCGCTCGAAACGACCGGGCGAACACTCCCAAATGCCGGATCGATTCTCGCCAGCACCAACAAGATCCACGTCAATACCACTGAACTGGCACAGCGGTGTAGACAGTGCCCGGGCGGGTGTGCCCTGGTCTACCAGTCCACCGATGGTGCTGGACTGGCGAAGGATGGTGATGCTCATGGTGGTATTCCTCTCACAATAGACAAAAAAAGAAATCAGGCGGATGCGAGAGCCCGGGTGGCCACAGCACAGAACCAACGCACCCCGAGCGGCAGGGCGTCGTCGTTGAAGTCATAGCAGGGGTGGTGCAAAGCGGCCTCGCCATCCGGCCCCTTGTCAGCACGCCCTTGCCCCAGCCACAGATAGGCGCCAGGCAGGCGCTGCAGCATGAAGGCGAAGTCCTCCGAGGTGAAGGCCGCCCGGTCTGCCACCTGCGCCTGCAGGCCGATAGCTCGGGCGGCATCAAGAGCCAGCTCAGTTTCTGCTGGCGTATTGATGGTGGCTGGGTAGTAGCGCAGGTAGTTCACATGGGCCTGGGTGCCGCTGGACAGCGCCACACCCTCGGCCATGGCGCGCACAGCCGCTTCAATACGGTCTTGCGATGCAGCGTCGAAGCTGCGCACTGTGCCGGTGATCTGTACCTCAGCTGGCAGCACGTTGTGACTGTGCCCGCCCTCGATACGGGTAACCGAGAGCACGGCCGATTCGCCTGGGTCGATGCAGCGCGCGACGATGGTGTTGAGCTGCACAACAAGTTGGCTCGCAGCCAGGATGACATCGGGCGTGTGGTGGGGCTGCGCAGCATGGCCGCCACGCCCGCGCAGCACGATGTCAAAGCGGTCTGCGGCAGCCATGATGGGGCCGGGACGTGTCTGCGCCTGCCCCAGGGGCAGATCGGGCCAGTTGTGCAAGGCAAAGACGCTGTCGCAGGGGAAACGCTCGAACAGACCATCTTCCATCATCTTTCGTGCACCTCCTTGGCCCTCCTCCGCTGGCTGAAAAATGAAGTGAACCGTGCCATTGAAGTTGCGCGTGCGCGCGAGTTGGCGTGCCGCACCGACCAACATGCTGGTGTGACCGTCGTGCCCACAGCCATGGTGCACGCCATGGACGCCGCTGGCATACGGCTGCTGCCCCAGCTCGACCATGGGCAGAGCATCCATATCGGCACGCAGTCCCACACTGCGCGTGCCATTGCCACAGCGCAGTGTGCCCACCACGCCAGTTCCAGCAATACCCTCGTGCACCTCCAAACCAAGCAGACGCAGGGACTGCGCCACAATGCCCGCCGTGCGCCGCTCGGTATAAGCCAATTCAGGATGTGCGTGCAAATCGTGGCGCAATGCCACCAAATCGGGCAAAAGATCAGCCACGGGTTCCGCAATGCTGCTCCAGTTCAAATGGCGAAAGGCCATAGAAAAGCTCCTAAGAAATCGAACACAGGCCGGGCCCAAAAAACCAGCAAGAGGCCTGCGCAAGGCGTATAGCTTAGGTGTTGGCGGCACTCGCGTGATTGCAATCCCGAGGTGTGTGGCGGCAGTGAATTTCGTATTTCAGCGCTCTACACGCAGATTGTGGGGCGGACCAAAAAAAGCCTGCGCTCAGTCACTCAGCCCAGGCGGCTCATCTGACAATCGCCTCTGAGCGTCCCGGGCATGGCACGGCCTGGCGCGCAATTGGCGCCTCATGTGCCGCTGGAGGACTTTGCGGATTTGACCAGCTCAAACACCCCCACAACCAGCCCCCCCGCCGCCAAAGCCGCAGCCAGCCAGGGCAGTGGCAGCGGCGCAAACTTGAACAGGCCGGCCAACCCGGGCAGATACAGCGCCAACACCATCAGCGCCAGCGCAGCCGCACACACCCACCACAAGGTAGGGTTGGGCACACGCAGGCTGTGCCAGAGCGAACCACTGCGGGTGCGGTTGACCAGGATCAGCGCCAGATTGCCCGACACCAGGGTGGCAAACGCAAAGGCCCGCGCTGCGCCCTCACTCAGATGCGCCAGACCCCACCAGGTGGCCAGCAGCACCACGGCCAGTGCCCCCAGGCCCTGCAACAGCGCCCACAACAGGGTCACACCGCCAAACAGTGGGGTGGTCACATCGCGTGGTGGGCGCTGCATCAGGTCGGGCTCGGGCGGTTCGTTCTCAAACACCATTGAGCAGGCCGGGTCGATCACCAGCTCCAGAAAAGCAATGTGCAAGGGAAACAACACCGTGGGCCAGCCCAGCAACACCGGCAACAAGGCCATGCCGGCAATCGGCACATGCACCGCCAGGATGTAGGACATCGACTTGCGCAGGTTGTCAAAAATACGCCGCCCGAGCCGCACCGCCTGCACCAGCCCGGCAAAGTTGTCGTCCAGCAGCACGATGGACGCGGCCTCGCGTGCCACGTCGGTGCCTCGCTCACCCATCGCCACACCCACATGGGCGGCTTTCAGGGCCGGTGCGTCGTTGACGCCGTCACCGGTCATGGCCACCACCTCGCCGCTGGCCTTGAGCGCCTGCACAATGCGCAGCTTTTGCGTGGGCGCAATGCGGGCACACACGCTGACGGTGCGCATGCGCTTTTGCAGAGCCAGATCGTCAAGCTGGGCCAGGTTGTCACCGGTCAACAGCCAAGGCGGCTCAGCATCGGCTGCGCCAGTGCGCTGGCCAGGTGCAGCCAGTTTGGCCTGATCGCCCGGCACTTGCAGCCCCGCCGCCTGTGCAATGGCCTGCGCGGTGGCCGGGTAGTCACCGGTGATCATCACCACCCGGATGCCCGCGCTGCGCGCCTGCGCCACCGCCTCCGGGATCTCTGGGCGCAGCGGGTCAGCCAAGCCGAGCAGGCCGACAAACTCAAAGGCAAAGTCGTGCTCAATGGCGGGCCAGTCGACCCCCTCAAACCGCGAGCGGGCCACGCCCAGCACCCGCAGGCCCTGCGCCGCCATGGCTTCCACTGCGGCCGCCACCCGCGCTTGGGGCACGCTGTCCATATGGCACAAATCCACAATCGCCTCGGGCGCACCTTTGGCCGCCACCACATTGGCCTGGCCCTCGACCGCTTTCCAGACATGGGACATGGCGCGCAACTCGGGCGTCAGGCCGTACTGCTGCATCAGCGTCCAGTCGCGGTGCAGGTGCTCGGTGTCTTTTAAGAAGTGTTGCCCCAGGCGGTGAAAGGCTTTCTCCATCGGGTCAAACGGGTCGGTCATGCTGGCCAGGATCGAGAACTCCACCAGCGTGTGGAAAGCCTCGGGCAGCTCGGTGGTGTTGGCGTAATCAATGCTGAGGCTGTCGCCCTGCACGGCAGCGCCAGCAGATTCGGCATACAGCTGCGCCACAGTCATGCGGTTCTCGGTGAGCGTGCCGGTTTTGTCAACACACAACACACTGGTGGCGCCCAGGGTTTCAATGGCGGCAATGCGCCGGGTCAGCACCTGGTGTTTGGACAGCCGCCAGGCGCCCAGCGCCGGAATCACCGTGAGCACCACGCTGAACTCCTGCGGCAACAGCGCCATGGCCAGTGCAATGCCAGCCAGCAGCGCGGCCAGCCAGTCACCTTTGAGCAAGCCAACCGCAGCCACCAGGCACAGGCTGGCCACCACGGCCACCAGTGCCAGCGTTTTCACCAAGTGGGCGGTTTGCAGGCGCAGTGGCGAGACCTCTGCGGTCAAGCTCTCCAATGCAGTGCCAATGCGGCCAATCTCGCTGCGCGCGCCGGTCGCGGTGACCAGCGCCCGGCCATGGCCGCGCACCAGCAGCGTGCCAGAAAACAGCTGCGAAGCAGCTGCGGCGGGCTGCCCGGCGGTACCCTGCGCCACCACCTTGTCCACCGGCAATGGCTCGCCGGTGAGCAGCGACTCGTCCACCTGCAGCTCGGAACCTTGCACCAGCAGCGCATCGGCGGCAATGCGGTCGCCCTCGGCCAGCAGCAGCAGATCACCCTGCACCACCTCGCGCCCGGCAATGCGCAGCGGTGCACCGTCACGCAGCACCAGCGCACGCGGGCTGGTCAGGTCACGCAGGCTGGCCAGCGCATGCTCGGTCTTGCCTTCCTGGTACAGGGTGAGCGCCAGCACCATCAGCACCAGGCCAAACAGGATCAGCCCCTCTTGCAAATCCCCCAGCACCAGGTACAAGACCCCGGCGCCCAGCAACAGGGCAAACATCGGGTCGGACAGGGTCTCGCGCACGATGGCCCACAGGCCGCGCTGTTGATCGGTTGGCAGCGCGTTGGGGCCGTCTTGCTGCAAACGCTCGGCGGCCTGGGCTGACGTCAGGCCCGGCGCAGCAGGAGCATCACCCGGCAGCAGGCCACCTGGCAAATTTCCATCAATCATTTTGGCTCCTAGCCCTTATGGATACTGCGCTAATAGCCATCAAAAGAATAGCAATTCTCAGGCGCCGATCCGATCAACAACGGGCCGAAACAGCCCGTGTCCAGACAGCCATTATTTGACAAAAGCGGTGCGTCGGGTGTGATCTGGCGCACCTACAGAGGAATCATCTGATGGTGAACGCCAGACTCAATGCCACCACCACCAGCAAGCCCAGACCAAATAGAAACACCGCTTCAGCCCTGCGCTCATAACGTCTGCCGCTGATCGTCGCGCGCATGGCGGCAAATGACAGGAAAGCGCTGAGCAAAAATATCAGCGCATCAACCGCCAGCGCCTTGTCAATCAACATGTGCCAATTGGGCCCCGCGCCCACCCGCCCGATGGAAAGCACTGTCATACAGACACCAATCATCGTGGCCGAGGTGGGCAGGATGTGCGCCGACAGGCCCGCCGTCTCACCCACTGCGGGCGCGGCCACCTCGGGTGGGCACGGCTGCCGTGGTGCTGTGCGCGCCATCAACCCAGGCGCACCGGCACGAAGATGCGGCTGCCATCGCGCTCAATCAGCAAGGCCACCGACTTGTCCGACTTGGCCACCAGGGTGCGCACCTGATCCAGGCTTTGAACCGGGGCGCCGTTCACCGCCAACAACACGTCACCCGCCTGAACACCCGCCAGCGCGGCGGGGCCAGTGGTGTCTTCAATCAGCAAGCCAGAACTCACACCCGTGGCCCGTTTTTCCTGGGGTGACAAGGGGCGCAGCGCCAGGCCGAGTCGCCCTTGGCCGTTGGACCCTGGCGCGGCGGCCACTTTTTCCAGCTTGTCGTTGGCGTCGATCAGCTTGGCGCTGAGGTGTTCCGACTTGCCCTTGCGCCAGACTTCCATGTCCACCTTGTCGCCAGGGGCGGTGGCGCCAATCAGCGCGGGCAGATCGCTCGACGCCACGATGGGCTGGCCGTTGACCTTGAGGATCACGTCGCCACTTTGCAAACCGGCTTTGTCGGCCGGGCCGCCAGCGTCCACGCTGGACACCAGCGCGCCTTCGGGGCGCTCCAGGTGGAAGGAGTCCGCTAGCGCCTGGTTGACCTCTTGGATCGCCACCCCCAAGCGGGCATGGCTGACATGGCCGGTGGCCACAATCTGGTCCTTGATCTTGGTGGCCAACTCAATGGGAATAGCAAACGACAGGCCCTGGTAACCGCCGGACTGGCTGTAGATTTGCGAGTTGATGCCCACCACCTCACCGCGCGTGTTGAACAACGGCCCGCCCGAGTTGCCGGGGTTGACTGCCACATCGGTCTGGATGAACGGCACCATGCTGTCGTCGGGCAACGAGCGGCCCTTGGCGCTGACCACCCCGGCCGTCACGCTGTTTTCAAAACCAAACGGTGAACCAATGGCCAGCACCCATTCACCCACTTTCAAATCTTTGGCCTGACCCAGCGGCACGGTGGGCAGGTTTTTGGCATCGATCTTGATCACCGCCACATCGGTTTTGGGGTCCGAGCCCAAGACTTTCGCGGCAAATTCGCGCCGGTCGGTCAGCTTGACCATGACCTCGGTGGCATCACGCACCACATGGGCGTTGGTCATGATCACACCATCCGGGCTGATGATGAAGCCCGAGCCCTCACCGCGCATGGGCGTGGGCGAGGCATCCGGCCCAGCCAAACCGCCGGGGCCCTGAAAGCGTCGGAAGAATTCATAAAACGGGTCGTCCGGGTCCAGCCCCGGAAAACCACGCTGGTGCAGCGCCGCTGCGTCGCTGTTGCCAGACACTTTTTTCAGGGAGGTGACGGTGATGTTGACCACCGCCGGGCCATGCTGCTGCGCGATTTGTGAGAAGTCCGGCAGGCTCATCCCAACGCTTGGCCCAGCGGGTGCGTTAGAGGGCGCAGCCGCCACCGGCGAGGCAGCCTGCGCGTGCGACAGGGCCAAGGTGGTGACCGCCCCGGCGCCCAGCGCCCCCCCCATCACCAGGGACAAAACAACACGGTTGGTAACAAACGGCACTTTCATTTCAGACGCTCCACTCGGTTATTGAACACACCGTCAGTGTGGGAGCGCAAACTTAGAGCGTTCTTAAAAGCACTTAAACGAGGCTTAAATCAGAGGCCTCAGAGACCCGGAAACTGCACCGTCACCCGCAAACCACCCAGCTCTGCGGACTGGTCCAGCGTGACCTGGGCCCGGTGGCCGTCGGCATTGGTTTTGACAATGGCCAGCCCCAGGCCGCTGCCACTGACCTCCGACCCCGTCACGCGGTAGAAGCGGTCGAGCACGCGGCTGCGCTCCTCTGGTCCAATGCCAGGGCCACTGTCTTCCACCGTCAGCCTGGCGTACCCGGCTTCGACTTGCAGCGCCACCCGGATCTGGCCCGACACCGGCGTGTATTTGATGGCGTTGTCGATCAGGTTGCGCACCAAAATCTGCAAGGCTTCGGGCTGCCCAGACACGGCAGCGGCAACACTCAACTGGGTGTCGATGCCAAGCTGGCGCGCCTCGGCCAGTGGCATCAACTCGGCCAACACCTGTTTGACGATGTCGCTCAGGTCCACGATGCTGGTCTGGGTCTGGGCTGCAGACTGCTGGCGTGCCAGCACCAGCAGTTGCTCAATGAGACGGCTGGCGCGGTCAATGCCCGCGTTCAGCCGGGTGATGGCAACCTCGCGGCTGACATCGTCTGCGGCGCGGCGCAGGCTTTGCACCTGCAGCTTGAGCGCGGCCAAGGGGGTGCGCAGCTCATGGGCGGCATCGGCCACAAAGTTTTTCTGTGCCTCAAACGCCTGCGTGACGCGCCGAAACAGCAGGTTGAGCTCTTGCACCAACGGGCGAATTTCGTCAGGCAGCCGGTCCTCGGCCAGTTCGCCGAGTTCATCCACATCACGCGCCGCCACCTGCTGGCGCACCCGCGCCACCGGCGCCAAAGACGAACTCACCACCCACCAGACCAGAACCATCAGCAAGGGCACCAGCGCCAGCGTTGGCAACACCGTGCGCAAGGCCAGCTTGGCGGCCATGGTCTGGCGCACATGTTCATCCTGCGCGACCTGGATCACCTGCGCGCCGGTGTCAAAAGAGTACAGGCGGTAAGTGGTGCCGCGCGCCTGGATGGTCGAATACCCCAGCACCGCACGCTGGGGCAAGGCCGCGTGGGTGGTCGAGCGAAACAGACTCAAGCCGTCCGAGGTCCAGACCTGCACCAAAAAATCGAATTGGTCGTCGTCGCCCGGGCCAGCGCCTGGGGTCAGTTGGCCGCCCTCTGGGATGCCCGGGCTCAAGGACAGGGCCATCTGGCGCATCTGGATGTCAAACAGCTCATCGGCTTCGGCCAGGGCGGCGCGGTAGGCCATGCCCGCCTGCAGCAAAGCGGTCGCCACCACCGCGACCAATAAAAACCATAGCAACCGGGCCCGCAAAGAATGGGCGTAAGGCAGATTCATGGCAAAGCCTTTGGAATCATGTACCCCACGCCTCGGACGTTTTGAATCAGGTCAGCCCCGAGCTTTTTGCGCAAGCCGTGGATGTACACCTCCACCGCGTTGCTGCTGACGTCCTCACGCCAGCTGTAGATCTTGTCTTCAAGCTGCTTGCGCGACAGCACCAAACCGGGCCGGGCCAACAGCAGCTCCAGCACCGCCCACTCGCGCGCCGACAAGGTGACCGACTGGCCGTTGGCGCGCACCTCACGAGTGACCGGGTCGATGCTGACGCCCAGGTGTTCATACACCGGCTCGGCACGACCTGCAGCCCGGCGCAACAGGGCGCGGATGCGGGCCAGCAGCTCGTCAAACTCATAGGGTTTGATGATGTAGTCATCGGCACCCTTGTCCAGCCCCGCCACGCGCTGGCTCAGTGCGTCGCGCGCGGTGGCAATCAGCACCGGCACACGGTCTTTGCGGGCACGCAGGCGCTCCAGCACCGTCAGGCCGTCGCACTTGGGCAAACCCAGGTCCAGCAGCAGCAGGTCGTAACCGTGCGCGTGCAGCACCTGGTCGGCCAGTTCGCCGTCCTTGACCCAATCGACCGCGTAGCCTTCGCCCCGCAATAGGTCCAGCACGGACTCGCCAATCATCACATCATCTTCCACCAAAAGTAGTCGCATGCGTCTTCCAACCCCCAACGAGCCAAGCCCTGGATGAGCTGGCCCAAAAACTTGCCATCCGCCATGAAGCACTGCGCGCGCACGACGGCACGCCCCTGCCAGGATACTGGCAGCATCAACTTAGCGGTGGCTTAAAGCCGGGCACCACGCGCAGCCAACCGCCAAACGATTCACCATTTATCTGGTGATTTATACAGTAATATTGCACCATGGCCAAAGACAAAACCGTTTACGTGTGCTCAGAATGTGGTGGCATCAGCCCCAAATGGCTGGGCAAATGCCCGCATTGCAACGCCTGGAACACCCTGGTGGAATCCGCGCCCGAGAGCAGCGCACCCACCAAAAACCGCTTCGCCTCGCTGGCAAAAACCTCTGAGATCGCGATCCTGGGCGAGATCGACGCGGTGGACATGGCGCGCACCCCCACCGGGCACGATGAACTGGACCGGGTGCTGGGTGGCGGCATGGTCGAAGGTGGCGTGGTGCTGATCGGCGGCGACCCCGGCATTGGCAAATCCACCCTGCTGCTACAGGCGCTCGACTCACTACAACGCAGCGGCCAGAACACGCTGTATGTCACCGGCGAAGAAAGTGGTGCCCAGGTGGCGCTGCGTGCCCGGCGCCTGGGGCTGGACAACTCGCAGGTGCGGGTGCTGGCCGAGATCGGTCTGGAGAAAATCCTGGCCACGCTGGAATCGACCCGGCCCCACATCGCGGTGATCGACTCGATCCAGACGGTGTACTCCGAACAGCTCACCTCGGCGCCCGGCTCGGTGGCGCAGGTGCGTGAATGCGCCGCCCACCTGACACGCGCTGCCAAGGCCAGCGGCGTGTGTATTGTGCTGGTGGGCCATGTCACCAAAGAGGGTGCGCTGGCCGGGCCACGGGTGCTGGAACACATGGTCGACACCGTGCTGTATTTTGAGGGGGACACCCACTCGAGCTTTCGGTTGGTGCGCGCCATCAAGAACCGTTTTGGCGCTGTCAACGAAATTGGCGTGTTTGCCATGACCGAAAAAGGCCTCAAAGGCGTGAGCAACCCCAGCGCCATTTTTCTGAGCCAACACGCCGAGCCGGTACCCGGCAGTTGTGTCATGGTCACGCTGGAAGGTACCCGGCCGATGTTGGTGGAAATCCAGGCGCTGGTGGACAGTGGTGGCCCCAGCCCACGGCGCCTGAGCGTCGGGCTGGACAAAGACCGGCTGGCCATGTTGCTCGCGGTGCTGCACCGCCACGCCGGTGTGGCGTGTATGGATCAGGATGTGTTTGTCAACGCGGTTGGGGGCGTCAGGATCTCGGAGCCCGCAGCAGATCTGGCTGTGCTGCTATCAATTACGTCGTCCCTCAGAGGCAAACCGCTGCCCAAAGGCTTCTTCGCGTTTGGCGAGGTGGGACTGGCGGGTGAGGTGCGCCCGGCCCCGCGTGGTCAGGAGCGGCTGAAAGAAGCCGCCAAACTGGGCTTCAGTGTGGCCGTGGTGCCCAAGGCCAATCTGCCCAAAAACCTCCAGTCCAAAGACTTCGACGGCCTGACGATCCACGCGGTGGAGCGGGTCGAACAGGCCATGGAGATTGTGCGGAGCTTGACTTGACTTACTGAGTGCCAGCTGTTTCCAACAACTTCAAGACCCGGTCGGTCACGTCGTTTTTGGGATTCACAAAAATGGCGCTTTGCAGCACAAAGTCGAGCTTCTCGGTGGCCGCCAGTTGTTTGACGATCTTGTTGACGCTGGCAATGAGTTTTTGCAACTCTTCACCCTTGCGCTTGTTCAAGTCTTCCTGAAAGTTGCGCTGCAGGCGCTGCAGTTCACGGTCTTGCTCCTGCAACTTCTTTTGCTGATCCAGACGTTGCGCCTCGGCCATCACCGGGGCATCTGTTTGAAACTTGGTCACGGCAGCTTTGAAGTTGCCGTCTTGGGTCGCGAGGTCTTTTTGGCGAGCGGAAAACTCTTTCTCGAGTTTGCTCTGGCTGGCTTTGGCGGGGCTTGATTCTTTCAACACACGGTCAAAGTTGACAAAAGCGATGCGGCCCGCCGAAAAATCAGCCGCTTGCGCCACACCAACGCCCACCGCACACACACAGCCAAGCAACAGACTGGCGCACCAACGGCGAAGAGTGCGGGACGAGTCATTGGAGAAGAGGCTGTGTTTGCGCATGATGTGATGAAGTGTGAAGTGAAAAAAAGGATTGTGCGGCTAAAGCCTCAGTTGCGCACCACTGTGTTGCCCGATTTTTTGACCGGGTCACCCACTTTGAGGCCCGGGTTGCTGGCAAAGTCAAAGTGGGCGCTGCCACCATTGGTGTAACTCACGGTGACGCGCCAGACCTGGCTGCTGTTCATGTTTTCCTGGATTTTCTTGCCGGCATAGGCGCCACCGGCAGCCCCCGCCACAGTGGCCAGATCCTTGCCAAAACCACCGCCCACCTGATGCCCCAACACGGCACCAGCCACGCCACCAGCGATCAGGCCCACGGCGTTGCTATCGCCCTGTTTTTCAACCACATGCACCGCCGTCACCCGGCCGCAATCGGCGCAGTCAACGGCTGCGGCTTTGGTGCTGGCGGTGCCCTTGGCATGCAGTTTGGCCAGGGCTTTGTCATACACGGACTGCGCATCCCGGCGGCATTGCAGACGCGCTTCGGCAGACGTCTCGTCAGCGCAGAGTTTTTTATCAGCGATAAACCGTGCTTTGGCGGCTTGCGGGGTTTCGGCTGCAACAGACTCTGACGACCAATTGCTTTGTGCAGTGGCCAGCCCACTCGTCAGCGCGACCAACAAACCACCCGCCAAAACGCCGGCAAAGCGTGCAGAACTGGTTTTGCTTGACATGAGAACCTCCAAATCAGTTGGGTGGCGCGCCACCGGGTAAAGCGAGAAGGATACCCCGAAGCGCCCCATGCACACACGCAGACTTGTGAGCAAATGTCAGCACGCCACCTTTGAGCACGGTTCAACTCAGCCCTTTAAAATCACTGATTTGACCTCCAGCGGCGCGCTGATTTTTAAGGAACAAACCATGAGTCCCCTTCCCCCTTCAATGTCTGACCGCGACGGCAAAATCTGGATGGATGGTCAGATGGTTGACTGGCGTGAGGCCAAGATCCACGTTTTGACCCACACCCTGCACTACGGCTGCGGTGTGTTTGAAGGTGTACGGGCTTACAACACGGTCAATGGCCCGGCGATTTTCCGCTTGGCAGAACACACCGAACGACTGTTCAACAGCGCCAAGATCCTGCGCATGAAGATCCCATTCACCCAAGAACAGGTCAACGACGCACAACTCGCCGTGATCCGCGAGAACAAACTCGACTCCGGCTACCTGCGCCCGCTGGCCTGGATTGGTGACAAGAAACTGGGCGTGTCCCCCAAGGGCAACACCATTCATTTGATGGTCGCGGCTTGGCCGTGGGGCGCCTACCTCGGTGAAGAGGGCATGAAGCGCGGCATCCGCGTCAAGATTTCCAGCTACACCCGCCACCACGTCAACATCACCATGACACAAGCCAAGGCGGTGAGCAACTACACCAACTCGATCCTGGCCAACATGGAAGCCACCGACGACGGCTACGACGAAGCCGTGCTGCTGGATGCCAATGGCTTTGTGTCCGAAGGCGCAGGCGAGAACATTTTTGTGATCAAGGGCGGTGTGGTGTACACACCCGACCTGTCGGCCGGTGCCCTCAACGGCATCACCCGCAACACCGTGTTACAAATCTGCAAAGACCTGGGGATCGACGTGGTGCAAAAACGCATCACCCGCGATGAGGTCTACATCAGCGACGAGGTCTTTTTCAGTGGCACGGCGGCTGAAATCACGCCAATCCGAGAAATTGACCGGCTTGAGATTGGCTCAGGCTCACGGGGCCCGATCACCGAAAAAATCCAAAGCGCGTTTTTTGACATCGTCAATGGACGCAACCCCAAATACGCCCACTGGCTCACCAAGGTCTGACCACCATGAACAACACCGTCGTCGAACTTCTGGCCAAAGACCTCAACCACGCAGGCGGTGTTTACTGCCCCAGTCCCCTGGCCAACATGAAGCAGTGGGACACCCATCCCAAGGTGTACCTGGACGTGGCCCGCACCGGTCAGGCCCAATGCCCCTATTGCGGCACCGTCTACAAGCTCAAGGCTGGCGAACACTTCCACGGCCATTAAAAAGGCCGACCGGTCAGGCGCCACGCTGGCGTTGGACCGGCTCACGGGCCAAGCGCTGTGCGGCGCTGACCAACGGCCCCTACCCCTTTGTGCCCCGCCATGAAACCGTCCTTGTCTCCATCCAAACGCGCCCTGGTCATTGCCCCGCAATGGATTGGCGACGCGGTCATGACCGAACCTCTGCTGCGGCGCCTGCAGGCGCGCGGTGAACGGCTCACCGTGGGGGCCCTGCCCTGGGTCGCCCCGGTGTACCGGGCCATGCCCCAGGTGGCAGATGTGATCGAGTTTCCGTTCGCGCACGGCGGGCTGCAATTGCGCGACCGCAGGCTTTTGGCCAAACAGATCAACGGCCAATTTGATGTGGCTTACATCTGTCCCAACTCGCTGAAAAGTGCGTTGCTGCCGTTTCTGGCGGGTATTCCTGAACGTGTAGGCTACCTGGGTGAAGCGCGCGTGGGCCTGCTGACCCACCGCCTTAAAAACCCAGCCAAAGGCCAGCGCCCCCCCATGGTGGCGTTTTACTCGGCCCTCAGCGGCGAGACCGATGTGGCCGCAGACCGACCCCAGTTGCAGCTGGATGCCACCGTAGCCGATGCCACCTTGCAGGCCTTGGGTCTGGAGCGCGGCGGCTACTACCTGATGGCCCCTGGTGCCGAATACGGTCCGGCCAAACGCTGGCCAACCTCGCACTTTGCCGAGCTGGCACGCCAGCTCACACGCCCTGTGGTGCTGCTGGGCTCCGGCAAAGAAGCCGTGCTGTGTGCGGAGATTGAACAGGCGTGCCAGGGCAGCGCTGCCGCCATCCTGAACCTCGCCGGGAAAACCACGCTGGCCCAGGCGCTGTGCCTGATCAGCGCGACCCACAACCTGATCAGCAACGATTCCGGCCTGATGCATGTGGCAGCTGGTTTTGGCGTGCCGCAGGTGGCGATTTTTGGCTCAAGCAGCCCCTTGCACACCCCACCACTCAGTTCAGCCGCCCATGTGTTGTGGCTCAAAAACGATCCCGACTACCAGCCGCCGCTGGACTGTGCGCCGTGTTTCGAGCGGGTCTGCCCGCTGGGTCACACCCGTTGCCTGAACGATATCAAAGCACATCAAGTTATCCGTTTTTTGTAGCAGGAAAGCCTTTCAAAATAAGGGCTAGAAGGCATTTTTGCCATAAAGGCTGCCCAAAAAAACGGTCGTGGCGAATTCACCGCGCCCAAAAAAAAGCCACCCGAAGGTGGCTTGTAAAGTTCCCCCGAAAGGGAACGTCGTTGGAAACCTTGCAAACCCGAAAACACCTGACGATCTTTTCAAGAGTTTTGCTTCATGACTGTGACAGCAGCTGGATGAACTTTACAGACTAGACACAGACTTGGATATCCCCCATTTGGGGGATATTGAGAGTTTTTTTGTAGAAAATCCTTTTTTCTACAAGCAAATCTCATTCTTTGGCGGATTGCAAGGGTAATTCGATGACAAAACAGGCGCCCCCTTCTGGCCTGCCTTCACAAAATGCGCGTCCGCCGTGGCGCTGGGCAATGGATTTCACCAACGCCAAGCCCAGACCCACACCGCCATCACGCTCTGTGGCGCCGGGCAGGCGGTAAAACGGCTCAAAAATGCGCTCACGCAGCTCTGGCGGCACACCTGGGCCTTGGTCACACACCCGGATCTGCACATGCCCGGTGATCAGCGACAGGCGCAAGCTCACCTCTCCCGCTGCATGGCGACGTGCGTTTTCCAGCAGATTACGCACCGCGCGGCGCAGCAGTTTGGCCACCCCTTGAACCGGCAGTTCACTGAACACCACGCCACCCTCTGGCAACAGCAGTTCGGCATTGACTCGCGCACATTCCTCGGCAGACAGGCCGACCAGATCGACCGACTCCACCGTGCCCATGTCACTTTGGCGCGCGTCGAGCCGACTGGCCAGCAGGATTTCTTCAATCAACTGGTCCAACTCGCTGATATTGCGGGCGATCTCGCTCTTGAATGCGGCACTGGCGCTGGGGCCCAGCAGTTCCAAGCCCATGCGGATGCGTGTCAGCGGGGAGCGCAGCTCATGCGAGGCATTGGCCAGGAGGGACTTTTGCGAGGCCAGCAAGGCCTCATGCGACTTCACCAGGGTTTCCACACGCTCGGCCGCCTGGTTGAATCGCTTGGCCAGAAACGCCACCTCATCCGAGCCGGTCTCAGGCACACGGGTAGACAGGTCACCCTCCCCCCACTGCAAGACGCCGTCTTGCAGGCGCTCCAGGCGGCGTGTCAGGGTGCGCACGATCGGGTAGGTGGCCAACGCCACCGCAATACCCACCCACATCAGCATCCAGGCGAAACCAAATGGGGGCCGACTCCAAAATGTTGGTGGTCCACGGCGCAAGCGCATGTGCATGGTCTGACCATCGTGCATCTGCACAAGAAAGTCAGGCGGTCCCGGATGGTCTGGCTCGCCAGCAGATCCCGGAGCATCGTCCTGAACGAACTCGGGTTCAGCAACATGACCGGACCGAGCCACCGCGCCAGAAGCCGTCTTGCCCGGCGCAGAAGCACCAAGCTGGGCCTGGGGAGGAAATAGCTCTGGACCATCCAGCCCGCGCCGCGGATGGCCACGGCCAATGATCTGACCGGCCTCGTTTTGCAACACCACATCGCGCATCGGCGGATCGGCCGTCATGCGCCAAATCCAGCCCACCAACAAGGTCAGCACCGCCACGGCCAAGACCACGGCGAGCCAGATCCGGACGTAGAGCTTTTTGAACATCAGTCTTGCTGCCGGGCGAAAACGTAACCCACACCGCGCACCGTGAGGATGCGTTTGGGGTCTTTCGGGTCGAGCTCGATGGCAGCACGAATGCGCCCCATATGGACATCGATCGAGCGGTCAAACGCATCCAGCTCACGCCCGCGCACCGCCTCCATGATCTGATCGCGCGTCAACACCCGGCCAGCGCGCTCGGCCAATGCCACCAGCAGGTCAAACTGGTACGACGTCAACTCGCAAGGCTGGCTGGCCACCGTGACCACGCGGGCGTCGCGGTCTATCTCCAAGGAGCCAAACCGCAGCAGACTGCTGGCCACCGGCTGGGCGCCTTCCACATGGCGGCGCAACACGGCGCGGATGCGCGCCAGCAATTCGCGCGGCTCAAACGGCTTGGGCAGGTAGTCATCGGCGCCCATTTCCAGGCCAATGATGCGGTCCATCGGGTCGCCCTTGGCGGTGAGCATCAGCACCGGTGTGGCCGCCAGGGCGCCGGGCAGCGCACGGATGCGCCGACACACTTCAAGGCCGTCCATATCGGGCAGCATCAAGTCCAAAATGACCAGGTACGGCGGCTTGTCTTGCAGCGCCGTCAGGCCGGTTTGGGCATCGCCCGCGTGGGTCACGGTGTACCCGGACTGGCCCAGGTACTCGCAGACCATGTGTGCCAAGCGGGCATCGTCTTCAATCATCAACAGGTGCTGGTTCATGGTTTCAGTCTAGTTGGCACGCGCTTCGCAGGCTTGAAGTCCGCGTAAAGTTAGGTAAATGCAGGCTGACAAGATGCCATCAAATAAATAGCGCTTGGCCCTTTATTTTCGAGGGCTATCGCTCACTTTTAATCTTGAGGCCAGCCACACAAGCAACAGCACGGGCACACCCAACAAGGCGGTTGCCACAAAGAAATTCTGGTAGCCAAAGCTGTCCACATAACGCCCCGAATAACCCGCCAAGAACTTCGGCAGCAGCAGCATCATGGAACTGAACAGCGCGTACTGGGTGGCCGAATACGCCACATTGGTCAAACTAGACAGATACGCAATGAAGGCCGCAGAAGCAATTCCCCCAGCCAGATTGTCAGCCGAAATCACCACAATCAGCCAATTCAGATCATGCCCGACGGTGCTCAGAAACGAGAACAGCAGGTTGCTGGCCGCACTGAGCACCGCACCCAGCATCAGCACCCGCATCACGCCAAAACGCATGGACAACACACCGCCGACAAACGCGCCGACCAATGTCATGATCACGCCAAACACCTTGGTCACCGCCGCCACCTCGTCCTTGCTATAGCCCATGTCCACATAAAACGGGTTGGCCATGATGCCCATCACCACGTCGCTGATGCGGTAGGTGGCAATCAGGGCCAGAATCAGCGCCGCTTGCCAGCCATAACGCGACAAGAAATCGGCAAACGGCGCCACCAGCGCACCACGCAGCCACTCGGCCAGGTTTTTGCTGGGTGGCAAAGCGCGGCGCTGGGGTTCTGCCGAGAACAACACCGTCAACACCCCCAGCAACATGCTGCCTGCCATGACCAGGTAAGCGGTCTGCCAGGCGCTGTGCTGGTAGCCCACCACGCCCTCGGTCTGCGCCCGCGCTGCCACCCACAACACCCCAGCGCCGGCCCAGATCATGGCCAGTCGGTAACCCGTCTGGTAGGACGCGGCCAGCGCCGCCTGCCGATTCACGTCAGCTGACTCGATGCGAAACGCATCCAGTGCAATGTCCTGTGTGGCCGAGCCAAAAGCCACCGCCAGTGCACCCCACACCACCGGAGCAAGCGCCACCTGCGGATCATTAAAACTCATAGCAACCAACCCAATCAAGATGCTGGCTTGCGACAAAAACAACCAACTTCGTCTGCGCCCAAGCACACGCGTCAACACGGGTATCGGCAGCCGATCCACCAGCGGCGCCCACACCCATTTGAAGGCGTAGGCCAGGCCAACCCAGCTCAGGTAACCAATGGTGGTGCGGTCAATGCCAGCTTCGCGCAGCCAGAAACTGAGCGTGCCCAGCACCAGCAACAGCGGCAAGCCCGCCGAAAATCCCAGCAGCAGCATGCGTACCGAGGCGGGTTCCAGATACACCTTCAGGGTGGCCAGCCAGCCCGTTGGTTTGGGCGTGGCGCTTGAGTCATTCAAAGTCATCGCGGCATGATAGCGGGCGGACGATACCGCCCAGCCAAGGGGGGTGTCTAGAATTTCCCCATGTCAACACACCCACTGCGCCTGTTTTTCCTCGGTGACGGAATACAGGTCTCCCGCCCCATCGTCTGGTTGATCGGGTTTTTAGCCTTCTTGAATGTCTATTCCATCCAGGCCGTGCTGCCCATGGTGATGGACGATTTTGCGGCCTCACCCCTGCAAGCCGGTCTGACCGTGGGCGCCACAGTGCTGGCGGTGGGACTGATTTCGCCATTCATCGGCATGCTCTCGGATGCGTTGGGGCGCCGCAATGTGATTTGCGTCTCGCTGTTTGCGCTGACGCTGCCCACCGCGCTGATCCCGTTAACCCATGGCCTGAACGCCTTGATTGCTTTGCGGTTTGTGCAAGGTCTGGCGATTCCGGGCATTGTGGTGGTGCTGATTGCCTACATTGCTGAAGAGTTTCGCGCCACTGGTGTGGCGCGCATGATGTCCATCTATGTGGGGGGCACGGTGATGGGCGGTTTTTGCGGGCGCTTCATCACCGGGCACGCAGGCCACTGGCTGGGCTGGCGTGGTGCCTTTGTGGTGCTGGCAGCCATGACCTTGGCCGGAGCGTTGCTGGTGTGGTGGCGCTTGCCCGCATCGCGCCACTTTGTGCCCAATCGCCATGTCAAAGCCGCGTTTGGCACGCTGTGGCGGCATCTGCAGAATCGGCGCTTGATGGCTTCCTGTGCGGTCGGGTTTTGTGTGCTGTTTTCGCTGGTGGGCACCTTCACCTATGTCAACCTGCACCTGGCAGCCGCGCCTTATCACCTGTCGTCGGCCGGGCTGGCCAATGTGTTTGCGGTCTACCTGGTGGGGGTGCTGGTGACCCCGCTGACCAGCCGCCACCTGGAGCGGCTGGGCTTCATGAAAGCGCTGCTGTGGGCTTTGGGCACCTCGGCCTGCGGGCTGCTGATGACGCTGTCACCTTCGCTGCCTCTGATTGTGATCGGCTTGGCGGTGTGCTCCAGCGGCGTCTTCTTGTGCCAAGCCGCCACCATCAGCAGCCTGGCCAAAAATGTGACCGAGGGCCGATCCCTGGCCACTGGCATCTATTACATGAGTTATTACGCGGGCGGTGCAGTGGGCACCTGGGGCGCTGGGCTGGCTTATGAAGCCTGGGGTTGGGATGGCTCGGTGGTGTGCATTGCCGGGGTACAGGCCCTGGCGGCAGCCATTGTGCTGATGGTTTGGCGCAAAGCCACTTGATATTTGGCCCGCTGGCCTGATGTGCGGGGAGCCACTCTGCACATGGAGGCTGTATGCAAACTGTGCGTCAACCCGCGGTTGCGGGCGCTTTTTACCCGGGCCAAGCTGCGGCACTGGCCCGTGATGTCCAGACTTTGCTGGCAAACACACCGGCTGACACCCTCGCGGCAGGCACGGTGCCTAAAGCGATCATCGTGCCGCACGCTGGCTACATCTACTCTGGGGCCACTGCGGCGCTGGCTTATGCCAAGCTGATACCGGCGCGGCACCGCATCCGGCGCGTGGTTTTGCTCGGCCCCGCCCACCGGGTGGCGTTGCATGGTTTGGCGCTACCCGGTGACGACTATCTGGCCACACCGCTGGGCGAGGTGGCGGTGGATCAGGCGGCTGTGGCGCAGCTCGCGCAGTTGCCCCAGGTGGTGGTGAGCCGTGCGGTCCATGCGCAGGAGCATGCGCTGGAAGTGCAGTTGCCGTTTTTGCAAACCGTGCTGGACGACTTCACCCTGGTGCCCCTGGTGGTGGGGGATGCTGCGCCTGAGGAGGTGGCCGAGGTGCTGGAGCTGCTGTGGGGCGGGCCGGAGACCCTGCTGGTGATCAGCTCTGACTTGTCGCACTTCTTGCCATACCTTGCCGCGCAACAAACTGACAGCCAGACAACACAAGCCATTCTCGACCTGGCTGGCCCACTGAACCACCAGCAAGCCTGCGGCGGTACACCCATCAACGGTTTGCTGCTGGCCGCACGCCGCCATGGCCTGCAGCCCCAGTTGCTGGGTGTGTGCAACTCAGGGGACACCGCAGGCGACAAAGCCCGTGTGGTGGGTTATGCCGCCCTGACCTTCACGGAGGTGAACCATGCGCACTGACACCCCACCAACCACACCGCCCGATGTAGCCGAGGCCATGGGCGCCAGCCTGTTGCGCCTGGCGCGCGCCAGCATTTCCACCGCGCTAGGACGCCAGGCAGAGTCCACCGAAGACACCCTTGGCCTGCATGAGCCCGGCGCCTGCTTTGTCACCCTAACGCAGCATGGGCAGTTGCGCGGCTGTATTGGTTCACTGCAGGCGCACCGCAGCCTGCTGGCGGATGTGCAAGCCAACGCGGTGGCAGCCGCCCTGCAAGACACCCGCTTTGCGCCCTTGAGCTTGGCGGAACTGGACCAGACGGACATTGAAGTGTCGGTGTTGTCACCCATGCACCCCATGGTTTTTGTGGATGAAACCGATGCGCTGGCGCAGCTTCGCCCCGGCGTGGATGGCGTGGTTTTCGCGTTTGGCCACCATCGCAGCACCTTTTTGCCGCAGGTGTGGGAGCAGCTGCCGCAAGCGCGCGATTTCATGGCGCAGCTCAAACGCAAAGCCGGCTTGCCCGCCGACTTCTGGGATGCCGGGGTGCACCTGCAACGCTACACCGTCACGCCCTGGCAGGAAGCCCCGCACCACCAGGGGCCCTGATGGCCACCACCAGCTACCTGGCCCGCTACTGGCATGGTTTGCCGGATGGCCGCCTGCAATGCGACCTGTGCCCGCGTGACTGCAAATTACACAGCGGCCAGCGCGGGGCGTGTTTTGTGCGGCTGCGCGAGGGGAATGAGATGGTGCTGAGCACCTACGGGCGCTCGTCGGGCTTTTGCATCGACCCGATCGAAAAAAAGCCACTGAACCACTTCTACCCAGGCAGCAGCGTGTTGTCCTTTGGCACAGCAGGCTGCAACCTGGCCTGCAAGTTCTGCCAGAACTGGGACATCAGCAAGTCGCGCGACATGGACCGGCTGATGGACCAAGCCTCGCCCGAGGCCATTGCCGCCGCAGCAGTGCAGCAGGGCTGCAAGAGTGTGGCCTTCACCTACAACGACCCGGTGATCTTTGCCGAGTACGCGATGGATGTGGCCGATGCCTGCCACGCTGTCGGGCTGCAAACGGTGGCGGTGACGGCGGGTTACATCCACGCCCAGCCACGGCGGGACTTCTTCGCCAAGATTGACGCGGCCAATGTTGACCTGAAGGCATTTACCGATGCGTTTTATCACCAACTCACCGGCTCGCACCTGCAACCGGTGCTCGACACACTCCTTTATTTGAAGCATGAGACCCAGGTATGGCTTGAGCTAACGACGCTTTTGATACCAGGTTTTAATGACTCGAACGAAGAACTGGCCGCGCTGTCCACCTGGGTGAAACAAGAACTCGGGCCGGAGGTGCCACTGCATTTTTCAGCCTTCCACCCCGACCACAAAATGCCGGATGTGCCCGCCACGCCACCAGCCACACTGGTGCGCGCCCGCCAGATCGCGCTCAACACCGGCCTGTCTTTTGTGTACACCGGCAATGTGCACCACGCGGAAGGTGACACCACCTATTGCGCGGCCTGCCAGGCGCCGCTGATTGAGCGCGACTGGTACCAGATCAAGTCTTACCGGCTCACACCGGAGGGCTGCTGCCCCGCCTGCGGCACGGCGCTGGCCGGGCGGTTTGGTGCAGCGTCTGGGCATTTTGGGAGACAGCGCATTCCCATCCGCATCGCGGGCTGAGTGCCAACCGAAACCGCTCTATTTTTAATAGCTAATACTCAAGCATTGGCGGGGGCAAGCGACGCATTTCCCTTGCGTAAACAAAAAGCCAGCAACACCATGCAAGCCATCAAAACAGCGACCACCTCATAAGCCACGCTGAAACCTGCCGCGCCATGGCCGCTGAAGTCGGCCAGCGCACCAATGGTGGCAGCGGACAACAAGGTGCCCACGCTGGTGCAGATGTTGATCAGCCCCTGCGCGGTGCCACGAAACGCCAGCGGCGCCTCTTCGATGGCAATGGTGCGCAGCGCCCCACTGACCACCACCCCAACCCCCAGCCCCACCGGCATGGTGGCCACCAGAAAGCCCCACAAACCAAACCCGGTGAAAGCAGACGCGCCATAACCCACACTGAGCAGCGCGAACCCACCCACAATCAGAGCCCGTGCGCCCAGACGGTTGAGCAAGCGCCCCGCGCCCATCGAGCCGATGATGGAACACACCACCAGCGGCAGCAGCGCAAAACCGGCGTTTTGCCGCGCCACCGCATAAGCCAGCGTGGCAATCGAGGTCAGGAAAATCACCCCGCCCATGCCAAAGCCCGCGCCCAAGGTCAGAAAATAAGTGAGCGACAACTGCCGGTTGGCAAGCATTGAGATCGGGATCAGCGGCTGTGCAGCGCGCTTCTCCACCCACACAAACAAGGGCAGCAGCCCAACCAAGGCCACGGTAGTAATGGGCCACACGCGCAACCCGGTCATGTCATCAAGCACCCGCGTCAAGCTGGCCACCAGGGCCGTCAGCAGCAAAAACAACACCACAATGCCGCGCCAATCCAGCGCTGGCTGCACCTCCGAGGAGCGCTGGGTCGGCAGTGCGCGACGGCCCAGAAACAGCACGTAACCAGCAATTGGCAGGTTGGCCAGGAAAATCCAGTGCCAGTCCAGCGCCACCATCACCAAGCCAGCCAGTGGCGGACCCAGCACAAAAGCCATGCCATAGGTGGCTCCGATCAGCCCCAGCGCACGGCCACGCTCCTTGGGCGGCAGCGCATCGGCAATCACCGCACTGGCGGTCGGGATGATGCCGCCACCACCAATGCCTTGAATAACACGACCGAGCACCACTGCCCAGAAGGTGGGCGCCAGCGCAATCAACAACGATCCCAAAGCAAACAGCGAAATACTGATCAGGTAGATGGGACGGCGACCATACCGGTCGCCCAGGCTGGCCAGCGGCGCGGTGCTGCTGAGAGAGGCCATGATGAAGGCAATCGTCACCAGGCCAACACGCCGGTTGTCAATCTGGAAAGCTTCACGAAGCGCGGGGATGGCGGGTCCAATGATGGCGGTATCCAGCGCCGACATGAACACACCAATAAAAAGCACCGTCATCAGTCGCCGGTACGCTGGTGTACCGGCTGGGATGGAAACAGACGACATCAAAACCCCGCTAATTGCAAACAAGCTAGTCGAAAAGCTGGCAGTGTATAGTTTTTGAGGATTTTGATTCTTCGGCGCCCACCAACCCACGCATGCCGGTAGGAGACGCGGCGCCCGAGCTGGCGGCCAGATTTGCTGCGTGCTACGGCGTCATTAGCCACCCAACTCGCCAGCCATCAGACGGTGGCTTCAGCGTGGCTGTAACACTTCTTGGGGCAGATCTTGGCGCAAGCGGTGCAGCCGATGCACAACTCCTGGTGCGCAAGGGTCATCACCTTCTTCTCATATTCCTCATCGTCGTCGTCATCGTCCAGATCGACCGCAATGCGCTCGCCGTCTTCGGTCAGGCCGACCAGCGCCATCACGCCGCGCGGGCAGACTTTGATGCAGCGGCCGCAGCCGATGCATTTCTCGTCGTCAATGGCGGTGACAAAGGCGGGGGTCCAGACCTCGCCACTGGGCAGCGTGACGCTAAAGGTGTTGCTCATGGTGGGTTCTCTTTCGTGGGATGTTCTCAGGCCTCGGCCGCCAGGGCTTTGCGGGCGTCCATCAGCAAGACGTGGGCGTCAAAACAGCGCTGCGCCACCTCAGGAATTTTTTCCCAGTGGGTCGGCAGTTCTTCGGACAGGTCATGCAGGTCCATCTTGGCCTGGGTGGCGCGGGCATTGAGTTTTTTCAGCTGCGCCTTGCGTTCTTCAATGTCCATGGTCAGGCTCCGTATTGCGCGACATCGGGATAGGTGCGAATCATGGTGACTGCTTCGTTCAAAAATTTGGTACCGGCCTCGGACAATTTGGCCAGTGACGAAAAACCAAAACGATGCACATCACGCAGTTGCTTGTTGACCACCACCAAACGGCCAGCCAGCAAGACCATGCGGCCAAAACCTTCGTGGCTCATCTTCATCATGGGTGAGACCATCTGCCCGGTTTCGCGCTCAATGGCCACCGCGATAGCGTTGTAAAACAGCTCCAGACGCCACAAGGTTTCGGGGTCGGGGTCACCCAAAATGGGCAGCGCACGGCGCTCCTCGGCGGTGTAGATGAAGGGCTTGAGCAATTGCAGGTCACTCTGGTTGTCCCAGGTGCCGTTCATGTCCTGCGCGCGCAGTTGCTTGATGAGTTCTTGCACAAAAGGCGCCGCCAAGTCGGCCTGATCACTGGCCTGATCACTGGCCTGATCACTGGCCTGATCACTGGCCTGATCACTGGCCGGTTCGGTGGCAATGTCGAGGGTGGTCTGCTCACTCATGGGGCCACCTCGTCTTCTTCAAAATCGAAGGTGCGCACGCCATCCTTGGCCAGCGCCTTGCGCAACCAGGGCGGCGGTGTGCCCTGCAGCACCACCTGGAGCTTGTCCAGAATGCCAACGATGGGTTCGGGCTGCGGCACTTTGATGGGATGAATCTTCATCGCCACCACCCGCGCCGCGCCCGAGCCACCAATCGCGGCCACATAAACGATGGCGCAGTCTTTGATGGCTTCGAGCTTGGGCGCGAGTTTGTCTTCATCGCCATCTTCTTGCAGCGCATCGCCAAACTCAAAGCTCTCGACAAAGTGGTGTCCTTGCGGCGAGACGTCGTACACCACAATGCTTTTTGCCCAGCCAAAATGGGCGTCAACCCGCGCTTTGTCTTGTGTTGCAAATGCAATTTTCATAGCACCTCCGGCCTGGTCAGGTCCACGCTGGCGCGGCCCGTTGTGGGTGGTGGCAAAGACACAAGATGATCAGTTAGCGGTTTCATGATTTCTCCTGGGGTGGGTCAGGCGCTGGCTTCGGCCAGACTGGGTTGGGTGGGTGGTGAAACGGGTGCTGCGGCGGCGCGCAAGGCCTCTGGGCTCAGCGGCCAGTCGTCGGCGTGATGGTGTTTGATCTGGTCAATCATGAGGTTGGCAACCTCAAAAATCAGCGCCATGGTGCCGCGGTAACCCACTTGGCAGCGGTGGGCGTTGCCGACACGGTCAAACACCGGGAAGCCGATACGCAACAGAGGTTTGTTCAGCCGCTCAGCGGCTTGGCGGCCATGGGAATGGGTGACCAGCAGGTCGCAGTCAGCCGCGCCGCGCTCCAGGTCTTCGAGGTCACCCAGCATCACCGTTTGCGCCGGCAATGCCGCGTGCGAGGCCGATTTGGTGGTGCTGATGCAGCAGCGCAGCTCTGCGCCCATCTCGTGCAGCAGGCAACCCACCGCCAGCAGCAAATCGGGCTCGGCGGCAATCGCCACCTTGACACCGCCGGTGTAGAAATGGCCGTCCAGCATGGCATCCAGCAATTGGCTGCGCTGGCGGCGGTATTTGGCGGGGACCGGTCGGCCAGAGAGTTGTGACAGTCGCTGCAAAAAGCGGTCATTGGGTTCGAGCCCAGTGAGCCGGTCAAACACCTCCAGCGGCGTCCCAGCAATCTCCTGCAAGGCCAGCGCCGCGTCACGGGTCTGTTCACCCACACCCAGCGTGAGGGCAGAGGCGCCTGCCGCACGAATCTGCGCCAGAGAGGTGCCCCCCAGCGTCGTACCGCGCCAGTCTGGCGGTATATGACCATCGAGCGAGCCAGACACATCGGGCAGCACAATGACCGAGAGGCCAAAGGCTTCGATGATCTCGCGCAGCTCAACAATGTCACCCGGCGACAAATGGCTACCCGGCAACAGCGTCACCTGGTTGGCTTGCACCGGCAAGGGTTTGACCAGCGTGCGCACAATGGCGGTGAGCGCATTGCGGTAGCCATCCTCAAAACCACCTACATAGTCGGGGGTTGATGCGTAGACGATCTCGGTGTCGGCCAGTTCAGGGTGGCGTTTGCGCACAGTCACGAGGTAACCGTCCACATCGTCGCCCTTGGTTTCGGTCAGCCCGGTGGAGCAGATGGCAATGATTTTGGGTGCTGCGCGTTTGCGGATGTTGAGCAAAGCGGCCTCGATGTTGTCGTAGCCGCCCAGAATGGAGGTCACCTCGTTCATGGCGGTGGTTTGCAGCGGAATGGCTTCCTTGAAGTGACGCACCAGCAGCACCAGGCCAAACGAGGTGCAGCCCTGCGAGCCGTGCATCACCGGCATGCAGGCGTCCAGCCCCAAAAAAGCCAAACTCGCCCCGAGCGGCTGGCTCATCTTGAGCGGGTTGACCGAACAGGCTTTTTTGGATTCAACAACTTGGGCCATGGCAAAGTGGTCTCGCAGAGGGGGAGGGTTAAACGGCCACGTCTTCAGGCGTCAAGCCCAGCGCATGCGCGGCCACCTCGGTCAGGAAGCGGGTGGCTTGTGCATCAACGGTGGGCGGTGCCGCACTCACCGCACCCAGGGTTTCGCCGTCGTCACCCCAGGGCGCGGGACGACGCACTTGCTGCCAGACCGGGTTGGACAAGGCGCGGTCAATCTGGCTGACCAGCTCAACCATGCCCTCGTAGCCGCCATACGGGTGGTAACGCTCCTGGTTGATGTCGAGCCAGGGCATGCGTGCTTTGAGTGCCACAAATTGGCTGCGGCCACCCGACAACATGATGTCGGCACGCGCGTCGCGCAGCATGTTGTACATCTCGCGCGGGGTCATGTTGTCGATCATGTGGGCATCGTCACCCATGATCTCCTTGATCTTTTGTTTGTCTTCCTTGGTGGACTTCTTGACGCTGGTGCCCACAATCTCCAGCCCAGCCTCTTGCAAGGCGGCCACCACCGACCAGGACTTGACCCCACCGGTGATCAACAGCACCCGTTTGCCACTCAGGCGCTGTTTGTATTGCTCAATGCGTTGGTAGGCGCGGGCTTCTTCCACCGCGATCAGGCGTTCGGTGCGGTCCAGCAATTCATCGGGCGCGCCCTGCTGCACCAGCAGCTTGGCGATCTGACGCAAGCTGTCACTCATGTCGCCAATGCCGTAGAACGAACCCTCAAAGTACGGAATGCCCCAACGCTTCTCCATCTTGGTGGCGATGTTGATCATCGACTTGGAACACACCATCATGTTCACCTTGGCCCGGTGGGCGCTGGCAATCTCTTTGTAGCGGCCATCGCCGGCCATGCAGCACAAGATACGAATGCCCAAGGCGTCCAGCAGCGGCTTGACCTGCCACAACTCTCCCACCAGGTTGTATTCACCGATGATGTTGATGTCATAAGGCGTGGTGAACTCGGGCTCCACTGTGCCAATCACGTAGTCCAGCAGGGCCTCGGCGCCCAGTTTGTTGCCGAGGTTTTTGATGCCTGCAAATCCTGGTGCGTTGACCGGGATGATGGGTTTGCCAAATTTTTCAGTGGCGCGTTGGCACACGGCTTCAATGTCATCCCCCACCAGGGCGGTGACGCAGGTCTGGTAAACAAACACAGCGGGCGGGTCGTACTTTTCCAGGATCTCGCGGATCGACTTGAACAGCCGTTTCTCGCCGCCGTAGATCACATCAAGCTCGTTGATGTCGGTGGTGAAGCCGGTGCGGTAAATCTGCGGGCCGCTGGATGCGCTGTGCCGGTTGTCCCAGGAGTTGCCCTCGCAGGCAATCGGCCCGTGCACCAGATGCGCCACATCGGTGATCGGTTGCAGCGCGATCTTGGCGCCGTCAAACGCACAGCCACCGGCGGCAGCGCCCGGTGCGAGCTGCGCCGAACAGCCTTTTTTACGTGCCTTCTCGCTTTTGCCTTGGTTCTTGTCACAACCTGGCTCTTCAAACACGTCGGCAATCCTGGCTTTGAGCGAAGTCGACATGGCGGGCTCCTGATGAGATGAATGCAAGAGTCATCGCATTTTTGGTGCCAGCCCCAAACGGCACTCAGAGCGGTCTTCTTGGCCGGAAACACGCCATTTGGACCAAACATTTGGCAGGTTTGCAGGAATTGCGACAAATGGCGAATGGTGGACTGGTGCCGCCTGACACCACCGCGCATCACGCAGCCCAAAGGAAGCGAGTCAGCAGGGCCACAAGTGCACACCAAGGTGACAGATCTTGGTCACACCGCACCAAGCGCTGAGCGCAGGCCGCCTTTCGGCGACACGCCAAGCCATGACCGAACCGAGGCGCTTCATACAAAACAGCTAAAAAAATAAAAAATAGATAGCTACTAACCCTTTATAAATAAGGGCTAACGGTATTTTTTATGTAAATTTTTACGCGCAAGTACAACGTGCGCTGGGGTATTCAACACACCTCAGCTCACACCAGTCCGATCGCTGTTTTGCGCGGATCGACGCGTGCGCCTCTTCATCCGCCAACCGTTTGGGTTGGCCCGGTGAAGGTGGCATCGGCGGTCAAAACTTGACCAGAATGTCCTCGTCGCGCACCACCATCTGACAGGCCAGGCGCCAGGGGGGTGGCAGGTCTTTGGTTTCGGCGTCGACGATTTGCTGGGCGGTGATCTTGCCCGCGAGCTTGAGCACCAGTTTTTCCTTTTCGGTCAGCGCCACACCAATCGGTGTTTTGCCCGACAGCACAGACACCTGCACCTGGCAGGAGCCACATTCGCCGTTTTCACACTCAGACTGCAGCGGCACGTCGTTGGCCTTGGCCACGGCGAGCAGGGTCTTGGTGTCACCTGCCACGGCATACACCGTCAGGTCTTTTTTCATGCGGGGGGAGCTAAAAGTTACGTTCGCCATGGTGTTCTCAATTGGTTTGCAGGAAGCCCTTGAGGTGCTGCAGCCGTCGTTGTCGAGCGGGTCGAGCTTGCGTTGAAGCCCACAGCCGTACTCTCGTACGGCGAGGACTGCAGACGCAAGATCGGCCCGCGCAGTAGACGGATGCGGCGCCTCAGCGGACGATGTCGTAGCTGTAGTCGGTCTTCCCGATGGCCATGGTGTTGGCATCCAACGCTTCAAAGAACTCATCAAGCAACATCACCAGCACCCGCATGCCGCCTTCATAACCCCAGGTGGGGTAACGGTGGTGGTGGTGGCGGTCGTGGATCGGGAACACCAGGCGCACCAGCGGCACCTTGGTGTCACGCTCCAGGAACTTGCCATAGGTGTTGCCAATCAGGAAGTCGACCGGCTCGGTGAACAGCAAGGAGCGCAGGTGCCACAAATCGCGTTTAGGGTACACCTTGCAACCCTTGCCGTACGGCGTGGAATCAAACAGCGCCTGCACCTTGGCGGCCCATTCGTTGGTGCCGTTGGTGGACAACACATGGGTCGGCTCCGCACCCAGCTCCAGCAGGAAAGCGGCGTAACCCAGCAGTTGGTCCGGATCACCATACAGGGCAAAACGTTTGCCGTGCAAATGGGCCTGGCTGTCGGCCAGCGCATCCACCAACTGGCCGCGTTCTTTCTCCAGCTCGGCCGGGATCGGCTTGCCGGTCAGGCGCGAGATTTCCATCAGAAACTTGTCGGTGCCGGCCACACCCACCGGGGCGTTGAGGGTGACCACTTCCTGGCCGTGCTCGGCGATGAATTTGCTGGTTTTTTCGCAGCAGAACTCCTGGAACACGATCGTGGCTTTGGCGTGCAGGCCAGCCACCACTTCCTCCTTGGTGGTGCCACCGGCGTACATACGGAACTCACCGTCGGTGGGGGTGTTCCAACTCTCGGACGGGTCACAGATGATGTTCACCTTGACGTCGAACAGGCTGAAGATGCGACGGATTTCCTTCATGTTGCCAACGACAAAGCCGTCAAAACCACCGATGAAGTTGATGCTGTCGTTGGGCACGCGCACCAGCGGCTCCTCGGTCTTGGCCTTGCCGTCCCAGAAGTGGCGCAGCACCCCCAGCAGCGCGTTGTCGTAGCCGGTGATGTGGCTGCCGACAAATGCCGGGGTGTGGGCAAACGGCACGTCAAACTCTTCGGGAATGCTGCCCTTTTGTTTGCTGGTCTTGATGAACGCGTCCACGTCATCCCCAATCACCTCGGCCATGCAGGTGGTGGACACCGCAATCATGTCCGGCTTGTACAGGCTGTAGGCGTTGGCCAGGCCGTCGACCATGTTGTTCAGGCCACCAAATACCGCTGCGTCTTCGGTCATGGACGACGACACACAACTGGTGGGTTCCTTGAAATGGCGTGAGAAGTGAGCGCGGTAGTAGGCGACACAACCCTGGCTGCCGTGCACAAAACTCAGGGTTTTGGCAAAACCGTTGGCGGCAAACACCGCACCCAGCGGCTGGCAGGCTTTGGCCGGGTTGACCACGAGGGAATCTCGGGCAAAGTTTTTGAGTTTGTAGTCTTCGGTCTTGGTCCATTCCACCGTTTGGCCAATGGTGGCTTCGGAATGGTTGAATTCAAAGGCCTTCTTCTTCTCGAAGAGGGATTGGTACTCGGGTTCACGAAACAGCATTTCGTGGTCAATGACTTTGTCGGCAACTTGAGGCATGGTGGGCTCCAATAAAGGTTAAAGGTTGGCACGAAGCGAGCCTTACTACGCCCAGCCAGGGCACCCACGGATCCGGCTTTGCCGGTCCGTTGGGTGCGCCCCTTGAGGGGTATGCGGCTACACGCAGTGAGCAAGCAACGGGGAGAATCAGGCCTTCCAGGGGGCCTTGGTCAACCCCCAGACCGGGCTGGAGATCGCCATGTCCATGTCACGGGCAAAGATGGCAAAGCCGTCATAACCGTGGTACGGGCCGGAATAGTCCCAGCTGTGCATTTGGCGGAACGGCACACCCATCTTCTGGAACACGTACTTTTCCTTGATGCCTGAGCCCACCAGGTCGGGTTTGATGCCCTCCACAAAGTGCTCGAACTCGTAACCCGTCACATCGTCATAAATCAGCGTGCTGTCTTTGATGTAGTGGGTGGTGCGCTGGTAATCGTCGTTGTGGGCGAATTCGTAGCCGGTGCCCACAATTTCCATGCCCAGGTCTTCGTAGGCGCCGATCACATGGCGCGGACGCAGACCACCCACATACAACATCACCTTCTTGCCCTGCAAACGTGGTTTGTATTTGTCGATGACGGCCTGCATCAACGGTTTGTACTTGGCAATCACCTCTTCGGCCTTGGCCTTGATGCTGTCGTCAAAGTGGCTGGCAATCTCGCGCAGGCTGGCTTCGATTTTGCTGGGGCCAAAGAAGTTGTACTCCACCCATGGGATGCCGTACTTTTCTTCCATGTGCCGGCTGATGTAGTTCATCGAACGGTAGCAATGCAGCACATTGAGCTTGGCTTTGGGGGTGTTCTCGATTTCAGCGATGGTGCCGTCACCGGACCACTGCGAGATCACGCGCAGGCCCATTTCTTCGAGCAAGATGCGGCTTGACCAGGCATCACCACCAATGTTGTAGTCACCAATGATGGCCACGTCATACGGTGTCGACACAAACTGCGAGGTGTGGCCGGTATCGGTCTTGTCAAACACCCAGTCGCGGATCGCATCGTTGGCCAGGTGGTGGCCGAGCGACTGACTGACGCCACGGAAACCTTCACAACGCACCGGCACGATGGTCTTGCCTTCGTACTCCTTGCTCTTTTTCTTGGAGACGGCTTCGATGTCGTCACCAATCAGGCCAATCGGGCATTCAGACTGGATCGAAATGCCTTTGTTCAGCGGGAACAGCGCCTGGACTTCGTCAACGATCTTCTCGAGCTTTTTGTCACCGCCAAAAACAATGTCTTTTTCCTGGAAGTCGGAGGTGAACTGCATCGTCACAAAGGAGTCGATGCCGGTGGTGCCGATGTAGTAATTGCGGCGGTTGGCCCAGGAGTACTGGCCACAGCCGACCGGGCCATGGCTGATGTGCACCATGTCCTTGATCGGGCCCCAGACCACCCCTTTGGAGCCCGCATAGGCGCAGCCACGAATGGTCATCACGCCGGGCAGCGACTTGATGTTGGACTTGACCCCGCAATCGGGCCTGCCCTCTTCATACGTGCCCAGGTGTTTGGCGCGCCGCTTGGCCATTTTTTCGGGATAAGCCTTCAGCACTTCATCAATCAGGGCCTTGTTGGTGGCCTTGCGCTCTTCAACGGTGGCGGTCATGGGGTAACTCCAGTAGGTGATGTTGGGGGTGTGGTGAAAGTCCCGGTCTGGTCACGTAGCGCAACGCAGACCGGAATTCACACCTCTTAGGCGGCAGCCAGTTGAGCGGCAGCCGCTTGCGCGGCGGCCAGTTCTGCGGCGGCCTTGCCGACCAGGGACTCGTCGATCACGTCCATGATCCCGAACTCCATCAACATGTCTTCGAGCTGGTCCATCGTGATGGGGGTGGGGATGGTGCCGTTGCCCGCGTTGTTGTGCACCTTTTGCGCCAGCGTGCGGTATTCACCCGCTTGCTTGGAGTCAGGGGCGTACTCGATCACCGTCATACGACGTAATTCGGCGTGTTGCACCACGTTGTCACGCGGCACAAAGTGGATCAGCTTGCTGCCCAGCATGCCCGCCAAGGCGTCGGCCAGTTCGTATTCCTTGTCGGTCTTGCGCTCGTTACACACCAGGCCACCCAGACGCACACCACCCGAGTTGGCGTATTTCAGAATGCCTTTGGAGATGTTGTTGGCGGCGTACATGGCCATCATTTCGCCGGACATGACGATGTAGATTTCCTGCGCCTTGTTTTCGCGAATCGGCATGGCAAAGCCGCCACACACCACGTCTCCCAGCACGTCGTAGGACACATAGTCCACACCGTCATAGGCACCGTTTTCTTCGAGGAAGTTGATCGAGGTGATCACACCGCGGCCAGCACAGCCAACACCTGGCTCTGGGCCACCGGATTCCACACAACGGATGTTTTTGTAACCAATCTTCATCACGTCTTCCAGCTCCAAGTCCTCCACCGAGCCAGCTTCAGCGGCCAGTGACAAGATGGTGTCCTGCGCCTTGGCGTGCAGGATCAGGCGGGTGGAGTCGGCCTTGGGGTCACAGCCGACGATGAGGATTTTCTGGCCCAGGTCAGACAAGGCGGCCAGGGTGTTCTGGGAGGTGGTGGATTTACCGATGCCACCTTTGCCGTAGAAGGCGATTTGCCGAAGTTTAGCCATTGCAGTACTCCAATCAGGAAGGGTTAAAAGAACCAAGCTTGCGTAGCCGCGACTTGTGTCTGCCTGACGTGTCTGATGGTCTTCTTTTTATAGTCACGTATCGGCCGGATTTGAGTCCGCGCTTCCTGTTCATTGCAGCTTCCGTGCCATGCTGAAATCAAGCTTCAAGGCCTGCTGGATAGTTCATTTTTTACCAATGAAATCAAACAGTTACAAAAATAGAATGCACCCGTTTTCAAGTTTGTTGGCTTCCATACAAAGCATTTGCGCGTGTCGCATTTGTCGTCTGCGTGGGCAGCAAAGTCGCCAAGGGTCACCGTCGAACGACGGGGGCGCAGCGAAGCCCGGCGCGCGTCAACACCACGGGAACACGCATGAAGTTTTTAACCCAATGCGGTCAAGCCTCGTCGGTTCGGAGGCTATAGTGCCCGTAGAAAATTTGCTCACGTCACTGAGCCAGCAGCCGGGTTGACTTGCTGAATTGGGGTTGTGCCAAAACCGGCATGCTGGTTGTTCTGGAGTTGTTATGACTGTTCATTCATGCAGCCTGTCGGCTGCAAGCCTGATGGCAAGCGGGTCAACGCGGGTGTTGCCTGGCCAAGTTAGGGAGACAAACGCCATGTTCGGGAAACACGGACGTGTCTCTGCATATTGAGTTAGACATCACATTCAACGGGAGACGTAATGGCTAGAGTGCCAATTGAAATCGTAGTAGTCGGGACCAAAGATCTTTCTGAGGTCTCGTCTGCCATGGCACTTGCAAACGCTGAACAGGATGAATTCACCTTTCAGGTTGCATCCAATGAAATTCAAGGGAGTATGCAGATGCACGCATATGCCACCGTGAAGGCGGACGACTTCTTCGATCAGATGGAGAGCATTCGAACTGAAGTTCGGGGTTTTCATCCGTTCGTTATCGCAGCGATTGACGCGCACCTTGATGGAAAACAGTACTCCAACTTGTTTGGAAGCCACCGTGCTGAGAAGGGAGTAGCAGTTATCACGACAGACCAAGTCGCCGACCTAATTATTCAAAAAGACCGGATGGTGGCCTATTTCATTTACTATTTTGCGCGATACGCGTTGAGCTTTCTTTCACCAACTCATCGCAATCACGAAGATTCACGCGGGTGTGTATTTGATCGAAAAGTCGACAAGCGCGACATAGTCAAAAGCATGCGTGCGCGAGCGCTATGCGACGACTGCAGGCGCGGTCTCGTGTCTGGCGGTGGAACGCTATCAGCATCGCAGTTTGGAGCGCTTGAGCGCCTATTTTCCCTTTCAGGGCGAATTCTCAATGAAGGGCTGGAGGTTGACGGGCGTCCCCGTATTTTTGTGGGCTCATCGTCCGAAGGGCTCGACATAGCAAACAAGTTGCAGGAACTCCTGTCCGGTGAGTTTTCTGTGGTCGTTTGGAACCAAGGCACCGTCTTCGGCCTGGGCACTTCAACGCTTGAGGCACTTGAAGCAGCAGTGCTGGAGTTCCATCACGCGGTTTTCGTGTTCACTGCAGATGACAAGCTAAACATGAGGGGAGAAGTTAAGCCTGTGGCTCGCGACAACGTCCTCTTCGAGTTGGGCATGTTCATTGGGAAGCTCGGTCGCAAGAAGGCATTTGTGGTTCATCCAGGCAAGAACGTTGTTTCCCTACCCAGCGACCTAGCCGGCTTCACAACTGCACCTTATGATCCAAACGAGCGAAACCTTGCTGCCGCTCTTGGCCCGGTTTCTACTCGAATTCGAACTGCGGTTCGAGCGGGGCGGTGATGTCTAACTGTCGGTTCAACTCGGACGCCAAAAGCTGCGCTTTTGGTTCCCTCCGCCTTCGGCTGCGGCGCCGGTTAACCTGGGCGTTAGAGCTTGCATGAGCGAGTCAGAACTGAAACCGAAAGCAAAGAGAGTTGATGGCCAAGTCACAGGCCTCGCTGGTGAGCTTTTCGTTGCTGCCGAGCTCTTGAAGCGAGGGCTACAAACATCAGTCACATTTGGCAACGCTAAAGCCATCGACCTTCTGGCGTTCAACGAAGAAACCGGACGCACATTCACGATTCAGGTAAAGGCACTCCGCAAGAAGAATTTTTTTCTTATTGCCCACACCCGAGTCAAGCCACAGCACATATACGTGTTCGTGTTGCTCAACAAGCCAGGGGAGGCAGTCGAATACTTTATCGTTCCGGGGGCGGTTCTCTCTAGCGAACCTGAACGTTTCTCAAAGTGGTTCTTCGACCCAAAGATGCCCGGTATTCACCCCAACATTCTGCAAGAGCAAGGGTTTCGAAATGCATGGCACATTTTCCACGAGCAAAAGCCCTAATCTGGTAGGTTTTAGCTTGCAACACCAGGCTCTCGTTCAGCATCAGATTGACGGCTTGTTTACGCGCCGGATTGAAGTCAACAGACATGGCTAATTCCTTGATGTTCATCGAAGCGCATGTTATGGGCATTGGCATGCGTGGGATTCAAAGCGGTCGGATTCAAATCCCAGACGCTTACCGGCAATTCATCAAAGTTGATAGCGCCTAGCCAAGAAAATACGAGGGCTAGAAGCCATAAACCCTTACAAGCCAATCTGGCTCGACGATGACAGCCAGGGCCGCTTTGTGACTTTGTACGGTTCCCGACAAAACCGGGTGACGTGTCGCAAACATCCCCTGATACACCATGGCCAAGACCTGTTTGTGTCGTGTTTGCAGCGGGTTTCAGGTTGGTACGGTCATTGCAGTTAGACAGGGGCTTGTATCAAAGCTTTCACTGCCAGCTCAACCACCCAAAGGACCTCCCATGACCGCCACCCTCGCCCGACCAGAGATCGACGACACCGCTTTTGCCCGCCTTGAGAACGAAGGGCGGCTGCTCAACCCCTTGCACAAGGCGATCACCAGCGTGCCCGGCCGTGTCGGCTTTCGGGGTGAGCTGGCGCTGCGCTTTGCCCCCAAGCTGGCTGACGAGGCACGCCCACCCGAGCTGATGTGCCCCCAGGTCATGGCGATTGCCAATGTGGGCGAAAGTTTTGTGCCGTTTTTTGCGGGTTACCTGCTGAGTTTTGAAAGTCTCAAGGACGTGGCCGAGGTGTTGGGCGACACCTTGAGCGCCAGCGGCAAGTACTTCCTGTTCTGCGACAACATCGACCTGTCCAAAAAATACCAGGTGCCCTACAACGGCGCCACCTTCTACGTGTTGCCGATTCTGGAGTCCACCGTCTACAACGAGTTGCTGGACCTGTTGTACCTGGAAAAGAACGACCTCAAGAAAAAGGACACCGCTGGCAAGCTCGACGCGGTGGCCAATGCCGCCCTTAAGTTCAGCGCCAAATTTGAGAGCATCAGCTACGAGCAGGGGCTGGCGTTGATGGGGCCGGTACGCAACCCCAACGAAAACCGCCCTGTTTGAGCGGTGGCTGGCTGCTGCGCAACCCGATCTCACAGCTGCGATGCTCGCCGTACGGGAGTACGGCTGTGCGTCTCGCTCTGACCTCGGGCTGCTCGCGACGCCATCCATTCGCTCAAACCCGAATACTGTCCATGGATGTCGACACCGATGAATTGGATCAACCCCAGCGCTGGTACGGCACCAACCTGGTGGGGGTGCCCTCGCTCTTGCTCGGCAGCGCGGCGTTCAACGCCCACCCGGTGCCCTTGGTCATTGCGGGCACGCGCGCGTCACACATGGGCTTGTTTGCGCTGCTGGAGCGCAGCCAGGATCTGAGCGAGGCACAAGACATGTTCACCCACTACATGGCCATCGCCTTTGGGCTGCGCAAGCCCGATGCGGATGAGTTACGCAGCATGGGTGCGTCGGAACAGCGGCGCTGGCACAGCAGTTGGCGCAAGCTGCTGCAAGGCTGGGGCATGGATGCCAATGGTGTCGCTGGTGCCGTGCTCAAGGGGTGGGTCGAGAGCCGTTTTGGGCTGGTACCGAGTTTTCACAAGGCGCCGCTGGCACGGTTTCCGTCACCCGCCTGGGTCACTTACCTGCAGGAAAAAGCCGCCAGCCGCCACAATAACAACAACATCCACCAACAGCTGGACCTGCTCTACGAGTTCTGCCAGTGGGCACTGCGACGCAGCTTGCTAGCGGGGATCACCCCGGTGAGCAAACACCTGCAGCTCTGGCGTGGCAGCAACCGCTGCGAGGAACAGGTGATCAGCGGGCTGCTGCAAAACCGCCGCTGCACCGTGCGGCTCAACAACTTGGTGTCGTTCAGCTTGTGTGCGCAGGACGCCTCGGTGTTTGGCGACTGGGTGTTTGAAGTGCAGGTGCCGGTGTGCAAGGTGCTGGTGTTTCCGGGCCTCTTGCCGGGCCAGGTGCTGCAGGGCGAGCAAGAGGTGCTGGCCCTGGGTGGTGATTACGAAGTCACGGCACGTTATGCGTGAACCACTTGACCGCGCGCTGGGCGCCTACCTCGGCTTGGCCATTGGCGACGCACTGGGCGCCACGGTGGAGTTCATGCGCCCGCGCGAGATCGAACACCAATACGGTGTACACCGCGACATCATCGGTGGCGGCTGGCTCAAGCTGGCGCGTGGCCAGGTCACCGACGACACCACCATGAGCCTGGCGCTGGGTGAGGCGCTGCTGCAAGGTGGCACCGCTGAACTCCTTGCCTTCGCCCAGGGGGACGATGCGCTGCCCCGCCGCATTGGCCAAGCCTATGTGCAGTGGTTCAAAGCCAAGCCGGTGGACTGTGGCAACACCTGCCGGCGCGGCATCATGCGCTTCATGCACGAGGGCACACTCTCGGGCGAACTCAACCCCGGTGACGGCGGCAACGGCGCGCTGATGCGCAACCTGCCTGCGGTGCTGGCCACCCTGGGCCACGAGCCGCTGTTTGAACGCCTGTCGATTGCCCAGGCACGCCTGACCCACCACCACCCGCTGTCGGATGCCGCCACACTGGGCTTGGGCCAGCTGCTGCGTCTGCTGCTCACCGGCGCCGATCACCGCGCCTGCCAGGATTGGGTCAGCCAATGGGTGGCCAGCAACCCAAGCTTTGGTTTCACCCCCTACCGGGGCCGCGCCACCGCTTATGTGGTGGACACAGTGCAAACCGTGCTGCACTTCCTGACCCAGCACGATGACTTTGAAGTGGCCATGGTGGCCACCGTGAACCAGGGTGACGACGCCGACACCACCGGCGCGCTGGTCGGCATGTTGGCCGGTGCCCGCTGTGGCGCCACGCGCCTGCCCTCGCGCTGGTTGCAGCGCCTGCGCCCTGACGTGGTGCGCGCCATCACCGACCAGACCTATGGCCTGCTGGCACTGGCAGCCAGCATTGCACCAGAACCAACCTCCACCTGAGAACCGCCATGGCCCACATCACCTTTTATGAAAAACCCGGCTGTGGCGGCAACGCCCGGCAAAAAGCCATGCTGCTCGCCGCCCACCACACGCTCGATGTCAAAAACCTGCTGGAGGCCTCATGGACAGAGGAGGAGCTGCTCCTGTTTTTGAGTCCTCTGCCGGTGCCAGACTGGTTCAACCGCGCCGCGCCCCAGGTCAAGTCCGGCCAAGTGGTGCCCGAGTCATTGGGTGCCGATGCCGCGCTGGCGCTGCTGCTGAAAGAGCCTTTGCTGATCCGTCGTCCCCTGATGGTTGTGGGTGAGCGGCGCATGGTGGGTTTTGACACCGCCGCCGTCCACGCCTGGATCGGCCTGGGGGAGCAAGCGCCAGCGCCCGGATCACTCGAAGGCTGCGCCGCTGCCGCAGGCCATTGCACCTCGCCCCTTTGAACTGGAGATCACCATGCCCCTGTATGACTACCACTGCCAGGCCTGTGGCCACCACTTTGAGGCGCTGGTGCGCTCTGGCAACACACCAAGCTGCCCGTCCTGTGCCAGTGTGGCGCTCACCAAATGTGTCTCGCCAATTGCCCCGGCCGGCAAGATCGAAGCAATCCGCATGGCACACCGGCGTGTTGCCGCCGCCCAAGGCCTGTTTGACAACTACAGCCCCTCCGACAAAGCCAAACTGCTGCAAGGCAAGAAAAACATCTGACATGAACACCATTGACCGCTACCGCAGTTTCAAAGGCATCGACTTCGACGGCCAAGCCGCCCGCATGCTTGCCCGCATCGAGTTCCACACCCAGGGCTCGGACGACCCGTTCTGGGCCTATTTTTTCCAGCGCCGCAACGCCAAGCACGGCATGCGCTACGACGACCAGTTGCTGCTGTCGAGTTTTGTCAACCAGATCCGCGACCTGCTGGAAGCCAAAAACGACGACACCGGGCTGGAGTGGCTCGACCAACTCGAACGCGAGTGTTTTTGAACCGTTCTGGCTGAACCGGCCCGCAGCCGGGTGGTTGGGTTTGCCACACAGCCCTGCCCAGCAAGTGGTTCGCCCGCCACGACATACGCTACCACTTGTATAGCTGCTAGCCCTTATAAAAAAAAGGGCTAGCGCCCGATTTTTCTCAAAAATCAAAAAACCGCCACTTTGGGTGCGTTATTTGCTTAGTTATACAACGAGCGACCGCATTGTCAGACTTGCTTCAATCAAGACGCCATCAAAGGCGCCTGTTGCACGGCTGCGCAAGCAACACCCTTGGTCACCGCCAGGCAGGGCATCTGGCATGCGACACATCAGATCGGAGGTTGGTATGTCCCCAACGTTGTATACAGATTCACCCAGCGCCCACCGCCTGGGTCAGCCGGACCCCGCTGTGGCTTGGGCTGAAGATTTACCTGCCGCGCTGAGAGACTGGGTGGTGGCCCCGGTGTATTTCCAGAGGCACGAAGACTATGAGATACGGGCGGCCCGCATCACCGGCCGCGACCTGACCCATCAGCCTTGTTACTGTGCGTCGCACTTTGTGCTGACCGACCTGCGGGCGGACGACGACGACCTGTTTTACGAAACCCCGGTTTATACCGAGTCGCTCACCGCCTGGCGGCTGATCGACGAGCGTTGGCTGGTGTGCCACACCACCATCAACCGGCTCAAACCGGGTGGCACGGACACCCGCTTTTCTGTCGCTCAACACATGCCCAGGTGAGCCCAGTTTTTGGAGGAGATGCTGATGTCGACATCCAAGGACCAGACCCTGGCCACCGGCCAGACCACGCCGCCAAACACGAGCGCCACCGCACCGGGCGCCCACGGGGCGCAACACAAGCCTGCGCCCCCCTGCGTGGCGGTGCAGGCCACACTGTGCCCCGTCAAGTCAGACGAGGCCCAGCAGGCCTGGCGCCAGACCCGCCTGCGCTACCCCGCACTGGGGCTGTGCAGGCGTTGACGTTGGGTCGATCAGACCGGCACACCCACAAACACATGGCTGGCTTTGAACAAAACCGTGACTGGCGCGCCTGCGGCCAAGCCCAGGTCAGCTGCTGCCGCATTGGTCACAACGGCGGTGACGATTGAGCCGCCAGGCAGCGCGACCGACACCTGGGTATTGACGCCGCCATTGAGCAAGCCGCTTACCGTGCCTTGAAGCTGGTTTCTGGCGCTGAAGCGGTACTCTGGCGTACCGGTCAGCAAGGTCACCCAAGGTGCCTTGACCACCGCCACCGCGTCTTTGCCGATGCCCAGGCCCAAAGAGGTCACGCTGGCTTCGGTCAACGTGGCCACAATTTTGTCGCCCCCAGTGGTGGTGATTTCAACCTCGGCGTGGATCGGCCCCTCCTTGAGAGCGGTGACTTTGCCTTTGAACAGGTTTCTTGCGCTGATAGCCATGATTTCCCTTTTTTGATGGATAAAAGCCCGCCTCTTGCGGACAGCCTATCGTGCATCAACCCGTTCCGTCTTTACAAGCACAACGCTCCTGCTAGGAGTCTGGGCGGTAGAAGAAATCGAAGCGAAACGGGTGGAAAAAGAGGCCAGTTTGCGCCCACTTTTGAGGACGGTAGCCGTAGCTACCGCCGGAAAAATGGGTGCGAAGTGGGACTTTTCTCCAGCCGTTGCAGCCGATGCCCTTCTGCCGCCCAGACTCCTAGGTGGTCTGCCGTGCTGGTTGGCATGCCATGATCGTGTACAGATTTACGCCTGCGTGTGTGTGGCAAAGCTGACATTTTTTACGGCTGTTATGTCATTTGATAGACAACGCGCTAGACAATGCCATGTGGCCAGTTCATGCCAAGGGCCGAGGCAGAAAAGGCGTCACCCACAAGCTTGTGCGCGACCGCCACAGACTGCGCCGGTGCATCGTTGGCGTCTGGTACGTTGTTTGCTTAGACATATAACGATAGACATCACAAAAAGATTTGTATGCACACCGCCCTCACCCTGGACTGCCGGGGGGTCACCGTTTGATGACCACCACACCACCCCAACTCACCGGCAAGCTGCACATCGACACCGCTTTGGGCAGCTTTCTGGGCGATAAACGCATCCGCCTGCTCGAAGCCATCGACAAATGCGGCTCCATCTCGCAAGCGGCCAAAGCCGTGCCCATGTCGTACAAAGCGGCGTGGGACGCGGTGGATGACATGAACAACGTGGCCCCCGAACCCCTGGTGAACCGCTCTGCCGGTGGGCGCCATGGCGGCGGCACCGAGCTCACCACCTTTGCGCGGCGCCTGATCGCGTTTTACCGCGCACTCGAAAAAGAATCCCAGTTGGCGCTTGAAAAGCTCACCAGCAACCTCCAACAAAGCGGCGTCTGCGATGTGGACGACTTCCGGCAAGTCTTGAGGAGAATGTCCATGAAAACCAGTGCCCGCAACCAGTTTGCCGGACCTGTGGCAGCCATCAAAGAAGGGGTGGTCGACACCGAGGTGAGCATCCGCCTGTCGCCCGATCTGCTGCTGACTGCCATCGTGACCCGCGAGTCGGCGGAAAACCTGGGCTTGGCCGTGGGCCGCGATGTGCTTGCGTTCGTGAAAGCGTCCTCCATCTTGCTGGTGACTGGTGACGACGGCCAGATTTCCGCACGCAACCGCTTTACCGGCACGATCACCCACATCCACCAGGGGCCGGTCAACGCAGAAGTCACGCTGACCATGCCGGGTGGGCGCCATGTGATCACCGCGGTGATCACCGACGACAGCGTTAGACGCCTCGCCTTGGTGGTTGGCCAGCCTTTAAGTGCCGTGTTCAAAGCCTCCAGCGTTTTTCTGGCCGCTGTGGACTGAGCTTCGTTTTTCTTCACAGGAGTATTCATGAAAGCTTCCCGCTTGTTGTCTGTTTTGCTGGCCTCGTTGGCCTGCGCCTCCTTCGGTGCCCGTGCGGACGAGGTATCGGTCGCCGTCGCGGCCAACTTCACCGCCCCCATGAAACAAATCGCCACCGACTTCGAAAAAGCCACTGGCCACAAGCTGGTCGCCTCGTATGGCGCCACTGGCAAGTTCTACGCTCAGATCAAGAACGGCGCGCCTTTTGATGTGCTGCTGTCGGCCGATGACGAAACACCCACCAAGCTGGTGAAAGAAAACGCTGCCGTGGCCGCCAGCCAGTTCACCTACGCCATTGGCACGCTGGTGTTGTGGTCAGCCAAACCGGCCGTTGTGGACAGCCAGGGCCTGGTTCTGAAAAACGGCGGCTTCGACCACATCGCACTGGCCAACCCCAAACTGGCACCCTACGGCTTGGCAGCCGTGCAAGCCATGCAAGCACTCGGCGTGTATGACAGCCTGGCGCCGAAGTTTGTGACCGGTGAAAACATCACCCAAACCCACCAGTTCATCAGCACCGGCAATGCCTTGTTGGGCTTTGTGGCGCTGTCACAAGTGCTGGTCGACGGCAAGATTGAGGGCTCACACTGGGTGGTGCCGGCCAAGCTGTACTCGCCAATCCGCCAGGACGCGGTCATCCTGGACAAGGGCAAAGGCAAACCTGCGGCAGACGCCTTGATCAAGTACCTGAAATCGGACAAAGCCAAAGCGGTCATCAAGTCCTTTGGGTACGAATTGTCTTAACTGGCTAGGACTGTCTGAAGATCTGCTTCGCAGGGACATCTCGCCATGAAAATTGCCATCGCCACCAAAGCCAACGGCACCCAGGTGTCGGGCCACGCCGGGCAAGCCACCGACTGGCTGGTCTATGACTGCCAGCCGGGCGCGCCCTTGCCCCAGCCACAGCGCATTGAACTCACCAAGGCGCAGTTGCCGCACCACTTCCAGGACGACGGGCCGCACCCCTTGCATGGGGTGGAGGTGGTGGTGGCCGCCAGTGCAGGTGACGGCTACATCCGCCACATGGCCAAGTGGGGCGCACAAGTGCTGCTGACCGGTGAAACCGAGCCGCAGACGGCGCTGACCAAAATCCTGGCGGGTGAAGCGCTGGCAGATACCCGCTTTGACATCACCACCACGCTGTGCAAGCTGCGCGACCTGTTCTCGCGCCATTGACATGCCCGCACTGAGCGACGCCCAGTTACAAGCCCTGCTGCAGGACGATGTGCCCTGCGGCGACTTGACCACGGACAGCCTGGGCATGGGCGCCGCGCAAGCCCACCTCAGCTTTCAAACCCGCCAGCCAATGACCGTGTGCGGCACCGAAGAAGCCTGCCGCCTGTTTGAACTGGCAGGTGCCCAAGCCACACGGGTGTTGCCTTCAGGCGCATCGGTGCCTGCGGGCGAGTTGCTGCTGCAGGCGCAAGGCACGGCTGCCAGCCTGCACCACGCCTGGAAAGCAGCCCAAACGCTGGTCGAATGGGCCAGCGGCATCAGCACCGCCACTGCCGCCATCGTGGCAGCCGCCAACGGTGTGGCCGTGGCCTGCACCCGCAAACATGTGCCGGGCACCAAAGCCCTGTCGGCCAAGGCGGTGCGTGCGGGTGGCGGCATCGTGCACCGGCTGGGCCTGTCCGAAACCATTCTGGTATTTGCCGAACACCGGCTGTTCTTGAATGAGCCCCCGGCGCAAACCATCCAGCGACTGCGCCGCGTCCAGCCCGAGAAAAAACTCGCGGTGGAGGTGAGCAACCAGGCCGACGCACGGGTTTGGGCGCAGGCCGGTGCCGACGTGCTGCAGCTGGAAAAATTCACGCCAGAGGCGCTGGCCGCCTGCCGTCTGGCTTTGGCAGACAGCACGTCCATGGCTCGTCCTTTGCTCGCTGCAGCCGGTGGCGTCAGCGCCAGCAACGCAGCGGCTTATGTGGCCGCTGGCGCTGACTTTCTGGTGACCTCTTCCCCTTATTGGGCGCCACCCAGGGATGTCCAGGTGGTTTTCAGAGCCGCGCCATGAACGCCCCCCACAACCACCGTGCGCTGCTGATGGCCGACCTGCTGGCCAGACCAGCAGCCCCCGCCGCAGCCACCGACACCTTGCGCCCGGTGCTGGCCAGCTTGCTGGTCGGACGCTCGTTGGGCCAAGGGGTGCTGAGCGCCACGCTGGGTCTGCCCAAAGACGCCTTTTTGACCCTGTGGGCCGACTACTTTGCGGGCGAGCCCCTGCTGCTGCAAGACGGCCCAGGCAAAGACTCGCTGGAGCTCGACGACATCCACCAACTGCTGCTGGGCCACCGCGCAGACAAGCAGGCGTCAGAGGTCTGGTTGGCCCGCATCGTGGCCTGTGCCTGCTGTGGGCGCGACCATCTCTGGCAAGACCTGGGCCTGACCAACCGGGGCGAACTCTCAACCCTGATGGCGCTGGCCTTCCCCACACTTGCGGCGTTGAATGTGAACGACATGAAGTGGAAGAAATTCATCTACCGCCACTACTGCAGCACCGAAGGCATTTACCTCTGCCCAGCACCATCCTGTGGTGAATGCACCGACCACGCCAAATGTTTCTCCCCCGAGGTCTAGATGACAGAATCCAGCCTCTTTTGTGAGCACACCCAGCGGACCCCATGTTGTTGACCCCCGAAGACCTGCAAGCCCTGTGGCTGACCGTGCGCCTGGCCAGCACGGTAACTGTCATCCTGCTGCTGCTGGGCACGCCGCTGGCCTGGTGGCTGGCACGCTCAAAAGCTTGGTGGAAGGGGCCCGTGGGTGCGGTGGTGGCGCTGCCGCTGGTGTTGCCGCCCTCGGTGCTGGGGTTTTACCTGCTGCTGACCATGGGGCCAAATGGCGCAGTGGGGCAACTGATGCAAGCACTGGGCATCGGCATGCTGCCGTTCACCTTCTGGGGGCTGGTGGTGGCCTCGGTGGTTTACTCGATGCCATTCATGGTGCAGCCATTACAAACCGCGTTTGAGGCCATCGGCGAACGCCCGTTAGAGGTGGCAGCCACCTTGCGAGCCTCGCCGTTGGACGCCTTTTTCACGGTGGCAGTGCCGCTGGCGCGCTCAGGCTTTTTGACGGCTGGCATTCTGACCTTTGCCCACACCGTGGGTGAATTCGGCGTGGTGCTGATGATTGGCGGCAACATCCCCGGTGTGAGCCGGGTGGCTTCGGTCCAAATCTACGACCATGTGGAAGCCATGGAATACAACGATGCACACCGCCTGGCAGCGGTGATGCTGGTGTTCTCGTTCCTGGTGTTGCTGGCACTTTATGCGCGACGCCCCAAGATCGGCAAGGGCGCCTGAGATGGCAGGCATTCAAGCACGCTTTCACATCAACTGGCCCGGCTTCACGCTGGATGTGGATCTGGACTTACCAGCGCACGGGGTGACTGCGTTGTTTGGTCACTCCGGCTCGGGCAAAACCACCCTGCTGCGCTGCATTGCCGGGCTGGAACGCGCCCCGCATGGCCGACTGGTGGTCAATGGCGAACTCTGGCAAGACGACACCCACTGGGTGCCGCCCCACAAACGGCCACTCGGTTATGTGTTTCAGGAAGCCAGCCTGTTCCCGCACCTGACGGTGCTGGGCAACCTGCGCTACGGCATGCGCCGCGTGGTCGGCGCCCAGCGCATCAACCTGGACGCCGCCATTGAATTGCTGGGCATTGGCCCGCTGCTGGATCGCAAGCCGGACCACCTTTCTGGCGGTGAGCGCCAGCGGGTCAGCATCGCGCGCGCGCTGGCCTTGAGCCCGCGCATCTTGCTGATGGACGAACCCCTGGCCGCGTTGGACCTGCACCGCAAACAAGAAATCCTGCCCTACCTGGAGCGCCTGCACAGCGAACTCGATATCCCCGTGCTGTATGTCAGCCACGCGCCTGACGAGGTGGCGCGACTGGCCGACCACATCGTGGCCCTCGAAGGCGGCCGGGCGCTGGCCTGCGGGCCGCTGGTGGACACCTTATCGCGGCTGGATTTGCCGATCCGCCTGGGGGAAGACACCTGTGTGGTGCTGGACGCCACGGTGGCCGAACGCGATGCGGCCTGGCACCTGGCGCGCGTGGCATTTCCCGGGGGCAGCCTGTGGGTGCGCGACGGCGGGCACCCGCTGGGTCACGCCGTGCGAGTGCGCATTCTGGCGCGGGATGTCAGTATTGCGCTGCACCGCGTGGCGGACACCAGCATCCTGAACTGCCTGCCTGCCCTGGTGGACCAATTGGCGCCTGACGACCACCCAGCACTGATGCTGCTGCGCTTGAAGTTAGGCGCATCACCGCTGATTGCCCGGCTGACGCAACGCTCCGCCGCCGAACTGCGCCTGGCGCCGGGCGACAAGGTCTGGGTACAAATCAAGGCGGTGGCGCTGGTGGGGTGATTGACTCGTCACAGCCCGGACCCAAGCGCATCGCCATAAGCTGCTTGATGCGGCTGGCAACACATGCGACACAAGTCGGCGGCGTCCTGCGGCCATATCCGCACGCCGCATGGTTTGTGGACGCGGATTCAACTACGAAGTGCAACGTTCAGTAAGAGGTTGGGCCAAGAGTGAATAGGATGAGCTCTTTGTGACCAGCCAGTCTCAACGAAGCACCATGACCTACACACACTTGACCCAAGACGAAC
>Ga0302321_100000167_pt1 | contig 58988 bp, 46 predicted proteins | sample Fen_T0_1_FD_202505 | JGI IMG/M metagenome (GOLD analysis project Ga0302321, IMG submission 202505) | Peat permafrost microbial communities from Stordalen Mire near Abisko, Sweden - Fen_T0_1 | ecosystem: Environmental > Terrestrial > Soil > Wetlands > Permafrost | place: Sweden: Abisko... | reverse complement strand
AGCTGAACCCGGAACCTATCGATTTCAGGCACGTGGGTCAGCGCTTCGGTGCGCTATCCGCAAGTAACTCAATAAATTCAATAATATACACAACGGGAGACGGTGGCGTCGAAACGCGCGTCGGGTCGGCTGTCCGCGCTAGGCTACGCGGCGATGAAGCGCGCAATTTTCGCAACGCTCGGGATCGTCGCGGCGGGGGCATGCGGCGCGCCGGAGGCGCCCGGGACGTCCTCGGCGGCGAGCCCGGCCGCGCCGGTGCGGCCGGCGGCCCGGGACCTGGCGACGCCCCAGGAGACGCATTTACGCAACGTGCGCCAGTTGACGTTCGGCGCCGACAACGCAGAGGCGTACTGGGCGTTCGGCGGTGATCGGCTGATCCTGCAGACCAATCACGCGCCGTATCGATGCGATCAGATCGAGCAGCTGAACATCGCGACCGGGCGGACCCAGCTGGTGTCGACCGGCAAGGGCCGCACGACCTGCGCGTTCTTCTTGAAGGGCGATCAGGAGATCATCTATGCATCGACCCACGAGGCGTCGCCGGACTGCCCGACGCCGCCCGACATGTCGAAGGGGTATTACTGGGGGCTGTTCGACTACGATATTTATCGCGCGAACGCCGATGGCTCGAACCTGCGCCGGCTGACCCACGAGAAGGGCTATGACGCCGAGGCCACGGTGTGCCCCAAGGATGGCAGCATCGTGTTCACGTCGATCCGCTCGGGCGATCTCGAGCTGTGGCGGATGGACGCCGATGGCAAGAACGTCAAGCAGCTGACCAGCTCGCCGGGCTATGACGGCGGGGCGTTCTTCTCGCCTGACTGCTCGAAGATCGTGTGGCGGTCGTCGCGGCCGATCGGCAAGGATCTCGAGGACTACAAGGCGCTCCTGGCGCAGGACCTGGTCAAGCCGACCAGGATGGATCTCTACGTCGCCAACGCCGATGGCTCGGACGCGCGCCAGCTGACCTACCTGCCGGGCGCGTCGTTCGCGCCGTTCTTCTTCCCCGATGGCAAGCGCGTGATCTTCGCGTCGAACTACCTGGCGCCGCGCGGGCCCGAGTTCGACCTGTTCGCGATCGATATCGACGGCAGCCACCTCGAGCGCATCACGTACGCCGGTGGCTTCGACGGGTTCCCGATGTTCTCGCCCGACGGAAAGACCCTGGCGTTCTCGTCGAACCGGCGCGACGTGGTGGCCAGCGCCCAGGGGGAAGCGTACCGCGTGACCGGGGGTCCGGCCGGCGAGCACGATACCAACGTGTTCCTGGCCGACTGGGTCGACGCGCCGGCGCCTGCCGCCGCCGCGACCGAGCGTCCCTCCTCGCCGGAGACCGCGGCGGCCGACCGGTTCGCCGCGGCGGTCGGCTACCTCGCCGCCGACGCGCGCGAGGGCCGGGGCCTCGGCACCCAGGGGCTCGACGACGCGGCGCGCTGGGTCGAGCAGCAGCTCGCCTCGGCCGGCGTCGAGCCGGGGGTGGCGGGCGCGTGGCGCCAGCCGTTTCAGGTCACCACCCAGCTCGCGCGCGGGCCCGAGACCAAGGTCGTGCTCGACGGGGTGACCGTCGCCGAGTCCGACGCCACCCCGTTCGTGGCGTCGGCGAGCAAGGCGGTGCGCGGCGAGCTCGTGCCGGTCGGCTGGGGCATCGTCGACGAGGCCACCAAGCTCGACGACTACAAGGGCCGGGCGGTCAAGGGCAAGATCGCCCTGGTCCACCGGTTCGTGCCGCCGGCGGCCAAGCTCGCTGCGGCGCAGACCGCCCGGCTAGGCGACCTGCGCTACAAGGCGTTCCTCGCGCACGGCAAGGGCGCGATCGGGCTCGTGGTGGTCGACGACGGCGACCCGGCGCAGGACGAGATCGCGCTGCCTCGGCTCGCGGCGGCCGAGAGCGAGTCGCAGATCCCGATCGTCGTCGTGACCCGCAAGGCCGCCGCCGCGATCACGAAGGGCACCGGCCACCGCGCCGAGCTCACCGTCGCGCTGCAACCGACCCGGACCACCACCGCCAACGTCATCGGCGTGATCCGCGCGGCCGGCCCGAACCCGCTGCCGGGGGTGGTCGTCGTCGGCGCGCACGTCGATCACCTCGGCATGGGCGGCGGGGCCAGCGCGCTCGACCCCGAGGTCAACGCGGTCCACAACGGGGCCGATGACAACGCGTCGGGCGTCGCGGGCCTGCTCGAGGTCGCGCGCAGCGTGTCGGCCCGGCGCGCCGAGCTGTCGCGCGATGTCTACGTGATCGCGTTCTCCGGCGAGGAGGCCGGCGATCTGGGCAGCGCGTACTACCTGAAGCACCCGGCGACCCAGGATCCGATCGTCGCCATGATCAACCTGGACATGATCGGCCGGATGAAGATGAACAAGCTGTACGTCAACGGCGGCGACTCGGCCAAGGAGTGGCGCGAGATCGTCGCGCCGGCGTGCGAGGCGCAGCGGGTCGACTGCACGATCGGCGGCTCGGGCTACGGGCCCTCGGACCACATGCCGTTCTACATCGCCGGCTCGCCGGTTTTGTTCTTCTTCACCGGCAGCCACCGCGACTATCACACCGCGTCCGACGACGCGGACAAGATCAACGCCGCGGGCGGGGCGCGGACCGCGGCGATCGCGGCGGCCGCGACGGTCGGCGCGGCGAACACCCGGGGGCTGAGCTACGTCAAGGCGCCGCCGGAGCCGATGGGGGGCGACGTGCCCCGGCGCGGGGCCTCGCTCGGCACCGTGCCGTCCTACGACGAGGATCCGGCGCGCCCCAAGGGCCTCGTGCTGTCCGATGTCGTGCCCGACGGGCCGGCCGCGCGGGCCGGGCTCAAGGCGGGCGATCGGATCACGCAGATCGACACCCACGAGGTCGCCAGCGCCTCGGACCTGATGTTCGTGCTGACCATGGGCAAACCGGGCCAGCAGGCGAAGATCACGTACGTGCGCGAGGGTAAGACCTTCACCGTCACGGCGATCTACGGAGCGCCGCGCGCTCGCAAGTAGGCGAGGGGCCGGCGCGCCAGGTGCGTCGCTTGCACGGCATGCCCGCAGCGTGACTGACGATGAAGCCGACGCATGAACCTGCCAAGAAGCAGCGGCCGATCCGCGGCCGCCAGCGGCTGTTGCTGTTTGCCGCCGGGATCCTCGGCGCGGTCGTGGTGGTGGTGGTGGTGCTCGTGGTCGTGCTCATCCGCGTGACCTGAGCTGCGAGTTGCTCAGTTGTCGCGCTGCGCGAGCAACTCCGCGAGCCCGGCGGCCACCGCTGCCGCCTGCGCGACTCGCTCGCGGGCCGTGGCGAGATCGCGCTCGAGCTCGGCGACCTCGCGCTCGCGCTGCGCGAGATCGCCGCGCGCGGTCCGCAGCGCGGCCTCGAGGCGGTGGCGCTCGGCGGTGGCCTTGGCGCGCGCGGCCTCGGCGCGGCGCTGCTCGGCGGCGGCCTCGGCGCGGGCGGCGGCCTCGTCATGTTCGCGCCGGCGCTCGGCCTCGGCAGCCTGCCGGGCCACCTCGTCCGCCAAGCGCTCGGCCGGGCGCTCGGCGGGCGCAGGCGCAGCGGCGGGCGCGCTCGCGGGCGCCGGGGTGGCTTCGAGCGCGGCGATCCCGGCGGCTTCGAACCCGGGTGGATCGCGATCCAACGACAGCGCGCCCGGCGGGTCCGGATCCCAGCTGCCGGTCGCCGCGAGCGCCGCGAGCGTCTGCGTGACCTTGCGGAGCGTGGCCTCCGTCGCGCCGTGCGCGGCGGAGATCAAGATCTTCGCGGCCTGCGACCGCAGCCGGGCGATCGCCTCGCGATGCGGCGCCATCGCGTCGAGCTTGCCATCGCGCAGCGCTTGCGCGGTCGCGAACAGCGCCTCGAACGCGGGGCGGGCCTGCCACCACAGCTGATCGACGACCCAGGCCGAGATCGGCGGCCGCGCGCGCTTGGCGAGCGCAGCGGCACCAGCCTTGTCGCCCGCCGCCTTCAGCGCGTCGGCGAGCCGCTTGCGCTCCGCCACGAACTGATCCAGCGGAACCTGATAGAGCGACGCGACGGCGTCCTCGTAGCGCATCGGCGCGCGAATGTATCAGCCAACCAGCCAGCGCGTACGCGCACGGCGTCCCGCGCCCGCCGCGCGCACGCGCCAGATCACCCCGCCGGTCACCAGGCTGCCCACCAGCACGCCGAGCGCGATGCGGGCGAGCTTGCTGCGGCGCCACTGGGTTACCGGCTCGCTGGGGGCGCTGGGTTCGGGGATGGTCACCGTGGAGGCCGAGGCCGCCGCTCGAAGCGATCCTCGGGCCGGCGGGTCGCTCGCCGGAAACGAATCGAAGCTCGCCTGATCGACTTCGTCCCAATCGGAGTTTCGCGTGGTCATCCCCGACGAGGCTGCACTCGACGTGCCCGGGTCACGCGCGCAGCCGGTGCAAGCCCCAGGTCGCGAACGCCAGCGCGGCGAACGTGCCGACCAGCGCGGCGAGCGTGCGCGCCGGCGACAGCCTGGGCACGGACGAACCGGTGGTCACGATCGCGGTGACCTCCTCTTCATCCCATTCGAGCTCGTCCCAGTCGATCACGATCGCGACGTAGTCGGGACCGTCGAGGGCATCCATGCCGTCATGAGCATCGCGATTCATCCTACGAAGCAGAGCAACGAGCGTGCCTGCAGCGCCGTGCGGTCGCGCCCACCGCGCCCACCCCCGCAGGGGTTCTCCGCCTCACTGACGCTGGAGCAGCATCGAGCCGAGCGAGTAGCCGGCGCCGTACGTGGCCAGCACCCCGTAGCTGCCGGGGGTCAGATCGCGGCTGTGCTCGGAGAACGCGATCAGCGAGCCGGCCGAGGCGGTGTTGCCGTACTCGTGGAGGATGATCGGCGCCTCGGCGGGGGTGGCGTCGCGGCCCAGCACGCGGGCGGCGATCCGCTCGTTCATGGTGCGGTTGGCCTGGTGCAGCCAGTAGCGCGAGATCTGGCCCGGCGTGAGGTCGTGCGCCGCGACGTGGTCGACGATGAACTTCGACGCCATCGGCACGACCTCCTTGAACACGCGGCGGCCGTGCTGGTGGAACAGCTTGTCGACGGCGTGCTCGGTGCGCGGATCGGCGCGCGCGAGGTAGCCGGCGTTGTTGCGGATGTTATTGGACCACTTCGAGGCCATGCGCACCGACAAGATCTCCCACGACCCCGGCCTGGCGCGCTCGGTGGGCTCGACGACGAGCGCGCCGGCGGCGTCGCCGAAGATGAAGTGGCTATCGCGCTCGCGCCAGTTCATGTGGCTGGTCGTCAGCTCGGGGATCACGACGAGCGCGCACTGCGCATCGCCCAGCCGCACCGCTTGCGACGCGAGCTGGGTGGCCCACGTCGCGGCCGAGCAGGCGAGCGCGACGTCGAAGGCGTAGCCGCGGGCACCGATCGCGTGCGCGACCTCGATCGCGATCGCCGGGTACATGCGCTGCAGGTTCGAGCAGCCCAGCACGACGAGGTCGACCTCCTCGGCGGCGCGCCCGGCGGCGGCGAGCGCGCGGCGGGCGGCGTTGACCGCGTACTCGGCCTGGATGCTCAGCTGATCCTCCGGCCGGTCGGGGATGTTGGGACACATCCGCTCGGGATCGAGCAGGCCCGTTTTGTCCTCGACGTAGCGCTGGACGATCCCGGACGCCTTCACGACCCACTCCGGGGTAGACTCGAGGAGCGCGGGCTGCGTGCCGGCGGCGATCGCCGCGGCGTTCCGGGCGTTGTCGCGGCGAACGAACTCGTTGAAGGCAGCGCACAGCTCGGCGTTATCCAGCACCGTCTCGGGGTGCCACACCCCGTGCCCCGTGATCGAAGTCCTGGTCGTGATGCGCGTGGCCATGGCGCACCTTAGCGAGCGATCCCGATAACGGGAGTTGGCGTTCGCGGAAATCTCCGTGTGCCAGGCCTACGGCTTCTTCGCCAGCTCTGTCTCGACTTCCGACAGTGCGCTGCGCAGAAACGCTGACTGCGGGTCGCTCGCGATCGCCATCTTCAGCTGCAGCACGGCCGTGGTCAGCTCGCCTCGGCGCAGCGACAGCTCCGCCTTGCGGTAATAGATGAGCGCCCGGGACGACATCGCCTGGGTCGGATTCACCGGCCCCGCCGGGGGCAGCGCGACCGCTTGGTGGGACGGCGGCGAGCCCGGGATCACGGTGGTCCGCGCGACGCCGCGCGGGGGCGGCGGCGCGGGCGGGTCACGCGGCAGCGGCTGCGTGCGGGTGGTCGTCCGGGTCTGCGTCCGCAGCTCCTGGTACGCGGACGCCGCGCGCGCGTACGCCCGGGTGACCAGCTCGAGCTCCTCGGCCGCGAGCGTGGTGCGGTGCAGATCCGGGTGGGCGAGCCGCGCGATCTTGTGAAACGCGTCCTGCGCGACCTCGGCCGTACAGCCGGCGGCGACCTCGAGAATCTGATGGGCCGGCGCGTTCTGCCACGCGAGGACTCGCTGCGCCCACAGCAGGACGTCGGTGCGCGCGCTCATGGCTCGTCGACAGGCGCACCTAGCACCTGCAGGTGTGCCTCCTGATCCTTGCCCGACATCTGGTCGCTCGCGCGGACGTGGAGGATGCCGTCCGCGTCGATCCGGAACTGGACCTCGATCTTGAGATCGCCGCGCGGCCGCGGCGCCAGCCCGTCGAGCAGCAGGGTCCCGAGCGGCTCGTTCTCGGTGTAGCGCCGGGCCTCGCCGCGGCAGCAATCGATCTCGACCCGGGTCTGGTTGTCGCGCGACGTGGTGAAGATCCGCGTGCGCTCGATCGGGATCGGCGAGTTCTTGTCGAGCAGGCGCTCGGTGAACCCGCCGGCGGTGTGGATCGCCAGCGTCGCCGGGTTGACGTCGAGCAGCACCGGCCGCCGCCCCATCGTCTCGGGCAGCACCACCGCGCCTCGGGCCAGCGGCGAGTGCCCGACCGTGGCCACCACGTCGCGCGCGCCCATGCCGGTGCCGGGCGCCAGCGTGCCGGTCAAGCTGCCGGCCTGGATCGCGGCGCCCTGCGCGACGACCTCGTCGGGGTTGATCGAGATGTTGGGCTGCCTGCCGAACAGCTCGGCGAGCCGCTGCCGCACCATCGGGATCCGCGTCGAGCCGCCGACGCACAGCACCTCCGAGACCCGGCTGGCGTCGATGTTGGCGGACGCCAGCACCTGGCGCGTCACGTCGATCGTGCGCTGCACATAGCCGCCGATCATGCCCTCGAACTGGCTGCGGGTCAGCGAGAACGCGAGCTTGCCGACGCCGCCGTCGGGCAGGTCGAGCCCCTCGATCTCGCCCTCCGCGGCGTCGTTGTCCGACAGGTGCATCTTGATCGCCTCGGCCCCCATCATGAGCTTCATCATGAGCGCCGGGTGGTTGCGCGGATCGAACCGCAGCGCGCGCTGGCACTCGGCGGCCAGATCCTCGGCCAGCGCGCGGTCGAGGTCGTCGCCGCCCAGGAAGAAGTCGCCCTCCGAGGCGAGCACCTCGAACAGCTCGCCGCGGATCTGCAGGATCGACACGTCGAACGTGCCGCCGCCGAAGTCGAACACGGCGATCACCTGGTTGCGCTCCTGGCCGAAGCCATACGCCAGCGCCGCCGCGGTCGGCTCGTTGATGAGGCGCAGCACCTCGAGCCCGGCGAGCCGCCCGGCCTCCTTGGTCGCCTGGCGCTGCGCGTCCGTGAAGTTCGCGGGCACCGTGATCACGGCGTCCTTGACCTGGCTGCCGAGCTGGCGCTCGGCGGCGCGCTTCAGGTGGAGCAGGACGTGCGACGAGATCTCGGGCATCGTCATCCGCCGGTCGCGCACCAGGACGATCGGCTGGTGATTGGCGCCCTCCGTGACGTGGTAGTGCACGCCGGTCAGCGCCAGCTGGACCAGCGGGGCCCGCATGTTCTGGCCGATGAACCGCTTGGCCGAATGGATCACGTGGTGCGGCTCGCTCAGCCGGTAGCGCTTGGCGTCCGAGCCGGCGACCACGCCGCCCGCGGCCGGAAACGCCACCACGGAGGGATGGACCCGCTCCCCCCGGGAGCCGAGGATCAGCTCGACCCCCGTCGGGGTCGCGATGGCGGCGACCGAGTTCGTCGTCCCGAGATCGATGCCTAGCGCGACTGCCACTCCGCCGTAGTGTTACGCACAGACGGGCAAAGCTGTCGAGTTTTGTGGCCCGGCGCCGCCGGGGTAAGCGCCGCAACGACATCTCCACCCTCGGGCGGAGACCGCGTCAGCTCCTGAAACGTCGCGCTCTCGATCGGTGGCGAGGCCAGGCTTACGGGACACGGCAGGTGGACCCGGTTTATGGTGCGCGGATGGCTCTGCGCATGGTGGTTTCTGTCGTGTTCGGGTTGGGCTGGATCGCGTCGCACGCGGGAGATGCGCACGCGCTCACCGTGCTCAACAAGGACGATAGTGGGGCCGGGTCGCTGCGCGCGGCGGTCGCGGCGGCGAACGGCCCGTCCGGCGCGGGCAGCGTGATCACGTTCGATCCGGCGGTCCGGGGGACGATCACGCTGAGCACGCCGCTTCTGACCCTCGTGCACCCGGTGACGATCCAGGGCCCGGGCGCCGATCTGCTCACGATCGCCGGCGCGGCGGGCGCGCCGGTGTTCGCGTTCAACACGGGCGACCGGGTTCACCCGTCGAGCATCTCCGGCCTGGTGATCAGCGGCGGCTCGAACCCGGGAAACCACGGCGGCGGGATCTTCGTAGCGGCCGACACCGGGCTGGCGGTCCTCAACTGCGTGATCACCGGCAACGCCGCGGACCAGGGCAGCGGGATCTACTCCGAGGGCGCGTCGCTGCTCATCAAGCAGACCGCGATCGCGGGGAACACCGGCCTGGGCGCGCTCTACGCGGCCACGACCAGCGCGGTGACGGTGTTCGAGTCGACGATCGGCAACAACCAGGGCACCGCGATCGTGTTCAATCCGCCGAGCGATCAGGTGCTCGCGATCGAGGCGACGACGGTATCCGGAAATGACGGAGGCTCCGGGATCGGCGGACTGCAGCTGCAGGCCGGCGAGGCGACCCTCACCAACACGACGTTTTCGGGCAACGCCGGCGCCGTCGGCGCGGACTTCTGGACGTCCACCGCCGGCGTCACCCTGACCTTGACCAGCGTCACGGCGGTCAGCGACACCTCGCCGTCGCTGGTCGTCGAGGCCAACACGACCGCGCGCCTGCGCAACACGCTGCTCGCGGGGCCGGGGGCTCGGTGCGAGGGCCCGCCGGTCTCGCTCGGCCACAACCTCACGACCGACGCGAGCTGCGATCTCGCTGACGCCTCGGACAAGCCCGGGGTCGGCGATGCGCGGCTGGGGCCGCTGGCGGACAACGGTGGGCCGACCCAGACCCACGCGCTGCTCGCGGGCAGCCCGGCCATCGATGCGGGCGACGGCGCGCTCGACCCCGACCCGAACAACCCGGGCATCGATCAGCGCGGCGAGCGGCGCACGCAGTTCGCCGGGGTCGACATCGGCGCGCTGGAGGTCACCGAGCCGGTCATCACGCAGCAGCCGACCGCGCAGGGCGTGACCGCGGGCCACGCGCTCACGCTGGTCGTCGTGGCGGCAAACCAGAACAGCGCGACGCCGCTCGGCTATCAGTGGCGCAAGGACGGCGTGGCGATCGCCGGCGCCACCAGCGCCACCTTCGCCAAGGTCGCCGCGGTCGGCGACGCCGGCAGCTACGACGTGCTGGTGCAAAACGATGGCGGCGGCCTGGCGAGCGACGCGGTCGCGGTGACGGTCGACCCGGCGCCGGCGCCGCCCGAACCGCCGGCGGTCGCGCATGGCGGCGGTTGCTCGTCAGCGGGCGGCGCCGGGGCGAGCGGCCTGCTCGCGCTGCTGGTCGCCGCGGCGCTGGGGATCCGCGGCGCCGGGCGACCCACCGGCGAGCGGCGCGAACGCCGCGCCGCTCAGAACGACAGGCGATACTCCAGCGGGATCTGACCGGACTCGCTGATCACCATGCCGAGGTCGCGCAGCAGGCCGTCGCCGAGCGCGTAGATCCAGCCGTGCACGGTGAGCGACTGGCCGCGGCGCCACGCGTCCTGGACGATCGTCGTGTGGCACACGTTGGCGACCTGGGCCTCGACGTTCAGCTCGGCCAGCCGGTCGGCGCGCTTGATCGGATCGCGGATCGCCGCCAGCTCTTCGCGGTTCCACAGGTGGACATCGCGGATGTGGCGCAGCCAGTTGTCGATCAGGCCGAGCGGCCTGGACGACATCGCCGCCCGCACGCCGCCGCAGCCATAGTGGCCGACGACGACCACGTGCTTGACCTGCAGCACGTCGATCGCGTACTGCAGCACCGAGAGGCAGTTGACGTCGGTGTGCTCGACGAGGTTGGCGACGTTTCTGTGGACGAACACCTCGCCCGGCGCGCGGCCGATGATCTCGTTGGGCGGCAGCCGGCTGTCGGAGCAGCCGATCCAGAGCAGCTCGGGGGTCTGCAGGTTCTCGAGCCGCGAGAAGTAGCCCGGGTCTGCGGCGACCGCCCGCTCTGCCCAGCGGCGGTTGGCGATGAAGCACTCGTCGAGGAAGGCCACGGCGGCCGGTCTACCACATTTCGCGCGCGCCACGGCGCCCACGTCAGCTGGTCAGTCCGGTCGGCGAGCGTCGTCACCGCTCCGGAGCCGATGGATGGCAGATGCGCGAGGCCGCACCGCGGCCCGCTGCGCGACGGGTGGCGATCTGATAGTGGTAATTGCGGGACGCCCATGACACGCAACCCGCCGACCGCCCCGGAACCCGTTCCGTTCACCCACCCCGCCGGGCAGCACATCACGGTGCGGGGCAAGCGGCTGTGGGTCGAGCAGCACGGCAGCGGCGAGCCCGTGGTGCTGCTCTCCGGCCTGGGACCGGCGGGCTCGCACGTGATCTTTCACCCGCACTTCGACGCGCTCGCCCAGACCCATCACGTGATCTACGTCGACCTCCACGGTCGCGGCAGGTCGGACGTGCCCGCGGATCTGCGCCAGATCACGTTCGCCGACGACGTGGCCGACGTCGCGGCGGTGCTGCACCAGCTCGCGCTCGGGCCGGTGCACCTCTACGGGTTCTCGTTCGGCGGCCTGCTGAGCCTGGCGCTGGCGCTCGATCACACGGCGCTGATCAAGAGCGTGGTGCTCGCCAATAGCCTGTTCAGCCCCGAGATGTGGCAGCGCAACCACGAGAACCTCAACCGCGAGATCGCCCATCAGTGCCCCGAAGCGTGGGCCGAGATCCAGCGGCTCCGCGGCGAGGGCGTGGTCTCGACCGATCCGCGCATGCTCGCGTTGTTCGGCGGCGCGGCGCGGTTCGTCCGGTTCTACAATCCCGATCACGCCCGGCTGATCGCGACCGAGCCCGGCGCCCGCAACGTCGAGCTCTACCCGGTGTTCTGCGGCGACAACGTCGACTTCATCATCGGCGGGCAGCTCCCGGCGATCCCGGACTTTCGCCCACGGCTGCGCGATCTGGCCGTGCCGCTGCTCGTGCTCGCGGGCAGGTTCGATCGCGCGCTCTACCCTGCGCAGCAGCGCGACAGCGTCGCCCACGCCAGGCAGGCCGAGTTCCACATCCTCGAGCGCAGCGGCTCGTTCTCCCACGTCGAAGAGCCCGACGAGGTGTTGCGGCTCGCGCGGGCGTTCTGGGCCCGGGTGAGGTAACAGGCTCGCTCACTGCGCGCGCGCGCGCGCCTCGGCGTACGGTTCGATCTCGCGAACCAGCTCGCGGGTGAACCCGCCGAACGCGTCGCCGAGGAAGTAGAAGTGGCCGCCGTCGAACTCGCGGAGGCGGAAGTCGCCGCGCGTCTCGCGCGCCCACGGGCGCATCGTGGTCGGCGGCGCCCACACGTCGCTCGTGCCGGCGAACGCGGTCACCGGCGGGCTGAACGCCCGGCGGCCGGGGGCCGGCTGGTACGACTCGAGCACCGCGATGTCGGCCCGGACCATGCGCAGGAAGTGGGTGCGCAGCTCGGGGATCGCGGTGATGCGCGGATCCGTCCCGCCCAGCGCGAGCACCTCGGCGAGCAGCGTCGCGTCGTCGAGCGCGCTGATGCGGCGGGTCTGCGCCTGGAGGATCGGGGCCACCCGCCCCGAGACGCCGATCCAGACCGGCGGCGCGCCGAGGCGTTCGCACTCCCGCCCGACCTCCGCGGCGAGGATGGCGCCGAGGCTGTGGCCGAACAGCGCAACCGCGCCGTCGAGCCCGGGGGTCACGTCCCGCACGACCCGCTCGATGAGCTCGGCCGCGTTACAGATCGGGGTCTCGGCGTAGCGCTTGCCACGGCCCGGCAGGTCGAGGATGAGCAGCTCCCAGTCATCCGGCAGCTGGGCGCTCATCTGGTGGTACATCGCCGCCGACCCGCCCGCGTGGTGGAACACGATCAGGCGGAGCGACGGACGGGCGTGGGGACGCGGTCTCACGAAGCAGTTCATGCCGTCCTCCGATCGTCCTGGCAGGTCTCGGTCACCGGGTGCGCGGTGGCGGTGGTGGGCCGCGCGGGTCGGTCGGGCGGCGATGCGCCCCGGACCGGGCCCGATGCGGCCAGCACCTCGCTCCACGCCAGCTGCTGGCCCTGGGCGTGGAGCAGATCGACGGCGCCAAGGATCGTCGCGCGCTCGCCGGTCCCGCGGCGCAGCGACGTCAGGCCGCCGCCGGCGGGCAGGAGCCCGGCCGCCGCGAGCAGGTTGACCAGCGTCGCGTCGGGGCCGAGCTCGAGGCAGACGTCGATCTCGAGCTCGCGGAGCGTGTGCGCCGCGGCGTGGAACTGCACCGGCTCGCGCACCTGACGGCACCAGTAGCGCGCGTCGTAGTCGCGGGGCCCGGCGAGCTTGCCGGTCAGGTTGGCGATGATCGGCAGGTGCGGCGCACGGAACTCGAGGCCGGCGATCGCGGCGTGCAGCGCGGGCACGATCGGCTCCATCATCGGCGAGTGCGAGGCGTTCGAGACCACGAGGGGATGCGCGGTCACGCCCTCGGCGTGCAGCCGGGCGGTGAGCGCGGTGATCGCGTCGTGCGCGCCGGACACGACGACGGCCTCGGGCCCGTTGATCGCGGCCACGGCGACGCCGGTCTCCTCGAGCCATCCGGCGATCCGCGCCAGGTTGGCCTTCACGGCCATCATCGACCCGCGCGCGGTCGACTGCATCAGCCGGCCGCGATGGGCGACCAGCGTGAGCCCCGCCTCGAGGTCCATGACCCCGGCGTGGATCGCGGCGGCGACCTCGCCCAGGCTGTGGCCCAGCACGGCCGACGCCGTGACGCCCCACGACGTCCACAGATCGGCCAGCGCGAGCTGGAGCGCGACGGTCGCCGGCTGGGTCACGCGGGTCTGGTGGATCGCCGCCGGATCATCGCCGTGCATCATGATCTGCTTGATCGACGCGCCGATCAGCGGGAGCAGGATGCGATCGCACGCGTCGATGCGCGCCCGGAACACCGGCTCGGTGTCGTACAGCTCGCGGCCCATGCCGAAGTACTGGCTGCCCTGGCACGAGAACAGAAACGCGACCCGCGGCGCCCGCGCGACGGCCGGCGCGGCGGCGGTGCTCGGCGCGGCGGCGGGCGTGGCGTGGACGGCGCTCGCCGGGAGCCGCGCGACGATCGCCGACGCGAGCGCGGTCACCGTGGGGTGGCTGTAGATGTCGGTGAAGGCGAGCTCGATCCCGAACGCCTGCGACAGCGCGCGCGCAAGATCGACCGCCATGAGCGAATCGAGGCCGAGGTCGAAGAAGCTCGAACCGTCGCACACCGCGCTGGCCTCGTCGTGACCCAGGATGCTCGTGACCCGGCAACGCACGCGGCTGCGCACCGCCGTGATCCGCGCCTGCACGGGCAGCGCGAGCAGCGCGTCGAGCGAGGCGGCGGGCTTGCCGGCGCCGGGCGGCTGCGAGGTGGCGCTCTGCCCGAGGCTGCTGTCGGCGAGCGCGCGGCTCGGCACGGCGCGCACGGCCACGGTCTCGGCGGCGGGGACGGCGGGGGCCGCGGGGGCGTAGCACTCGCGCTGCCATGGATAGTGCGGCAGCTCGACGACGTGGCGGGGCAGATCGCAAAGCGAGTCGCCGGCCGCGCCGATCGTCACCTGCGCGGCGGGCGTGTCGCGCGCGAGCGCGTCGAGCGCTTCGAGCGCCGCGCGCTTGCCGGTGGCCGCGATGTGCGCGCGAACGCCATGGCGGGCCCGGCCGAAGCTCGCGGTGTACGCGAACGCGCCGTACGCGTCCTCGGGGAGCGCCGCGAGGCTCGTGCGGAACCGCGCGGCGAGCTCGCGCAGCGCCTCCGGCGTCTTGGCCGCGAGCTCGAAGCCGCGCACCGGGTGGGCCGGCCGGGCCTCGGCCGGTGCGCCGGCGCCGACGATCACGTGGGCGTTGGTGCCGCTGAGCCCGAACGAGCTGACCCCGGCGAACCGGCCGGCGCCCGGCGTCCACGGCACCAGCGCGGTCGGCAGCGCGATCGCGGTGCCGGCGAGATCGATCCGCGGGTTCAGCGTCCGGTGGTGCACCAGCGCCGGGATCTCGCGGCGCGCGCAGCACGCGATCGCCTTGAGCAGCCCGGCGACACCGGCGGCGGCCTCGAGGTGCCCGAGGTTGGGCTTGACCGAGCCGACGTACAGCGGGGCGCCGTGGTTCTTCTTGCCCAGGGCCTCGACCAGCGCCTCCATCTCGATCGGATCGCCCAGCGCGGTGCCGGTGCCGTGCGCCTCGACCAGCCCGATGTCGGCCGGGGTGAGGCCGGCGTCGCCCAGCGCGGTGTCGATCAGCGCGATCTGCGCGAGCACGTTGGGCGCGGTGAAGCCCGACGACCGGCCGTCCTGGTTCACCGCCGAGCCCTGGATCACCGCGTGGACGAGGTCACCGTCGCGCAGCGCCTGGTCGAGCCGCTTGAGGACGACGATGCCGCAGCCCTCGCCGCGCGAGAACCCGTTGGCGCGCGCGTCGAACGACTTGCACAGCCCGTCGGGGGCGAGCGCGCGGGTCTCCTTGACCAGGCGCGTCGAGCGCGGCGACAGCACGAGGTTCACGCCGCCGGCGACCGCGACGCTGCACTCGGCGTTGCGCAGCGCCTGGCACGCGAGGTGGATGGCGACCAGGCCCGACGAGCACGCGGTGTCGACCGCCATCGCCGGCCCGGTGAGGCCCATCGCGTACGCGATCCGCCCGGCCGCGAAGCAGTGACCGTTGCCGGTCGCCCAGTACGCGTCGGGGGCATCGGTCAACCAGTCGCGATAGTCCTGCCCGGTGATGCCGATGTAGAGGCCGGTGCGGACGTCCTTCAAGCGGTCGGGCGGCAGCGCCGCGTTCTCGAGCGCCTCCCAGGCGACCTCGAGGAGCAGGCGATGCTGCGGATCGAGCGCGCGGGCCTCGCGCGGGCTGATCCCGAAGAACGCCGCGTCGAACCCGGTGACCTCGTCGAGAAACCCGCCCTTGTGGGGGAGCGCGTCCCACTCCGCCGCGAACCGCGCCTTGCGCGCCGCCGGCATCGGCCGCACCAGGTCGCGCGCGCCGGCAAGCGCCTGCCAGTAGCTGTCGAGGCTGTCGATGCCGCCCGGCAACCGCATGCCCACGCCGACGACGGCGACCGGCTGGGCGGCGCTGTGATGCGCGAGCTGCGCCGTGAGGCGCTTGATCGTTTCGAGCGCGCGGCTGAGCGGCGTCGCGGGGGTCGGGGCGGGCGTGACGGCGGCGGTGTCCATGGTGGTGATCCTCGTGGCCAGGCAGGGGAGGTGGGGTGGGGAAGGGGTCAGGCACGTGGCGCGCTGAACACGCGCTCGCAGAGCACGCCGGCGAGGGCGCGGGCGCTGCCGTACGTCCAGAGCAAGGTCGGAGACAGCTCGAGGCCGAACGCGGACTCGAGGCGGTTGCGGAGCTCGAGGCCCATCAGCGAGTCGAGGCCCAGGGCCTTGAATGGCGTGTCGCCGTCGATCCCGGTCACGTCGAGGCGGAGCACGCGGCTCGCGAGCTCGCGCACCTTGGTCTCGGCGAGCCCGTGCCGCGCCGGCGCGGGGCTGGTCTCGAGCTCGGCGCGGAACGCGCCGCGGCTGACCGTGGGGCCGCCGCGCTGCGCGAGCTGGTGCAGGGTCCGCCAGGTCGGCTGCGCGGCGGTCGCGGGGTACGCATCGAACCACCGCCGCAGGTCGAGCTGCACGTAGCCGACCACCGCGGCGTCACCGGCGAGGAACCCGGCGAGCGCGGTCCACGCCTCGTCCGCGGTGAACCCGGCCATGCCGCGCTCCGCGAGCCGCGCGCCGCGCGCTTGGTCCTGCGCGGCCAGCCCGATCTCGGCGAACGGCCCCCACTGCACGCTGAGGCCGGGGCGACCGCGGCGGCGGCGGGCCACGGCGAGCGCGTCGAGGAACGCGTTGCCGGCGGCGTACGCGGCCTGGCCGGGGTTGCCGACGAGCGCGGCGGCGGACGAGAACGCGACGAACAGGTCGAGCGGGTCGCCCGCCGTGGCCGCGTCGAGGTGGGCCGCGCCCGAGACCTTGGGCGCGAGCACGCGCTCGAGCTGGGACGCGGTGAGGTTGGCGATCGTGGCGTCGTCGAGCAGGCCCGCGGCGTGGACGACGCCGCGCAGCGCGGGCATCGTGCGGCGCACGTGGTCCAGCGCGCGGTCGACGGCGCGCGCGTCGGCGACATCGAGCGCGAGGGTCTCGACCCGCACGCCGCGCGCGCGCAGCGCCTCGAGCCGCCGGGTCGCGTCGGCGCCCGCCGCCGAGCGCCCCGCGAGCGCGAGCGCCCCGGCGCCGCGCTCGGCCATGAACTCGGCGAGCGACAGGCCGAGCGCGCCGAGCCCACCGGTGATGAGGTACGTGGCGTCGCCGCGGAACCTGCCCTCGGGCATCGCCTCGGGCGCCACGCTGCGCACGGTCTCGGGGCGGATCAGGACGAGCTTGCCGATGTGACGGCCGCGCGCCAGGGCGCCCAGCGCCTCGGCGGCCTCGGCGAACACGTACGACGTGGTCGGCAGCGGGCCGAGCGCGCCCGCCCGGACCTGGGCCCACATCGCGGCGAGCACCTGCGCGAACCGCGCCGGGCGCCGCTCCATGAGCCCCGCGAGATCGACCGCCGACACCGTGACGCCCTTCTTGAACGCGGCCATCGGCAAGCTGCGGCCGCCGTAGATGTCGCGCTTGCCGACCTCGATGAACCGGCCGTCCTCGGCGAGCACCTCGAGGCCCAGCGGGATCGCCGCGCCGGTCAGCGAGTTCAGGATGACGTCGACGCCCGCGCCGCCGGTGGCCGCGCGCACGCCGTCGACCCACGCCAGGCTGCGCGAGTCGAACACGTCGGCGATGCCGAGCCCGCGCAGGTAGCTGCGCTTGGCCTCGCTGCCGGCGGTCGCGATCACGCGGGCGCCGAGCGCCCTCGCCACCTGGATCGCGGCGCAGCCGAGGCCGCCGGCCGCCGCGTGGATCAGCACCGTCTCGCCCGGGGCGAGCCGCGCGAGATCGGACAGCGCGTACCACGCGGTGGTCATGACGAGCGGCAGGCCGGCGGCGGCCTCGTCCGCGAGCTCGTCGGGGATCCGCTGCGCGTGGTCGGCGCGCACCGTGACGTGCGAGGCGGCGGCGCCGAACCCGCACGCGACCACGCGATCGCCCACGGCCAGGCGGGTCACGCCCGGGCCGACCGCGATCACGCGTCCGGCGCACTCGCCGCCGAGCCGCGCGGCGCCCTCGAGCCCGGGGTAGGTGCCGAGCGCCTGCATCACGTCGATGAAGTTCAGGGCGGCGACGGTGATCTCGATCTCGACCTCGCCGGCCACCGGGGCGCGGCGGCGCAGCGGCCGGTACTCGAGGCCCTCGACCACGCTCGGGCGCGCCGCGTGGAGGCGAAATGCCTGGCGCGGCGTGGTCCACGTGCGCGCGCCCGGCGCGGTCTCGGGCGCGGCCGCGCCGCGCACGAGGCGGCCGACGAACCGCCGCCCGCCGCGCAGGACGATCTGGTCCTCGCCATCGAGCCCGTGGAGCTCGGCCGCGCACGCGGCGGCCCAGCCCGCGTCGCTCGCGGCGACGTCCACGAGCACCGGCTGCAGCTCGGGGTGCTCGGACACCACGACCCGGACCAGGCCCCAGTACAGCGCGGCGCCGGGATCCGGCTGATCGGCGTCGAGCGCCGCCTGCGCGTCGACCGTCACGACGACCAGGCGAGGCGGCGTCGCCTGCGCGGCACAGGCCTGGACCAGCGCGGTCAGCGCGGACAGCCCCCGGCGCTGCACGTCGAGACCGGCCGCGGCGCGCGGCGCGACGAACACCACGGCGGCGGGCTCGCCGGGACCGCGCAGCGCGTCGGCCCACGCGCGGGCGCAGCCATCGGCGCCCCGGCCATCGGCGAGCGCGAGCCGCGCCCGGCCCCGGCCGAGGGCCTCGACGAGCACCGGCGGGCGCTCGCTCGCGTAGCCGCACACGATCCAGCCGCCGGCCGGTGCGTCCAGGGCGGCCGCGCGGGGCTCGTCGTGGAACGCGAGCCGGAGCACGCGGTCGCTGGTCGCCGCGCCCGGCGCGACGGCGAGCGCCGCGAGCGCCAGGCCCTCGATCGTCATCACCGGCGCGTGCGCGGCGTCGAACAGCGTGACGTCGAACCGGGTGGGGCCGCGGCGCACGGCGTGCGACCACAGCGCCGCCACCGGGTGCGCGAGCTCGCGGAGCACCGAGATCCGCGCCGCCGCCGTCGGCACGACGGTGCGGTCGCTCGGGCACAGCGCGAGGCAGACCTGGAGCGCGGCATCCCACAGCGCCGGGTGCAGCCCGCGCGTGCCCACGGCGCCGCGGCACGCCTCGGGCAGGCGGACCTCGCCGAGCGCCTCGTCGCCGGCGACGAAGATCTGCTCGACGCCGCGGAACGCCGGGCCGTAGTGCAGGCCGCGCGCGGCGCAGCTCGCGTAGAACGCGGCGGCGGTGCCCGCGGGCGCCGAGCGCAGGTGGTCCGGGAACCCCGCCGGCGCCGCCGCGCTGGCGTGATCGGCGCACGCGGTCGCGTGCTCGATCCACGCCGCAGCGCCGGGGGCGCCGGGGGGGCCGGGGGTGAATGACCGGAGCGCGAAGCTGCCGCCGCCCGCCGGCTCGCCGCGCCACGCCACGTTGACCTGCACCGGATCGTCGCCGAGCGTGAGGTCGCGGTGGAACCGGACGTCGACCAGCGAGGCGGTGTGCGCGGAGGTCCGGATGCGCGCGGCGTCGAGCGCGAGCGCCAGCATCGCGGCGCCGGGCAGCACGACGGCGTCGTGCACCTTGTGATCGGCGAGCCAGGGCTGGTGATCGACGCCGAGCGCGAGCGCGCCGTGCCACGCGTCCGGATCGCCCGGCACCGGGATCAGGGTGAGCTCGCGCGCCGGCGCGCCGCGCCGCTTGCTCGGCGCCAGCCAGCACTTCTTGCGCTGCCACGGATACGCCGGCAGCGTCGCCCGGGCGGACGCAGGCAGCTGCGCGAACGGCGCGAGGCCGGCGACGAACGCGTGCGCCAGGGCCCGCGCGAGGTCGTGCTGCGTCCCCGCGTTGCGGTGCAGCGTCGACAGCACGCGGGCGGGCTCGCGCCGCGCGGCCGCGATCGCCTGCTCGATCGCCGGCACGAGCACGGGGTGTGGGCTGATCTCGATGACGTGGCTGACGCCCTCGTCGAGCAGCCGGGCCATCGCGTCGGCGAACCGCACCGGCTCGCGGAGGTTCTGCACCCAGTACGACGCGTCGAGCTCGGCGCCCTCGACCCGCCGCGCGAACACGGTCGACACCATCGCGGTGCGCGCCGTGGCGGGCGCGATGCCGTCGAGCGCGGCGAGCAGCGCGGGCTTGAGCTCGTCCATGTGGTGGCTGTGCGACGCGTAGTCGACCTGCACGAGGCGGCAGAACGTGCCGTCGGCCTCGAGCAGCTGCTTCAGCGTGGTCACCGCGTCGGCGTCGCCCGACAGCACGCACGACCTGGGGCCGTTGTTGACCGCCAGCGACACCTGGTCCTCGAAGCCCGCGAGCGCGGCGCGGGCGCCCGCGACGTCGAGATCGACGGCGAGCATCAGGCCGTGGCCCGACCGGCGGCGAACCAGCGCGCTGCGCCGGGCGATGATCCGGGCGGCGTCCTCGTAGCTCAGCGCGCCGGCGACGGTCGCCGCGGCGACTTCGCCCTGGCTGTGGCCGACCACGACGTCGGGCTCGATCCCGGCCTCGCGCCACAGCTCGGCGAGCGCGACCGACACCGCCCACAGCATCGGCTGCACCATGTCGACCCGGGTCGACCACGCCGGGCCGGCCTCGCCCGCGAGGCACGCGACCAGATCCCACTCGACGTGAGGCGCCAGCGCGGCGGCGCAGCGCCGGATCACCGCGGCGAACCGCGCGCTCGTGGCCATGAGGTCGCGGCCCATCCCGAGCCACTGTGACCCCTGGCCGGGGAACACGAACGCCGTCCGCTCGCGCGCGCGGGCCACGCCGCTGACCACGCCGGCGTGCTCGTCGCCGGGGTTCGCGGCGAACGCGGCCAGCCGCGCCGCGAGCTCGGTCGCGTCCTGGGCGATGACGGCGGCGCGGCGGGGGAACTGATCGCGCTTGCAGGCCAGGGTCGCCGCGAGCTGGTCGATCGCGGCGCCGGCCGCCGCGGCGGCGCTCGCGACGTCGAGCGCGCGCTGGCGCAGCGCACCGTCGCTGTGCGCCGACACCGGCACGACGATCGGCGCGCGTTCTCGGGACGCGATGCCCGGGGCGACCGCGGCGGTCTCGGCCGGGGCGTCGCGCAGGATCACGTGCGCGTTCGTCCCGCCCCAGCCGAACGAGTTGACGCCGGCGTAGATCCGCCCGTGGGCCGGCAGCGCCAGCGGCTCGCGGACGACGCGCAGGTTGAGCGCGTCGAACGCGATCGCCGGGTTCAGCACGTCGGCGTGGAGGTTCGCCGGCACCACGCGGTGGCGGAGCGCCAGCACCGCCTTGACCAGCCCGGCCAGGCCCGCAGCCGCCTCGAGGTGGCCGATGTTGGTCTTGACCGAGCCGATCGCCAGCGGGCCGCGCGCGCGGTCGCGGCGCTGGCCGAGCACGCGGCCGAGCGCGCCGGCCTCGATCGGGTCGCCGACCGCGGTGCCGGTGCCGTGGGCCTCGACGTAGGCGAGATCGTCGGGGGCGACGCCCGCCTGGGCGTACGCCTGCGCCAGGAGCGCCTGCTGGCCCGCCGGGCTCGGCGTGACCAGGCTGTCGCCGCCGCCGTCATTGTTGACCGCGGTGCCGACGATCACGCCCTGGATCGAGTCGCCATCGGCGAGCGCGCGCGCCAGCGTCTTGACGTACACCGCGATGACGCCCTCGCCGCGCACGAAGCCGTTGGCCGACGCCGCGAACGCCTTGCAGCGGCCATCGGGCGACAGGCCGCCGAACCGGGTCAGCGCGACCGACACGTCGGGCGCGAGGATCAGGTTGACGCCGCCGACCAGCGCGCCGTCGATGTCCCCGCCGCGCAGCGCCTGGCACGCCAGGTGGAGCGCGACCAGCGACGACGAGCAGCCGGTCTCGACCGTGAGGCTCGGGCCGGTCAGCGCGAGGAAGTACGAGACCCGCGCGGCGATCATGTCGAGCGCGGTGCCGACGCCGCTGTGCGGGGTGGCGCGCGCGCCCACGTCCTTGCGGACGGCCTCGTAGTCATGCCACGACGCGCCGACGTAGACGCCGGTGCGCGAGCCGCGGAGCGCGCAGGCGGGCTGGCCCGCGCTCTCCAGCGCCTGCCAGGTCACCTCGAGCATCAGGCGCTGCTGCGGGTCGAGGTCGTCCGCCTCGCGCGGCGAGATCCCGAAGAACGTGGGATCGAACTCGTCGATGCCCTCGAGGAAGCCGCCGACCGCCGGCACGTTGGCATCGAGCTCGGACACCGCGGCCCGGTCCCAGCGCTCGGCCGGGACCGGGCGGATCGCGTCGCCGCGGTCGAGCAGCAAGCGCCAGAGCTGGTCGATGTCGGCCGCGCCCGGGAACCGTCCGGCCATGCCGATGATGGCGATGGGCGCTTGCAGGTCGGCAGTGGAGGCTTGCGCGGACATGGACATGGCTCCCGGAGGCACGGGTTGGCGGTCCGCGCTCCCGATCAGCCCGACGGCGACCGGCAGCGCGTTCAAGGAATAGAGACGCGGCAGAAAGCTTGTGAGCGAATTTCTCCGGGTTCTCGGTCGGATTGTTCAAGCGGTTAAAATCACGAAGGATCGAGGTGCACTCCGGAGGTGTGCGCGGGCCGGGCGTCGCGGCGGACGGCGATGCCATGCGCTATCGTTGGCCGGTCATGGACGTCGAGGCGGAGATCGCGCGGCTCCGAGCCGCGGGCCAGAGGAAGCAGGCGGTGACGCTCGCGGTCGAGAGCTACGGCCCCGAGGTGTTCAGCTTCCTGAACGTGATGCTGCGCGACCACAGCGACGCGTCCGATGCGTTCGCCCAGGCGTGCGAGGATCTATGGAAGAGCCTGCCGACGTTCCAGGGGCGCGCGTCGATGAAGACCTGGTTCTACACCCTGGGCCGCCACGCGGCGTCGCGGCTGCGGCGGTCGGCGCACGCCGGACGGCTGGTGGCGCTGAGCGAGATCACGGACATCGCGGACCGCGTGCGCAGCCAGACCCGGCCGCACCTCCTGACCGAGGTCAAGACCGGGTTCGCGGCGATCCGCGCGGCGCTCGACGAGGCGGATCGCACGCTGCTGGCGCTGCGCGTCGACCGCGCGATGAGCTGGAATGACGTCGCGCGCGTGATGTCCGACGAGGGCGACGATGCCTCGGACGAGGCGATCGCGCGGGCGGCGGCGCGGCTGCGCAAGCGGTTTCAGGCGGTCAAGGACACCATCCGTTCGCGCGCGGTCGCGAGCGGCCTCATCGCCGCGACCGATCCGGACGACGACGCCTGAGCGGGTCGATCAGACAACCTCCACGCAGATCGCGTCCGGGAGATCACGCGGTGTGGCCGTGTTCGAGCCGGCGGCACAAGGCGAGGATCTCGCGCAGCTCGGGGACGAGCCCGTAGTTCTCGATCGCCACCGCGTAGCGCGAGCTCGCGCCGAGCAGGTCCGGCATCTCGCGGCCGAGCTCGGCGATGCCCTGGCCGTGACGGCGTGCCACGGCCAGGCAGTAGAGGTAGTGCACGCCGGAGATCGGGCGAAACGGATCGCCGGCCACGACCTGCTGGAGCTCGAGCAGCGCGAGCTGGACCGAGCGATGCTCCGCGGCGTCGTCGCCGGCGAAGCCCATCATCGCCAGCGCGCCGCGCTCGGCGCGGTCGTCGAGCCCGGGCCAGGCGTCCTGGATCGGCGGCCCGCCGAACCGCTGGGCGTAGGCCTTGCGGTAGCACCACGCCAGGCTCCGCATCACGCCGCGCCGGTCGTCGTCGCCCGGCGGCGCCGCGCGGGAGTCCTGGAACACGCGCACCAGGCGATGGCGCAGGTCCTGCGCCGAGGCGTCGTCGCCGCGCAGCGCGCGATAGCCCAGGCCGCTGAGCGTGATGTAGCTCGCGATCGGCGGGGCGCTGCTCACCGCCGACAGGAAGCTGTCGATCGCCGGCCCCTCGAGCAGCACCCGCGAGTTGGTGAGCAGCGCGGAGAAGTTGGCGGTGATGAGCCGCGCGCCGGTGTCGTGGGCGTGGCGCAGCAGCGCCGAGACCAGCGGCTCGTCGATCCGCACGTTGGCGTGGCACAGCAGCTCGCCGGCCATCTGCGAGATCCGCGCGGTGTTGCCGACGTGGCGGAACTCGGCGACGTGGCGGTACACGACGACCTGCGCGAGGTAGCGCGCGGCGAGGAAGTCCTGCCACTCGCGGTGGATGAACCGGACCTCGCCGCGACCGGTCGGGTAGAGGATGGTCCGGTTCAGCAGCGCGTTGAACGCGCGGCCCTCGCACAGCAGGTGGAACCCGGAGAGCAGGCGCTCGCCCTGGGCCTGTTGCCCGGTAGCCTCGATGTGGTCCTGCCACGCGCGATACAGCTCCGCGCCATCGGCGCTGAGCGTGGTCATCGCGATCTCGCCGCGCAGGCGCCGGAACAGGCACCACGCCGCGGCCATGAGCGCATCGATCCACCGCTCGGCGTCGATCGGCTGGCCGCGCTCGTCGAGCCGGCCGCACAGATCGCTCTGCTCGATGATCGTGGTCAGCGCGAGCAGGATGACCTCGCCGCTCGTGGTCGGCCGCGCCATCGACGACGGCCGGCGGGTGTTGAGCTGCGCGAGGATCAGCGGCGTGAACAAGAGCTTGTGGAACGGCGCGTCGCTGTCGGTGTGGATCCAGTTGGCGGCGACGGGGAACTGGCGCTCGGCCTGCGCCGCGGTGAGCCGGAGGACCTCGCGGATGTTGCTGGAGCCGAGCATCGCCAGGCCGGGCTGGGTGCTGCGCACGCCGCACACGATCGTGAGCCAGCCGTTCTGGCGGTGCTCGGTGCGCAGGAACGTGAGCACCTGCTGGAAGTCCGACATCCGCAGGGCGGGGTGGTTGGTCAAGAACTCGTCGATCCCGTCGAAGATGAGCATCACCGGCTCGGAGCGCAGGCGCGCGGTGACCCAGTCGAGCCCGATCGCGTCGGTGTAGGTGATGTCGTTGAACCAGTCGCACCACCAGCCGAGCAGCAGATCGTGGAGCACGGCGCCGCGGCGGTCGTCGCTGGCCTGGCTGTCGAGCACGGCGAGCCGCTCGGGCGGCAGGCTCGCGAAGTACAGCGGGATCAGGATCGGCAGGACGGCGCCGCCCTCGGTGAGCAGCTCGCTGCACAGCTGGCGGGTCGCCATGCGCAGCACCGTGGACTTGCCGACCCCGGCATCCCCGGCGATCACGATCACCGTCGGGCGCTGGTGCTGCGAGCGCGCGAGGCCGAGCAGCTCCTCGAACACCTCGGCCTGGGTCGCCGCGCTGGCGCCGGGCACGGTCGTGAGCACGTCGTCGATCCCGACGTCGTCGCCGGGGCCGACGAGCGTGGTGATCTTGGCGGCGCAGTCGAGCTCGAAGCTCTGGGCGATGGTCTCGCGGGCGAGCGTCATCTCGGGCCGGATGAGGATCCCCGCGAGCGCCTGGACGGCGGGCGAGCCGGCGTGGAGCGCCGGCCGTTCGTCGTCGATGCCGACGTAGTGGATCGAGGGGGTCGGCAGCGTGGCGTCGGCGAACCGCTGGGCCTCCGCGAGCAGCTCCGCGACGAGCGGTGGGGTGTCGAGATCGAGGCGCGGGCCGCCGACGTGGTGCGCGGTCGCGACGCCGCGCCCCGGCCACAGGATCGCGAGGTGGCGCGTCCGGTAGAACGGCGAGTGGACGTCGAGCTGGGGCTTGCCGTTCGAGGCGCCCGCCGGGCGCGACGCGCCGTCGTGGCCCTGGAGCCGCCTCGCCTCGTCCATCAACATGCGCAGCACGGCGCTGGTGCCGTCGCCGTGCGTGATGAAGAAGATGTGGCGGGGCCGCTTGATCCGCGTGTTCAGGAACGCGCGCAGCCGGATCGCGCGGTCGCCGACGTCGCCGGGCTCGACCGGGGGGCACAGCACCGCCTCGCAGGCGACGCCCGCGTGGTGCGCGATCCAGCCCGACAGGTGCTCGGCGGAGATCCTCGCGCCGGACGCCACGCCGCCGACCACCACGATCACCATCTTGTCCCAGGTGCGGAGCGCGCCGCCGGGCCGGCTGCCGTGGCTGAGCTGGGCGACGGCGTGGTCCCGGCTCACCAGCGACAGCGTGGCGGCGAGCCCGATCTGCGCCTGGGCCTCGTTCGTGGTCGCGCGCAGCACGGCCTCGAGCGTCGCGACCACCTCGGAGATGTTGCCCGGCCGCGCGTGCCGGTCGAAGTGGAGCAGGCGATCGACCAGATCGCAGACCGGCGCGGGCGCGTCCGGGCACAGCACGGCGAGCGGCACCGCCGGGATGCCGGACAGCACCCGCGCCGAGAGCCCGGGGAGCGACGCGGCGTCGAACGGCGGCGTCCTGGCGAGCAGGCGGTACATGATCGCGCCCATCGCCCACAGGTCGGTCGCCGCGTCGGCCTCCTCGCCGCGCCACTGCTCGGGCGCCATGTAGGCCGGCGTGCCGGCGCTGGCCAGCGGCGGCACGGCCTGGATCGCGACGAAGCTCGCCTTGGTCGTCGAGGTCTCGAACAGGTGGTTGCGGATCCGCGCGAGCCCGAAATCGAGCAGCTTCACGCGCCCGGTCTTCTGGACGAAGATGTTGCTGGGCTTGAGATCGCGGTGATAGACGCCCTTGGCGTGGGCCTCGCCGAGGCCGCACGCGACCGCGATCATGACGTGGAGGATCGTGCGGAGCTCGAGCGGCCCGCGCCGCAGCAGCTTCTCGAGCGACTGGCCGTCGAGGTACTCCATGACGATGAACGGCGGATAGCTCGAGCGGTCGACGTCGAAGATCCGCACGATGTTGTCGTGCTGATCGAGGCGCGCGATGATGTGCGCCTCCTGCCAGAACAGCGCCATGAAGTCGTCATGGCTCATGCCCTCGGGGCGGAGGATGAACTTGATCGCGACGTCGCGCAGCAGGTAGCGATCGAGCGCGCGATAGACCCTCCCCATCGCGCCACTGCCGATCTCCTGTTGCAACACGAACTTGCCATTGGGGCCGACCTCGGCGTTCACCCGGACACTCGCGGTCTCGGCGGCCGGCCCGGCGCCGTGCCCCGAGCTCCCGCCGGCGACGCGGCGAAGCAGGGAGTCGTAGAGGCTCGCGTTGTCGAGCTCGCCGGCCGTGACCAGCGTGGGATCGCCGAGATCATCGTCGCCTCCGCCCTGGCTCATGGCCCGGCCCCTCGCGATCCGCGGATGCTCGGTGGTGGTCCCACGAGGGTTTCTTAACACACGCGATCCCGCGCCGGCAGGGCTTCTTGCCAGCAGCCCGCCGGCGCGCCGGCGCGCATGACGCGCGCGGGCGGACTGGCAACCCGAGGTGGTGCAGGCAGTTGGCGGCGGTGCGCGGGAGTGGTGCGTGCCGTGCGCACGATCGCTTGTGCCGCATGACGCTGCACGCGAGGCCCGGCGGATCGCTCGTTCACAACGTCGTGCACCGGTCTCTATTCCTCTGAGTACGACGAGCACGACGACGACGACGAGCACGACGACGACGAGCACGACGAGGAAGTGCCCGCCCACCCGCCCACCCACCCACCAATCAACCCGTTTTCGCACGCAGAGGGCTTCAAGAAATGACGAAGAATCTCGCCACGACACCGCTGGTGTTGCTCCAGGAACTCTCGAGTGAACACCTCGGACCAGACCACCACGAGAAGGACAAGCAGTTCAAGGTAGCGCTCGAATCGCTGTCAAAACTGCCAATCTTCGCGGACGTCGAGACCTGGGAGCTCGATGGCAATCCGTGGAGCCGGCCGATCCGGCCGAACTCGTTCCGCTACTTCAAGTTCGGACCGGTGACCGCCGACAACTACCTCGACTACGGCGCGTTCACGACCAACCGGATCCTGACCGCGCTGAACGAGACCGACTTCCTGTTCCTCCCGCACCGCGAGGTCGAGCCCAGGTCGGCGTTCGATCAGTTCTACAGCGAGGAGCTGCGCGCCAACGCCAGCGTGGTCGCGCCGCGCCTGGCCGACTGGGCGCTCGGCTTCGTCGACCAGCACGTCAAGGTCGACGGCACGTGGAGCAAGGCGCAGTTCGAGACCTACTTCGCCGATCGCATCATGCCGCTCAAGACCCAGATGCCGGGCTCGCTGGCGCTGGTCGAGCAGTCGAACTACCCGGTGCAGGCGGTGCAGCTGCTGCTCATGCAGCACGCCGTCGACTTCCTGACCGAGGCGTCGCTGATGGCGCGCTACAGCATGGGCGACTACGGCAACCTGCAGTCGCAGCTGTTCAAGGTCCTGCTCGACGAGTACGGCTACGGCGTCCACGAGACCAAGCACAGCACGCTGTTCAAGCGCACGCTCGAGAGCGTGGGCCTCCTGTCGCAGAGCCACTCGTACTGGCAGTTCTACCTGAACACCACGCTGCTCCTCAACAACCACTTCCACCGGCTCACCAGCCGGCCGCGCAACTTCTTCCGCTACCTCGGCGCGATCACGCTCGCCGAGAACACCTTCGCGCCGTACTGCGACGCGGTGGCCCGCACGCTGCGCAAGGTCCACGGCGACCAGGTCGACGTCAACTACTACAAGGAGCACGCGCACATCGATGTTCATCACGGCCGCATGACCTACGCCGACCTCGCGCTCGAGGCGATCGACCGCCACGGCGAGGCCATCATCCCCGAGCTCGTGCTCGGCATGGAGCAGACGCTGTACGTCCAGGACCTCGCCGAGCGCGACCTCGCGGCGCAGCTGACGTGGATGAGCAAGAAGGACGACTACCACAAGCTCGGCATGGAGATCCGCGACGCCGTGCTGGCCGACCAGGCCAACCTGCCGGTGTCCCGGCTGATCGAGCCGCGCGGCTACCTGTCGGTGACCCACGTCCACAATGGCGACGAGCTGTGCGTCGTCGATAGCGGCGTGCTGCGGTTCTGCTCGGGCCCCAACAGCTTCGTCGACCTCGAGGCCGGCCAGGCGGTCGTCATCAAGCACCACCGCCTGCACGGCGCCGTGCCGCTGTCGGAGGAGTGCCACTACAACATCTACTCCATCGGGGACTACCGGCGTTATGCCGATCGCGACGTTTAACCGGCATGACCTCCCCGCCGGGTTCTCCACGAGGACGCGGTACTTCAAGATCGATCGCAACCCCGACCACGTCGCGCTCATCGACATGACCTGCCCGCATCGCGGCGGTCCGCTCACCCACGGCACCTGCGACGGCGAGCGCGTCGTGTGCCCCTGGCACACCGGAAAGATCAGCCGCCGCAAGCTCGAGCAACGCACCCACCCCACCATCATCACCGCCGATCAGGTCATGTTCGTCGTGGACTCCGCCGTCGCGCGGGTGTTCCAGAGCATCCCGGTCGACGCCAGCTGGAGTCCGCTCAAATGACGCAGAACCTGCCACCGCACCTGTCTCGCACCGCCGGTGACGACGCGACCCGCCTCGGCGCGGTCAGCATCGACGAGCTGCTCGCGCCGGTCGATCAGCTGATCGACAATGGCCAGTTCGATACGGGCTATCACCTGCTCAAGCGCCTGCGCACCGCGCTGGGTCCGCACAGCCAGCTCGACCGCCGGCTCGGCCGGATCTACCGCGCCTCGGTCCCGCGCTGGCACTTCGCCATGCTCAACGACCGCGATCGCAACGCCGCGTTCGCCGAGGCGATCGTGCGCTCGAGCGTGCGCGACAAGGTCGTGCTGGACATCGGCGCGGGCAGCGGCCTGCTCTCGATGCTGGCGGCCCAGCAGGGCGCCGCGCACGTCTACGCTTGCGAGATGGTCGCCCCGGTCGCCGACAAAGCGGTCGAGATCATCGCGGCCAATGGCTACGCCGACCGCGTCACGCTGATCCCCAAGATCTCGTACGACCTCCGGATCGGCGCCGAGCTGCCGCGCCGCGCCGACGTGCTGATCTCGGAGACCATCGACTGCGGGTTCGTCGGCGAGGGCTTCCTCGGCTCGCTGCGCCACGCCCGCGCCGAGCTGCTCACCCCCGACGCCACCTTGGTGCCGCGCCGGTTCTCGCTCGAGGGCGCGCTGCTCGACAGCACCGACGTGTTCAACCTCAACCGGGTCGACGAGGCCCAGGGCTTCAACGTCGCCGGGTTCAACGAGCTGGCGACCCAGGGCTACTTCCCGGTCCGCCTCAACACCTGGCAGCACCGCCTGATGTCGGCGCCGACCCGGCTGCTCGGCCTCGACCTCGCCTCGTACACGTTCGCGCCGATCACCGAGACCATCGAGCTGACCGCCGACGCCGCGGGCGAGGTCCACGGCGTGGTGTTCTGGTTCGACGTCGAGCTGGTCGCCGGCGTCCGGCTGTCGAACACGCCGACCACCGGCAACTCGCACTGGATGCAGGCGTTCGCCTGCTTCGACCGGCCGATCGCCGTCGCCAAGGGCGACGAGGTCGTCGTCGAGCTCGGGTTCTCCCGGTCCAGCGTGGACATCACCTACGTCGGCACCCGCGGCGCGTCGCGCATCGCGCCGCGCGCCTCGTGAACGCCGAGCCACCTTCCCCACCTTCCACCCGTTGTCACAGGAGCTGCAACCCATGACCACCGCCTCCAAGCCCTCGTCCAAGCCCTCGTCCAAACCCTCGTTCAAGACCGACCACACGTCGACCCGCACGGTGCTGCTGATCTCCAGCGGCTACCACCTCTACCGCGAGTACCTGCTGCGCCTGGTGTCGAGCCACGCACGGGTCTGGTTGTTCCTCGATCGCGAACCGCAGTGGGAGCGGCCGTTCGTGGTCGGCGCCACGCAGGTCGACACCCTGGATCTCCCGGCCATGATCGCGGCGGCGCGCGCGCTGCCCGACGACGTCTCGATCGACGGCGTGATCTGCTGGGACGAGATCCGCATCGTCCACGCCCACCAGCTCGCCGAGGCGCTCGGCCTGCCGTCGGGGCCGTCCGAGGCGATCGGGCGCTGCCGCGACAAGCACAAGACCCGGACCGCCCTGGCCGCGGCCGGGGTGCCCCAGGCGATCTCGATCCTGGTGTCGACCGCCGCCGAGGCCAGCGCCGCCGCCGACCGCATCGGCTACCCGGTGATCGTCAAGCCGCGCGCGCTGGGCGCGAGCTACGGCGTCAGCCTGGCGAACACGCCCGACGAGCTGGCCTCCGCCTACGACCACGCCCGCGACTCGCACGAGGACGGCGTGCCCAGGTTCGACGCCGGCGTGCTGATCGAGGAGTACATGGAGGGCCCCGAGATCAGCGTCGACGCCGCGTTCGTCGACGGCGTGATGCAGCCGATGTTCCTCGCCCGCAAGGTCACCGGCTTCTTCCCGCACTTCGAGGAGATCGGCCACGTGGTCGACGCCGCCGACCCGCTGCTGTGGGACCCGCCGCTGCGCGCCGTGCTCGCCGGCGCGCACCAGGCGGTCGGCGTCAAGAACGCGATCACGCACACCGAGCTGCGGCTGACCTCGACCGGCCCCAAGATCGTCGAGATCAACGCGCGCCTCGGCGGCGACATGATCCCGTTCGTCGGCTGGACCGCGTCGGGCATCGACCCGGGCCAGGCCGCGGTGGAGGTCGCGTGCGGCGACAGCGCCACGGTCGTGCACTCGTCGCGCAAGGTCGCCGCGATCCGGTTCTTCTATCCACCGCACGACGCCACCGTGCTGAGCCTCTCGCTCGACGAGTCGCAGCTGCCGGCGGCGTCGACCGTGGTGGCCAAGCCGCTCGCCCAGCCCGGCCAGCAGCTGATCTTGCCGCCCGCCGACCACGTGTCGGGGCGCTACGCCTATGCGGTCGTGCGCGGGGCGTGCACCGAGGCGTGCGACGCCGCGGCCCAGGCCGCGGAGCGCGCCTTCACGCTCACGGTCGGCCCGGCCCAGGCGGCCCAGCCCGCGGAGGCCGCGATCGCGGCGCCCGTGGTGTGCCCGATCTGCGCGACCGACCACGGCGCGGCGCCGTGCGCGCGGGTCCCCGCCACGCGCGGCGGGGTCGCCGCCGCCGAGTACGCGGCTTCGTGACCGCGCGTCCGCACCGCCCCGCGCAAGGCCCAACCCCATGACCCCGCCAACCACCAGACTGCCATCGCGGCCCGGCGACTTCCGCCTGCTGTGGGCCGGTCAATCGCTGAGCCTCCTGGGCGACTACTTCGCGGTCCTCGCGCTCCCGCTGCTCGCGCTCGACGTCGTCGGGGCCTCGCCCGCACAGGCCGCGCTCCTGCCGTTCGCGCTGTTCGCGCCGTTCCTCGTGCTCGGCCTGCCGGCGGGCGCGATCGTCGACCGGCTGTCGCGCCGCGCGACGATGCTGGCGTGCGAGGCGCTCCAGATCGCGGCGTTCGGCGCGATCGCCGGGCTCGCGCTGCTCGACGCCCTGGCGTTCCCCACGCTCCTGGCGCTGGTCGCGATCAGCGGCAGCGCGGTGGTGTTCTTCCAGATCGCGTGCGCGTCGGTGCTGCCGGAGCTGCTGACCACCGAGGCCGAGCTCCGGGTCGGCAACGCGCGGATGTTCCTGTCCGAGTCGGTGTCGCGCACGCTCGGGCCGGTCGTGGCGGGCCCGGTGATCGCCGCGCTCGGCGCGGTCGCCGCGATCTGCGCCAACGCGGTCAGCTTCGTGGTCTCGTTCGCGACGCTGCTCGCGATCGGCCGCCGCGGCGCGGCCGCTGCGTCCACCGCCGAGCCCAGGCGGCGCGAGCGCGGCTGGCTGGTCCGCGACGTCCGCGAAGGCATGGCGTTCGTGTTTCGCCACGAAACCCTCGAGCCGGTGATCACCTGCGGCGTCGTCTACGTGTGCTTCCTGACGATGATCGAAGCCAGCCTGATCGTGTACTGCCGCAACGTCCTCGGGCTCGGCGCGACCGGCATCGGCGCGATCATCGGCGTGGCCGGCGCCGGCTTCCCGATCGGCAACCTGCTGTCGTCCCGGCTCGCCGCGCGGTTCGGCGTGGCCCGCACCCTGGTCGGCAGCGCGGCGGTCGCGGCCGTCGGCCTGGTGATCACGCCGATCGCCGGCTCGCTCGGCTCGGTGACCGGCCTCATCGTCGCCGGCGTCATCCACGGCACCGGCGAAGGCGTGTTCGGGCCCACCGCGATGACCTTGCGGCAGACCGAGACTCCCGACGCGCTGCTCGGCCGGGTCAACTCGGTGCAGCGATTCCTCGTCTGGGGCGCCGGGCCGCTCGGCAGCCTGCTGGCGATGGCGTGCATCCGCATGTGGGGCCTCGGCGCCGCGCTGTGGATCGGCGGACTCGGCACCACGCTGTGCCTGCCCGTGCTGCTGCGCCGGGGCGTGCTGCGCGAGCTCTGGCCGCGCGAGGGCCGCCGCCTGCCGGCGCCACCTGAACCCGTGAACCTGAACCTGACCTGACTGCGCTCTCCCATCCCATCACGACGCGGACCCACGGACGCGGTCCGCGGAAAGAGGCAATGACATGACCTACGCACACGGCATCCCGGAGTTCATCGACCGCTGCAACGCGGCGATGCCTCCCGACTTCTACAAGCTGCCCAACAAGGCGCAGCGCGCGCTCTACCTCGGGCTCACCATCGAGTTCCCGTACCAGGTCCCGACCGGCGTGACCTGCGAGGACATCGTGATCGAGCACGCCGGCCGCAGCGTGCGGGCCCGGGTGTACCGCCCCCGCCAGCGCACCGGCGACGGCCTGCTCATCTACATCCGCGGCGGCGGCTTCGTGGTCGGTTCGCTCGAGACCCACAACACCGTGGTCGCCGAGCTGTGCGCCAACACCGGGCTCACGGTCGTGGCGCCCGACTTCCTCATGGCGCCGGAGCACCCGTTCCCGGCCGCCCTCGAGGACTGCTACGCGGCGGTGTGCGGCCTCGCGGCGAACCCGGGGCTGCTCGACATCGACCCCGGCAAGATCGTCGTCACCGGCGACAGCTCGGGGGCCAACCAGGCCGTCGTCATCGCGATGATGGCGCGCGACCGCAACGGGCCGGTGCTGCGCGGCCAGGCGCTGATCAGCCCCGTGCTCGACTTCACCCGCTGGCGCGCGGGCGGTCACGACGCGCCGCTGCTCACCGGCGGCGAGATGGAGTACTACACGGCGTGCTACGCGCCGGACGCCAGCGTGGTGGCCGCGCCGTACGTCTCGCCGCTGGTCGCCGGGACGTTCGATCGCCTGCCGCCGGCCTACATCATGGGGGCGGAGATGGACTCGCTGCTGGTCGACTCGCAGGCGTACGCGCAGCACCTCGCGGATCACGGCACCCAGGTGAGGCTCGTCGTCGAGCCGGGCCTGGTCCACTCGGCGGTGCGCGCGCGCGGCCTGTGCGCGCAGGTCGCCGACGCCTGGCGGCGGTTCTGCGCGGCGGCGGCGCGGCTCGCCGAGACCGGGGAGGTCTGAGCCATGGACGCGCGCAACCCATCCGGTCCCGCGGTGATCGTGGACCCGTACTCCTCCGGCGCTTTGTACGCGCCGGCGTTTCGCGAAGCCGGCGTGCCGGTCGTGGCCGTGGTGACGGCGCCCACCCCGCCCGAGGTCTACGCGGCCTCGTACCGCCCGGAGGACTTCGACGAGATCATTGTCGCTTCCGGCGTTGCCTCCGGCGACCAGGCGACCGCGATCGCGCGGCTGTCCGCGCTGCGGCCGCGCTGCGTGCTCGCGGGCTGCGAGTCCGGGGTCGAGCTCGCCGACGCGCTCGCGCCGCGCGTGGTCCCCGGGGTCAGCAACGCGCCCGAGACCGCGAGCGCACGGCGCGACAAGGGCGCGATGGCGGCCGCCGTGAAGCAGGCGGGGCTGCCGATCATCGAGCAGATCTGCACCGGCGACTTCGCGGAGGTCGAGGCGTGGATCGAGCGCACGGGCCTGGCCGGCCGCGACCTGGTGATCAAGCCGCCCAAGAGCGCGAGCACCGACGGGGTCACCCGGGTCGCGCGGGGCGAGGGCCTGGGCGACGTGTTCGCTTCCATGATCGGACGCGCCAACCGGCTCGGCATCGTCAACGACCGCCTCGTGGTCCAGGAGTACTGCCGCGGCACCGAGTACGTCGTCGACACCGCGAGCTTCGCCGGGACCCACTCGGTCAGCGATATCTGCCGCTACCACAAGATCGACAACGGCGACTACATGGCGGTCTACGAGTCGATGGCGTGGATGCCGCCCACGCTGCCGGCCTACCACGAGCTCGTGGCCTACGCGTTCGGCGTGCTCGACGCGGTCGGCATGCGGTACGGCGCGGCCCATGTCGAGCTCATGCTCACCGACCGCGGCCCGCGGCTGATCGAGGTCGGCTGCCGGCCGCACGGCGGAGGCCATCCGCGGTTCTGCCGGCTGGCCACCGGTGATAGCCAGCTCGACCGCGTCGTCCGCCAGTTCTCCGGGGGCGAGCCGCCGCCCGCCAGCTACGTGCTGCAGCGCCACGTGCTCGTGCAGTTCCTGATCGCCCGGCGCGCAGGCTACGTCCACAACGCCGCAGCGCTCGGCCAGGTCACCGCGCTGGGCAGCCACCACTTCTCGAGGATCTCGATCCGCGACGGCGCGCGGCTCGAGGCCACCAAGGACCTGTTCGGCAGCCTCGACCTGGGCTTCGTCGTGCTGGCCCACGCCGACCTCGCGCAGGTCGAGGCCGACGCCCGGCGGGTGCGCGAGCTCGAGCAGCAGATCGTGCTGACCCCGACGCCGTGACAAGCCACGCCCTCCGTGACCCACGAAGGAATCCACGCCATGACGAACGAACGAGTGATCCGCGCGCGCGGGCGGTGGCGCGGCGTGGCCTTGCCAGCGGTCCTCGCGGCGCTCCTCGCCGCGCGCGCGGGCAGCGCCGGACCGGCGGCGCCGCACCCCCAGGTGGCCGACGCGTCCGACGCCAGCCGCGGCGACGCCAAGGCGGCCGCGGGCGAGCTCGCGAGCATCCGGCCATCGGTCGTGGCGCTCGGGGTCCGTCCCGAGGGTCATGAACGGATCCGCGGCCCCGGGGGCGACGTTGGCGTGCTGCCGCAGCTCGAGCGGAAGCTCCTGCCCACGTCGACGTTCATGCGCATCGCCGCCACGGTGCGCGCCAACGATCCGCGGACGGCCCGCTGGATCCGGGAGGTCGCCAGGCTCGACTTCGGGGCGTTCGTCACCAGCGCCGCGTGGTCGGCCATCACGGCCTCCGCGCGGACGGCTGGCGCGGCGCCCTCGACGAATCCGGATCGCCCGTCCGGGACGCTCGAGGCGGACGCCGTGCATCGCTGGGACTACCGGCCCGGCTGCACCGCGTTCGTGGTGTACATTCCAGTGCAGACGCTTGCGCCCGGACCCCGGATGGATGAACACGCCAGGTTCGACCTCGGTACGCTGTGCGGCAGCGCGGCGCGGGAAACGCTGCTGTTCCGAGTCTCGTACTGGTGGAACTGAGCTTTCCAGACCTGCCCTCACACAACGGCTCCCCTCACACCGAGATCCTCATGACAACCCATTCGCAACCCCACGTGCTCGGGCGCGTGGCTGCCCTGTGGCGCTATCCCGTGAAGTCGATGGCGGCCGAACCGCTCGACGCGGTGGACGTCGGCTGGCACGGCCTGGTGGGCGATCGGCGCTGGGCGATCTTCCGCGACACCAAGGCGGAGTTCGGCTTTCCCTGGCTGACGCTGCGCGAGCGCCCCGACATGAACCGGTTCCGTCCGTCCTACGTCGATCCGGACAAGGCCAATCAATCCACGGTCGCCGTGCAGAGCGGCGAGCACCAGGTCGAGCTCCTCGACCCCGCGTTCGTTCGCGAGTTCGGCGACGATCTGCGCGTCATCAAGCTGTTTCGCGGCGCGTTCGACGTGATGCCGCTGTCGCTCATCACCACCCGCACCATCGCCAGCATCGGCGCCAGCATCGGCGACCCGGTCGATGTCCACAGGTTCCGGCCCAACCTGCTGGTCGAGGCCGACGGCGACGAACCCTTCCCCGAGGACGCGTGGGTGGGGGGCGTGCTGCGGATCGGCCGGATGCGCATGCGGGTCGACCAGCGCAACGAGCGCTGCGCGGTGGTCAACGTCGACCCGGTGACCTCCGCGCGCAACCCCCAGGTCCTGCGGGCCATCGCGCGGACCCGCGACGCTCGCCTCGGCGTCTACGGCTCCACCGTCGAACCGGGCCGGGTCTCGGTCGGCGACCTCGTGGTCGTCGAGGCGCGGTGCTGAGATCCGTCACCGGCGCGGCGTCGCGTCAGGCGCGCCCGGCTGGACGACCTCGCGGCCGCGCGCCGCGCGCCGGAGCAAGCCGTCGAACAGCGCCGCACGGTGGGCCCGCCAGGTCGTGATCGGCGCGGCGGCGTCGAGGTTCGCCGGCGGATCGACATCGCTCCGCCCGAGGCCGCGATCGCGATGCCACTCCTGGGCGAGCCGCTCGGCCTCGTACTCCGGGTGGCCGAGGTGAGCGAGGTATCGCAGGTCGGTCGTCTCGAACATCGTGTAGCCGGTGTGCGCGCCCTGCGCCAGGGCACGCACGGTGCCGGCGCGCGCGGCGCTCTCGAGGTCGGCCTCGACGACGCCCGCGTGCCGGCTGTGCGCGCATGACAGCATGCCGGGCTCGACGATGTCGTGGCGGTCCACCAGCACGCGATCGTCGTAGACCCCGAACAGCTTGCGCGCGAACACGCGCTTGCCGATCCCCAGCACGTGCGCGATCACCAGCCCGCCCCAGCACAGCCCGAGCGTGATCGCGACGTGGCGCCGCGCGTAGCCGAGGATCTCCTCGAGCTCGCGGAGGTAGTGGACCTGCTCGAACGCGAGCTCTTCCACCGGCGCGCCCGTCACGATCAGGCCATCGAGCGGTGACCCGGAGATCGCCGCGTCGAAGCTGCGATAGAACCGCGCGAGGTGCGCGTGATCGCTGCTGTGGTAGCCGTGGGAGGCAAGGCGGATGAACACCGGCTCGACGACCTCGGCGTGCCCGGCGAGCGGCTCGAGCAACGACGGCTCGTAGGCCTCGAGGCGGGGCATGAGGTTCATGATCCCGATCCGGAGCCGGCGGCGCGCGGTGGCGTCGCTCCACGGGACACCGGGGCGCTCGCGGGGATGGCCTTCGGGGAGCACGATCGCCATCGCTGCGCCGCGCTAGGCGCCGGCCATCGCCTGATCGAGATCGGCGATGATGTCGTCGATGTGCTCGAGGCCGACCGAGAGGCGGACGTAGTCCGGGGTGACCCCGGTCGCGCGCTGCTCGTCGGCCGTCAGCTGCTGGTGGGTCGTCGTGGCCGGGTGGATCGCCAGGGTCTTCGCGTCGCCGACGTTCGCGACGTGGGACACGAGCTTCAGCGCGTCGATGAACCGGCGCCCCCCGGCCAGGCCGGTCTTGACGCCAAACCCGAGGATCGCGCCTGCCCCGCGAGGCAGGTACTTCTTGGTCCGCGCGAGCTCGGGACTCGACTCGAGCCCCGGGTAGTTGACCCAGGCGACCTTGGGATGCGCGGTGAGCCACCTGGCGACCGCGAGCGCATTCTCGGAGTGGCGGACGAGGCGCAGGTGGAGGGTCTCGAGCCCCTGCAGGAACAGGAACGCGTTGAACGGTGACAGCGCGGCCCCCAGATCGCGCAGCAACGTGACCCGCGCCTTGATGATGTAGGCGAGGTTGCCGAGCGGCGCGAGCGCGGAGATGAACTCGAGCCCGTGATAGCTGGGATCCGGCGCCGAGATCAGCGGGAACTTGCCGCTGCTCCAGTCGAACTTGCCGCTATCGACGATCGCGCCGCCGATCGAGGTGCCGTGGCCGCCGATGAACTTGGTCGCGGAGTACACCGCGATGTCGACCCCGTGATCGAACGGCCGGAGCAGGTAGGGCGCGACGGTGTTGTCGAGCACCAGCGGAACCCCCCGGGCGTGGGCGATCCGGGACAGCGGCTCGAGATCGGTGACGTCGAGCTTGGGATTGCCGATCGACTCCGCGTACACCGCCTTGGTCTTGGGGCCGATCGCGCGCTCGAACGCGCTCAGATCATGCGACGGGACGAACTGGACGTGGATCCCGAGCCGCGGAAACGTGTGCCGGAACAGGTTGTACGTGCCGCCGTACAGGTTGTCGGCCGAGACGATCTCGTCACCGGCCTGCGCGATGTTGAGCAGCGCGATCGTGGTGGCCGCCTGGCCGCTCGAGACCGCCAGCGCCGCGACGCCGCCGTCGAGCGCCGCGAGCCGGTTCTCGAACACCTCGGTGGTCGGATTCATCAGCCGCGTATAGATGTTGCCGAATTCCTTGAGCGCGAACAGGTTCGCGGCGTGCTCGCTATCCTTGAACTGATACGAGGTGGTCTGGTAGATCGGGACCGCGCGCGAACCGGTCACCGGATCGGGGACCTGGCCTGCGTGCAGGGCGAGCGTCTCGGGGCGATACGAGCTTGGCATGGGCGGCTCCTTGAGGGCGACGTGCCTACTATCAATCACAGAGCGTGTTCTCCGTGAGCGACCTACTGCGCGATCGATCCGGTGCGAACGCCGCGCTCGAGATCGAAGGTGGCGCCGACGCTGGCCACCACGACATCTTGACGGCTGCGCGCCATCCGCTGGCGCAGCAGGAACGTGGTCTCGATGCCCGTGCAGTGCGCGGCCAGGATCTGCGCGACCTGGAATCCGAGCAGCTTGTCGGCGGTCCAGTCGATCGTGGCAGGCGTGGCGTTGAACAGGTGGAAGCCGCCGATCGCGGCGAGCACCGGGGCGGTGCGCACGACGGTTCGCGCGTACTGCACGATGTTGACGATCCCCGCGTGGCCGCAGCCGGTGACCACGACCAGGCCCTGCGGCGCGTCGATGACCAGGGCCTGGTCCTCCTCGACCTCGTCGGAGACCCAGCCGGTGCCGCGCGCCACCTCGACGCCGCCCGGGAAGTTGTGCTCGGGGTTGGCGCGCGGAATCGGCCCGGTCAGCCAGACGCCGGGCAGGAGCTGGGTGGGCTTTGCGTGTTCGATGAACCGCGCGCCGGTGGCCTCGACCTCCTTGCGGAACGCGATCACCGGGTTCTGCTTGTTGCCGCGGCGCTGCTGGAAGATGCCCTTGCCGACGTGGACGCGCGTCAGCGCCGCGGGGTTTCGCGCGGCGAGCTCGCGCCGCAGCGTCGGCAGTCCCGTGGTGTGGTCGTCGTGAAAGTGGCTGAGGATCACGTCCTCGACGTCGCCGAGCTCGACGTGCAGCTCGCGGGCATTGTCGAGCACGGTGCGCGGCCTGGCGCCGGTGTCGTAGAGGAGCTTCTTGCCGTCGACCTCGATCAGCGCCGCGAAGCCCCACTCGCCGATGCCCTGGTCGGCGAGCATGGTCGACAGGACGGTCACCTTGACCGCGTGGACCGGGCTCGCCGCCGCCGCGGCGGTCGCGGGTGGAGCGGCGCGTGCGGCGGTCCCGAGCAGTCCCAGAGCGAGCGTGGCGAGCGTGGCGAGCGTGCGTTGCATGGGCGTCTCCCTTGCCCGGGGCGTGACGCCCGAGCGATCGGATCACAGCGATGGCGGGACCCAGACCGCGTCGCGGACGGCCACCGCCCTGGGAATCAGGCCGAGCCGGTGAAACCGGTCGGCGACGGCCTGCTGGGCCGCGACCAGATCATCGGTCAGAGGCACGAGCGTGAACGTCGCGCGGTTCGCCGCGACGGTCTGGATCGCGAGATCGACGCCGGTGGCCTCGGCGAGCGCGCTGGCGACCCGGTCGCGATGCGCTTCGGCCCAGCGCGCGGCCTCGCCAAGTCCGGTGATCACCGCGGCGAGCGCGCGCGCATGGCGCGCCGCGAACCCGCGATTGGCGAGGAAGAACGAGTTGGTCTGGCCGAGCCGGTCGCTCCCGACCACCACCCGCCCGCCGTGCAGCTGGCCGTTCGCGAAGAACGGATCCCAGATCGCCCAGGCATCGATGCTGCCGCGCGCGAACGCGGCGCCGGCGTCGGGCGGGCTGAGGTAGACCGGCGTGATGTCGCCGTAGCCGAGGCCGGCGCGGTCGAGCGCCAGGATCACGAGGTTGTGTGCGCTCGACCCGCGGGTGAAGCCGACGCGCTTGCCCTTGAGATCGGCGAGCGCGTGGATCTCCGACCCAGCCGGGACCAGGATCGCCTGGCCGCTGTCCGAGGTCTGGCCGGCCACGTACACGATGCTGGCGCCGCCGGCTTGTGCGAAGATCGGCGGCGCGTCGCCGGTGTGGCCGAGGTCGATGCCGCCCGCGCTCATCGCCTCGAGCAGCGGGGGGCCCGAGCTGAACTCGACCCACGTCACGTGGACGCCGAGCGGCGCGAGCTTGCCCTCCAGCACCGCTTGCTGGCGCGCGATCACCAGGACGCCGTTCTTCTGGTAGCCGATCCGCAGCTCCTTCAGGTCGCCCGTGGGGACGGCGGTCGTGCGGGCGCTCCCTTCGTCGGCGCGCGCAGGCTTGGTGCCCGCAGCTGGCGCGCTGGTGGTCGCCTCCGCGGCGTCATTCGAGCACGCGGCCGAGGCGATCAGGCAGAGCATCAACGCAGAACGTGGCACCGGCCCAACCATCCGTTATAACGGACGCCAAGTCAAGAAGCCGGATCGGTCGGTGGACCCGCGATCGGCGAGCGCGATGGACGAACCGCGAGTTCACGACGAGGGGATCGGCGAGATCGCAGGCGGCTGGCGAGCGCGCTGGTTGCTGAGCACCTTCGAGCGCCGCGCTTGCTCCTCGGCGGACAGCGTCGCGGGGTCCTCGCGACGCTCGTTGCCGACGGCCATCCCGCGCGCGACGGCAGGCCGCGCCGCGAGCTCGTCCAGCCAGCGCTGGACGTGCGGGAAGTCTTCGATGTCCTGGCCTTGATACTTCCAGGTCGCGGCCCACGGGTAGCAGATGATATCGGCGATGCTGTAGTCGACGGCGAGGTAGCGGCGGTCGTGGAGGCGGATGTTCATCACGCCCAGGATTCGATTGGCCTCGTCGTCGAAGCGCCGCCGGGCATACGCCAGATCACCGTGGCTCGGATTCTGCGCCGCGCGCCTGAAGTGGCCATTCTCGCCGAACTTCGGGCCCTGGTTCGCCATCTGCCACATCACCCACTGCGCGACCTCGTACTTGCGGCCCGGCTCGGCAGGCCACACATCATGATGGTGATCTTCTGGCCGTTGGGGGTGGGCCAGTAGTAGAGGTCGATCATGAGTGCGCGGTCTAGCGCCTCGGCCGCGATTGGCAACGACCGGCCTTGGGTTTCACCGTTGCGATCACGCGCGCAGCGCCGCTTCAGACCAGCATGCCGCCGCCATCCACGGGCAGGACCTGACCGGTCACGTAGCCGTTCAGCATCAGATAGACATATGCCGTGGCGGCCTCCGCGGGAGATGCGGCCCGCGGCACGGGCAGGTCGGCCGTGGCCGCCGTGATCTTGCCCGGCACCCGCGAGATGAGCTCGGTCAGGGTGAGCCCCGGACAAACCCCATTGACCCGTTGCGGCGCGAGGTCGATGGCAAAGCCGCGAACGAGATGTTCCACCGCACCTACCACCGCGGTTGGGAGCGGCGATCCCTTCGACGGACGGTGCGCAAGCATGCCGCTCGTCAGCGTGAACGAGCCATCGCAAGCCAGCTTGTGGCGGCCGTGCTTCATGATCGCGATGGCGCCCCAGAACCGCACCTCGAGGGCATCGCGGGCGAAGGTGAGGTCGAGGTCCTCGGTCGACGCGAACACCCTCGGGTCGACGTCACCTGCAGTCATCGCCAGGTGATCGAAGGCGCCAAGTCGATCGAGGAACCCAGCGATACTGGCTTCCTCTCTCAGATCGACAACCTCCCCGGTCGCTCCGGGCAAGCGATCGACGGCCGCATGGACACGGGCGGGCTGGCTCGACGCGACGACCACCGCCGCGCCGAGCTCGCGGGCGAGCTCGGCGACCGCAAAACCGATGCCTGAAGTCCCCCCGACCACGACCACCCGCTTGCCCGCGAGCGACAGCGTTTTTGTATCCGTCATGATTGATCTCCTCTCCTCTCAGGTCCTCGCAGGTCGCGCTCCAGTCACTCGGCGCGCGAGCCTGCGGGTTCGATTTCGATGAAAGACATCTACGCCTTCGCGCTCGTTTGAAAAGCCGCGACGTTATCGTGGTATGATGTCTGGCAGGATGAGCGTATCTGCTTCTCACCAGGGTAAGCTCGGGCTCTACCTGAAAGGCCTGCGCGCCAGGCTCGATCCGGCGTCTTGCGGCCTTCCTCGAGGGCGGCGCCGCACCAAGGGGCTCCGCCGCGAGGAGGTCGCGCGGCGGGCCAATATCAGCCCGGCCTGGTACACGTGCCTCGAGCAGGGCCGCGGCGGCGCTCCCTCGGCGGACGTCCTCGATCGGATCGCGGCGGCGCTCGTGCTGACGGACGTCGAGCGCGAGCACCTGTTCTTGATCGGATTACCTCGGCCACCTGGGGTGCGCTGCCGCGAGAGCGACCGCGTCTCTCCCCAGCTGCAGCGCATCCTTGATCGGTTACAGCCGTGCCCCGCCTTCGTCCGGACTGCGCGATGGGACGTCGTCGCCTGGAACCGATCGGCGGCCCTGGTGCTGACCGATTACGGCGCGCGCCCCCCGGAGCAACGCAATATCCTCCGCTCGCTGTTCCTCGACTCCCGTGTGCGCGCGGCGCAGGAAGACTGGGACAGCGTGGCGCGGTTCGTGGTTGGCGCGTTCAGGGCCGACTCCGCACGCGCCGCAGCCGCGGCGGACGTCGCCCGTCTCGTGGACGAACTGTGTCAGCAAAGCCCTGCGTTCCGGGCGCTCTGGCGAGAGCATGATGACGTCCGGACCTTCGGGGAGGGCATCAAGCGTCTACGACACCCGATCGTCGGGCCGCTGGCGCTGGAATACTCGGCCTTCGCTGTCGGTGGTCGGCCAGACCTCAGCATGGTGGTTTACGAGCCCGCCACGCCTGCAGACGCGGAACGTATCGTGTCGCTGATGGAAGCGTAGCGCCGCTGGGGGTTCGACCGGAGCGACGAGGCCGGGGTTGCGTGTTCGTCCTTGTTATGGGATATACGTCCAAGATAACGGACGGCGGCCCCCATGTCCAGGCCTCGAAGGAGCGCATGATGTCGCAGTCGGATCCGAGCACCATGCCCGACGATGCGGTCCTCTCGCCGGCCGGGAGGCGCTGATCATGGTTCCTTACCATCTGGGATGGCGTGGTCTGCAAAACCGTCGAGCCGGGTTCGAATCCCGGAAGGAACCGCAACCAATCGCGATCGCTGCGCGGGTCGCGGCGGGCCCTGGTGAACTACGCCCCGCGGGCCCCGCGGGCCGCGCCGAGTCGCCGGGGCCATGGCTCACCGTGGAGCAGAATGCACAGCTGGCCGCGGCGCACACCGCGGCGCACACCAGCCCGCACGCGCCCGGGCCGGGTCCCGAGAGCGACCTCGACAGCCGAACCAGTTGTCGAGTGATCGAGATCTTCGCCGCCATGCTGCCGATCGAATGGGGATGACGACGATGTCGCGTGAGCGTCAGGACTTCGTTCATCAAGTGGAGTGAAATCAACCATGAGTGCCAATCTCGCGAGCCCCGACCTGGTGGAAGCTGAAGTAAACTACCTGCTCCATACCGGACAGCGGCCTTCTAACTATGCATATCCACCGCCCCCGGGCGTGCCGCAGCGCACCGGGATCCCCGACCCGCGGCGCGTGCAGATCGCGAACGCGCGGACGCTCCCCGAGCCGCCGAGCCTCGACGTGCACGGCTTCGAGCGCCGGTCGCGACCTACGGCCGTGACCGATTTCTCCGACGAGGAGCAGATCCGGACGATCTACTATCGCGAGGCCGAGGACATCCTGCGCGAAGCGACGGGCGCCGAGAAGATCGTCATCTTCGACCATACGCTGCGCTCCAGCGCGCCGAGCCGGCCTGACGCCACCCGCGAGCCGGTGCGCTCCGTGCACAACGACCAGACCTTCGTGTCGGGCCCCCGGCGCGTACGCGATCATCTGCCCGCCGACGAAGCGGCGGCGCGGCTCGACCAGCGGTTCGCGATCATCAACCTGTGGCGACCGATCGGCAACGCCGCGGAGAGCTGGCCGCTCGCCGTGCTCGACGGCCGCACGCTCGAAGCCGCCGACCTCGTGCCGGCGGATCTGATCTATCGCGACAAGGTAGGCGAGACCTACGCGATCGTTCATCGCGCGAGCCATCGCTGGTTCTACTTTCCACGCCTCCAGACCGACGAGTTCGTGTTGCTGAAGATCTACGACTCCAAGCCAGACGGCATCGTCCGGTTGACGGCGCACACCGCGTTCGAGGACCCGACGTCGCGACCTGACGCACCGGCGCGCCAGAGCATCGAGCTTCGAAGTCTGGTGTTCTACGGCGCCGGACCTGGATGACCGCACCCACCCGCTTCGAGGATGGCTCACGCGTGGCGGCGAGCCGCGGCTGCGTTGTGCCTTCGATGAAGGCGCTACAGTCATCCTGGCGGGCGAAGTCGTTGACAGCGCCGGGGAGCTGGGTCTAGTGTGAGCGCACAATTGAATCCGTGGTGATTTGCCGCCTCTTGCCGCCACGTTAAATAAAGAGCTAAAAGCGTTGCGCCGGGGTGGCTGTCGTCACTCCGGCGCTGTCGTTTTCGGCGGTCTCATCCACGCAGGAACCCGTGATGACGATCGTGCACTCTCCCCATCCCCTCTCTGACGCTCCGCCGGCGCTCGACCCGGTGTCACCGGCGGCCTCGCAGCCGCTCCCGCGGCGGGGTCGCACCGCGGCTGTGCGGTCCGGCATGGAAAGTGACGGCGAGCATGGCGCGGTGGTACCGCCGCTGCATCTGTCGTCGAACTTCACCTTCGAGGCGCTCGGCCAGCGGCGCGTCTATGACTACTCGCGGAGCGGCAACCCGACGCGCTCGCTGCTCGCCGAGGCGCTCGCGGAGCTCGAGGGTGGCGCGCGCGGCGTGGTGACCGCGTCGGGCATGGCGGCGATCGCGCTGGTCCTCCAGCTCGTGCCCACCGGCGCCACGGTGGTGGCCGCCCACGATTGCTACGGCGGCACGCATCGGCTGCTGACCGCGCTCGCGCGCCGCGGCGTGCTGCGCTGCCGGTTCGTCGACCTCACCGCGGCAACCGCGGCGGCGGCGATCGCCGAGGCCACGCCGCGGCTGGTGTGGATCGAGACGCCGTCGAACCCGCTGCTACGCATCACCGATCTCTCGGTGGTGTGCGCCGCTGCGCACCGCGTCGGTGCCTACGCGGTGGTCGACAACACGTTCCTGTCGCCCGCGCTGCAGCGGCCGCTGGCGCACGGCGCCGACCTCGTGGTCCACTCGACGACCAAGTACATCAACGGGCACGGCGACGTGGTCGGTGGCGCGGTCCTCGCGGCCAGCGCCGCCCTCGGCGACGAGCTCACCTGGTGGGCCAACTGTCTCGGGCTGACCGGCGCCCCGTTCGACAGCTATCTCACGCTGCGCGGGCTACGCACGCTGTTTCCGCGCATGCGCGAGCACGAGGCGAACGCGGCGCGCGTGGTCGAGCTTCTGTCCGCGCATCCCGCGGTCGAGCGCGTGCACTATCCGGGGCTGGCGACGCACGCGGGCCACGCGCTGGCGAGACGCCAGCAAGCCGGGTTTGGCGGCATGGTCAGCTTCGCGCTGAAGCCAGGCGTCGATCCGGCGCGGGTCTGTACGGCGCTGCGCTACTTCTCGCTCGCGGAGTCGCTCGGCGGGGTCGAGAGCTTGATCGCGCACCCCGTGACGATGACCCACGCTGCGATGGACGAAGCCGCGCGCCGCGAGGCCGGCATCGGCGCGGGCCTGCTCCGCTTGTCGGTCGGGCTCGAAGACGGCGAAGACCTGGTCGCGGATCTGCGCCAGGCGCTCGACGGCGCGCAGCGCTGACGGCGCCGCAGGACGATCGGTGACGATGATCTTGCGCTGCGCAAAATCACCGCATCGACATCGTCGGTGGATGCGACTAGCGTGACGTGGTCGTTTCGTTCCGTACGCCTCGACGGCCGCCATGTTCGCGTGTGGCAATTCCTCTGGAGCGCCACATGGCCTGTCGTCGGGGCGTGCGGACGATTCGACCATTCCCCTGAATTATATTAGAACGCGGGGACCACGCTGCCGCCGTAGCGCTGCAGGATGAACCCGCGGATCTCGGGGCTATTCATCACCTCCTGGAGCGCGACGAAGTCCGGATCGTGCAGCAGCCCGGGCAGGACGGCGAGCACGTTGGCGTACGGGCTGTCCTTGTCCTCGACGAACAGGCCGTCCTTGGTCGGGCTCAGGTGAGCTTCGAACGCGTAGTTGGCGTTGAGCACCGCGGCGGCCACGTCGGGCAGGGCGCGCGGCAGCTGCGCGGCGTCGATCTCGCGGAACACCAGGCCCCGGGGGTTGCTGCGTACATCGCGCGGCGTGGCGGTGATCCCGGCGGCGGGGTCGAGCCGGACCAGCCCGGCCTTCTCGAGCAGCCGCAGCGCGCGGCCGGAGTTGCTCGGCTCGTTGGGGATCGCGACGATATCGCCGGACCCGAGCTTGTCGAGCGAGCGGATCCGCGCGCTGTACACCGCCATCGGCTCGACGTGGACCTTGGTGCTCGCGACGATGCCGAGCGGCCGGCTGCGCTGGAACTGATCGAGATAGGGCACCGTCTGGAAGTAGTTGACGTCGATCGAGCCGTCGCCGAGCGCGAGGTTGGGCTGCACGTAGTCGTCGAACACGCGGATCTGCAGCTCGACGCCGCGCCGGGCGAGCAGCGGCCGCGCGAACTCGAGGATCTCCGCGTGTGGTACCGGCGAGGCGCCGATCCGCAGCACCCCCGGGGCGCGGCGGGTGGCGGTGGCGCCGGGCGGCGCCCAGACGATCAGCCCGACGACCGCGAGCACGACCACGCCGCCGGCGATGGCGAGCCGGCGTCCGCCGCCGGGCGCATGGCTGGTCCGGTGATCGAGCAGCTGCGCGACGCGATCGCCGAAGCCCTGGCTGAGCTGGACCAGCGCGACCAGCGCGATCACGGTCGCCACCAGGATGTCGGCCTCGAAGCGCTGGTAGCCATAGCGGATCGCGAGATCGCCGAGCCCGCCGCCGCCGATCGCGCCGGCCATCGCGCTGTAGCCGATCAAGCTCACGACCATCACGGTGAAGCCGCGGACGAGCGCGGGGCGCGCCTCCGGCAGCAGCACGCGCCACAGCACCTGCGCGCGGCTGGCGCCGAACGCCCGGGTCGCGTCGATCACGCCGCGCGGCACCTCGAGCAGCGCCGATTCGACCAGCCGCGCGACGAACGGCACGGCGCCGATCGTGAGCGGGACGATCGCGGCGGTCGCGCCGATCGACGTGCCGGTGAGCAGCCGCGAGATCGGGATGACCAGCACCAGCAGGATCACGAACGGCAGCGAGCGCCCGACGTTGACGATCGTGCCGATCACGCGGTGCACGACCGGCCGCGCGCCCATGCCCTGGGGGTGCCAGTACACCAGCAGCACGCCGAGCAGGACGCCGAGCCCCTGCGCCAGCACGGCCGACGGCGCCACCATCCACAGCGTCTGCAGCAGGCCTTCCACCAGCAGGTGCGCCGTCACGACAGCACCTCCGCCGGCGCGCCCTGCCGGACGATCGCCCCGTGCTCGAGCACCGCGACCTGCGAGCACAGCGCATGGACGACCTCGGGCTGGTGCGTGATCGCCAGCAGCGTGATCGGCGACTGCGCGCGCAGATCGCGCAGCAGGTCGAGGATCGCGCGCGCGGCCACCGGATCGAGCGCGCTGGTCGCCTCGTCGAGCACGAGCAGCGACGGCCGCGCGACCAGCGCCCGCGCGATCCCGACCCGCTGCTTCTGCCCCCCCGACAGCTGCGACGGATAGCGATGCCCGAGCCCGCCGAGCCCGACCAGCTCGAGCATCTCGTCGCTGCGCCGCGCGCGGGCCGACGCGTCGACCCCCGCGAACGCCAGCGGCAGGCCCACGTTGTCGCGCGCGGTGCGCTGCTCCAGCAAGTTGAAGTGCTGGAACACCACACCGGTGCGGCGCTGCACGTCGCGCCGCGCCTGGTCCGACGCGGTGCCCAGCTCGACCCCGAGCACGCGGATCCGGCCGCTGGTCGGCTGGTCCAGCCCCTCGACCAGCCGCGCCAGCGAGCTCTTCCCGGCGCCGCTCGGCCCCACCAACCCGAACGCGGCCCCGACCGGCACGTCGAGGTCGACCCCGGCCAACGCCACGGTGCCGTCGGGATGGCGCCGGACCACCTGGCTGAGCGAAACTGCAACGTCCGTCATCAGAGACGCTTTTCCCATATCCTGGATTCCGATCGCCAGCGGTCGCGGTCAAAACGGCCGATCGCCGTGCCCCCGACTCCTCGTCGAGCGCGCGGGCACGAGCCGGCTCGGCTTGACATTTGTCCGTTATAATGGAAAATCATCCGCCAGAAGCGATGCTCCTCGCATTGACCGTCGTCGCGGCGGAGATCCGGCACGAGCGGGTCGACGGATCGAGATCTTCGCCGGCTTCGTGCCGGGTGCGTGACCTGCCCGCGGGCATGAGCCCGGAGGGACCGTTCCCATGAAGCAGCAGCAGCTCAAGCTCGGCGCGTTCATGCGACCGATCAGCATCCACACCGGAGCGTGGCGCTATCCCGGTGCGTTTCCCGACGCGAACTTCAACCTCTCGCACATCCGGCGCCTCATCCGAAAGCTCGAGCACGGCAAGTTCGACGCGTTCTTCATGGCCGATCATCTGGCGGTATTGAACATGCCGGTGAATGCGCTGAAACGCAGCCACACGGTGACGTCGTTCGAGCCGTTCACGCTGCTGTCCGCGCTCGCCGGCGCGACCGAGCGGATCGGCCTGGTCGCCACCGCCTCCACGACGTTCGATGAGCCGTACCACGTGGCGCGTCGCTTCGCGTCGCTCGATCACCTGAGCGGCGGGCGGGCCGGCTGGAACATCGTCACCACGTCCAATCCCGATGCCGCGCTGAACTTCGGCCGCGACGAGCACATGGAGCACGACGAGCGCTACGTGCGTGCGCGCGAGTTCTACGACGTCGTCACCGGGCTGTGGGATTCGTTCGCCGACGACGCGTTCGTGCGCGACGTCGAATCCGGGATCTACGTCGATCCGGCGCGCATCCACGTGCTCGATCACCGGGGCCGCTACTTCTCGGTGCGCGGTCCGCTCAACATCGCCCGGCCGGTGCAGGGCTGGCCGGTGATCGTGCAGGCCGGCGCGTCCGAGCCCGGCAAGCAGCTCGCCGCGGAGACCGCGGAGCTGGTGTTTGCCGCCGGCGGCGACCTCGCGTCGGCCAAGGCGTTCTACGCCGACGTCAAGGGCCGGCTCGACCGGCTCGGCCGCGATCGCGACCATCTCAAGATCCTCCCCGGCGCGTTCGTCGTGGTCGGCGACAGCGACGAGAGCGCCCGTGACAAGCTCGCGCTGCTCGATAGCCGTGTTCACTACGAAAGCGGGATCGCCTCGCTCTCGATCGCGCTGGGTCACGACGCGTCGCGGTTCGATCCCGACGGGCCGTTACCCGAGATCCCCGAGACCAACGCCAGCCAGAGCGCTCGCCAGCGCGTCGTCGATCTGGCGAACCGCGACCACATCACCGTGCGGCAGCTCGCAGCGCGCCTCGGTGGCTTTGCCGGCCTCTCGTTCGTGGGCACGCCGAAGCACATCGCCGATCAGATGGAGCAGTGGCTGGTCGAGGAAGCGTCCGACGGCTTCAACGTGATGTTCCCGTTCCTGCCGGCAGGGCTCGATGACTTTGTCGATCAGGTCGTGCCGGAGCTGCAGCGCCGCGGCATCTTCCGCACAGAGTACGAGGGCGCCACCTTGCGCGAGAACCTCGGCTTGCCTCGGCCCGAGAACCGGTTCTTTCCAGCGCAGACCCCGGCGCGTCGCGCAGCGTCGCCGGCACGCGAATCCCAGCGCCATTCGTGACCAGGCAGCCGCTCCACGTCAGGTACCGCATGCCCAGCCGTCTCCGATCCGCCCTCGAACGCACGATCGCGCGCTGTGGCCCCGCGGTCATCCTCGTGGCGGCGTGTGGACCGGCAACGCGAGCCAGCCCGGCCACGGCAGCCGATCCTGCGCTCCAGATCCACCATGCGGCCCTCACGATCGATACCCACATCGATGTCCGGCCTGACTTCAATGGCCCAGGAAACGACGCTGGCCGCGAGACCGTCGACCAGATCGATCTGCCGAAGCTCGAGCGGGGCGACCTCGACGTCGCCACCCTGGCGCTGTTTGCGGAGTCGCACAAGCGCAGCGCCGAGAACATCGCAGCGGCGCGCGCGGAGGTCGAGGGCAAGCTGGCCGCGATCAACGCGTTCGTCGCCGCGCACCCGGATCGTCTCGAGCTCGCGCGGACCAGCGATGATCTGGTGCGCATCGCGGGAGCCGGCAAGCACGCCATCCTGCTGAGCTTCCTCAACGCGTTCTGGCTGCGCGACGATCTCAGCGACCTCTCGGCGCTCCACCGCAGCGGTGTGCGCGTGTTCGGCTTCGCGCACATCGGCAATAACCCGTTCGCGTACTCCTCGCGACCCAGCGTGGGATTTGGCGATGACCCGTCCGCGCAGGGGGGGCTCACGCCGCTCGGCGAGCGAGCCGTCGGCGAGCTCAACCGCCTCGGCGTGGTGATCGACGTCTCGCAGCTCACGCCCGCAGGGGTGTTTCAGACCCTCGCGCGCAGCCAAGCGCCGGTCATCGCATCGCACTCCGCGGTGAAGGGCTGCGTCGACGCGCCCCGTAACCTCGGCGATGACGAGCTGCAGGGCATCGCTGCCAAGGGCGGCGTGTTGCACATCGTCGCGTTTGCCGGGCCCCTACTTCAAGACGCCGGAGCGGTGGGAGCTCAAGCTGATCCCGTTCGACTTCTACGGTCAGATCTATCCGTTCACGAACACGCAGCTGTCGAACTTTGCGTATCACCACGTCAACACCAACGGAAGCGCGCCCCACTTCGCGGGTCTGTGCCTCTGGTACACCAAGGTCGCGAACAAGGTGCGTGACTGGCAAGCGCGGTGGAAGGGCTCCGACGGCCAGGCACCGGCGAGGCTGTTCGTTCGCGCACAGCCGGGCGGACGGGTGGTGGTCGACTCGCGCTCGGGCACGGTCGAGGAGCACCCACTCGGGGACAACGCGATGCGGCTGCTCGAGTTCCTCGCGCTGCCGAAGCGCATCGGGGACATCCGGGAGCTCGGCCCGGAGATGGAGGCCGAGCTGGCGGTCCAGCGGCGGCGCGGCTGGATCTTCGAAGAGGCCGACCGGATGCTGAGCATCGTGTTGCCCAGAGAGCCACCGGCGCCGAGCTATCCCAATGGGTTCTTTGCGATCGACGAGGCGTGACCGCAGACCCGGCGACTATCGGTCAGACCCAAGCTTGACAGTTCACTCGCAAATCCGCCGTGATCACGATGGGTTGGCGGGCCTACGCCAGTCTTTGGCACTACACGGCGGCGGTCGCAGCGCTCGTCGCCGACACCGGCTGTGCGAGCGGCGGCGCCTTGATCCCGACGGCACCGAAGATCTTGACCCACCCCCCGATTGGATGGAGCCGGCCGGATCCCCGTGCGGGTGCAACCCGTCCGTGTGGATCGCTCTGCGATGGTCCGAATGGATCCTGCCGGTCGCCGGCTGGTGAGGGTGCGATCCGTCTGGCTCCCACGCGGGTGTAACCCGTCCGTCTGGGTCCGTTCCGGATGGAGCAGATGGATCCCCGAGGGTCTGCGGCGCCGTGTCAGCGAGGGGGCCGGGAGCGTGGGCCTCGAAGCTCTAGGCCGAGTGCATCCACGAATGGTTCGCGCGCCAGGCGGCCCGCACGCCGGATGCCGTGGCGATCGAAGTCGAAGCGCAGCGCCTGAGCTATCGCGAGCTGGATGCCCGGGCGAACCGAAGCCCCCCGATCCTTCGGAACTTCGGGGTCTCCGGGCGTACAATTGCCGCACCCCGACAGGGGTAGGGCAGCGGATGAGCGCTTTCGAGAAGTCACGCCGACCCGAGCGTGAGTCCGCACAGCGCGCCACCGCCAGCGCACCCGACGCAAAGGTGCAAGGTGAGACGGAGAACGCCGGCCCCGTGCACGAGGAAGCCCGGCTGTGTCGCGACCTCGGGGCGACCGCATGCCGGCCTCGGCGGGGGATTCGGCGCAGGTCGTGGGTCGTGGGCAAGGGCGCCGGCCAGACGGTCGAGCAGGCATCGCGGGCGCCGTGGGCGCGCACTCCGGCGCGAACCTCGCCGACGTCCGTGTTCACAAGGACCCGCTGCCACAGCAGTCTACCCGGGACGCGATGGGCCCGGCATGAACGGCCAGGGCACGACGTTCGCGTCGTTCAACTTCCCGACCCGGTTCATCCGTCACTTCAACAACACCGTGTTCATCGCCACTAACGGCGGCGCCGACACGTTCGACGCGACGGCGTCGTTCGCCGACGACGTGAGCTGGGTCGTCAGCGCGCCCTGGGCGCCCTAGCGATCCGCGGTCGGGTGGCGGGGCGAGAATCGAAACGGAGGCGCGGTGGCCGCGTCGGCCTGCAGCCACGCCAGGAACACCGGGGTGAGCGCGGTGGCCTCGTCGAGCGCCGCCATCCGCTGGCGCACCGCCGCCGCCGCGTCGTGGGCGCCCCCGGCGTCGAGCGCCAGCTGGACCAGGTAGAGATCCTCGATGTCGTCGTCGTCCGCGTGGACCCGCTGCGCTGCCGCGCGCATCGCGTCCCGCGCGCCGTCGCAGAACGCGAAGTAGGCGTCGAGCACGGCGATCGAGTCGCCCAGCGTATGGAGCGGCGCCGCCACCGCGATGTAGTCCCGGCGCGCCCGCTCGGCGTACCCGATCAGCGCCTGGCGCTCGGCGCCGGCTCGCGTCTGCGCGATCATGCGCAGCAGGTACGCGCGGTGCCAGTGCTCCTTGAGCCGCACCCACGTCATGCGATCGTCGCCGGGAGGCTTCCACGTGCCGCGCGTGCCGGCGACGACCATCTCCTCGCACTCGACGAGCGCGCCGAGCAGATCGCCGTCGGCGGTGCGCAGCGCGATCATCGCATCGTGAAACGCGAACGCGTCCTGTGCGGTCGGTCCCACCCGCACGGTGTAGTCGTGCAGCACCTCGGCCGCACCGCGGAAGTCCCCGCGATAGGAGTGCACCGTGGCATCGAAGTAAGCGACCAGCGACTCGCTCGGCCGCGCCGCCTGTGGCAGCTGGCGCGCGCGGTCGAGGATCGCCGCCGCTTCGTCGGGCGCGCCGCGCCGCAGCGCCTCGGTGAGATCGGCGATCAAGCGCGCCCTCGGCGTCGCCGGTGCCGTGCCGGCCGGTGGGACGGCGCTCGCGCAGCCGGCTACCGCGACGATCAAGGCTCCCAGCACTCGTAACCCTGCCATCGTGCGTCCCTCGCTCGCCCCGAGAGTACGCGAGCCGCCGAGCCGTCGCCGCCCGGGCCACCGGCAATTGTCGGCCGGAGAGTGCGGGTTTTCGTCCGCGGCAGCCTCACTTCGCGGGTCCGACTCCTCGGACCTCGCGGTCCGAGTCCTCGGGCTTCGTTCTGCCTCCGCTACCGCGCCTCGGCGACCAGCTGCACGAGCCGATCGCAGATCCTCCGGAGCGCTGGCTCGACCAGGTTGGTCACGCCGAGCATCAGCGCCGGTCTGCGCTCGGTCTCGCTCGCATACCACACCGACAGGGCGCCCGGTGCCAGGCCCTGGGTGCGCGCCCGGCGCGCGATCGCCGTGTCATCGCTGCCCGGCGGCAGCGCCAGCATCACCGCGAGCCCCGCCACCGCGACCCCCGGCATGCCGGCGAGCCGCGCCACCAGCGCGTCGCGGCGCGCGGCGTACAGCCGCTTCATCCGGCGCAGGTGGCGCAGGTAGTGGCCGTCGCGCAGAAACTCGGCGAGCGCCAGCTGCACCACGGCGCCCGGCGCGGGCGCCAGCCGCTCGGCGACCTCGACGAACCGCGCGGCGAGCTCGGGCGGCGCGACGACGAACCCGACCCCGAGCGCCGGGCCGATCGTCTTGCTGAACGTCCCGGCGTAGATCACCCGCGACGCCGGCTCGGTCGCCATCAGCGCCGGCGCCGCCCGGCCGTCGAGCTGGAGCTCGCTCAGGTAATCGTCCTCGATGATCCACGCCCCCGAGCGCTTGGCCCAGCGGACCAGCGCGTGGCGGCGATCGCTCGACAGCGTGACGCCGAGCGGGGCTTGCTGGCCCGCGGTGACGACGGCGATCGCCGCGGCGGGCGCGAGCGCGATCCCGCGCGCCACGCACAGGCCCTGCTCGTCGACCGGGACATCGATCGGCGCGAGCCCGGCGAGCTGCAGCCCGGAGCGCGTGATGGGGTATCCGGGATTCTCCATCCATGCCTGGCGGCCCTCGACGGCGAGCGCGCGGATCGCGAGGTTGAGCCCATCGCGATAGCCGCGCGTGATGATGATCTGCTCGGGCGCGCAGCGGATGCCGCGGGCGAGCGCCAGGTAGGCCGCGATCTGGGCGCGCAGCTCGACGATGCCGCATGGATCCGGATAGTAGGGCGGGGCGACGTGGCCCGCCCGCGCGGCCCGGACCAGCGCGCGGGTCCACGGCTGGATCGGAAATCCGTCGTGGGCCGGCACGCCCATCTGGAACGGCAGCGCGGCGACCGGGTACCGCGCGGCGCGATCGCGGAGGTGCAGCGGGATCTCGATCGCCGCGGGCGCCTCGCGCGGCGGATCGCCCGTGACGTGGGTCCCCGCGGAGCCCGACGCGACGATCAGCAGCTCGTCGGCCAGCCGCTCGTAGGCCGCGCGCACTGTGCCGCGCGCCACACCCAGCTGGGCGGCCAGGTCACGCCACGATGGCAGCCGGGCCCCCGGCTCGAGCCGGCCATCCAGGACTGCGGCGCGGATCGTCTCGCTGATCTGCTCGGTCAGCGACGATCCCGCCGTCCGGTTGAGGCGGATGCGCAGGCCGCTGGACACGGTCAATGGTACATCCGGATCGGTAATTCTTGGGGCTGTCTCGTGGATCCTGGATGGTCCATCGTACCTGGCGATGGTGAACCTTTTCGCGACCCGCTCGCACCTGACCGCGCTCGCGCTGCTGTGCAGTGCGTGCCATCCCCCGAGTGATCCACCGCCCAAGACCGCCGCCACCGCCGCGCCCGCCCCCGCCGCCCCGGAAGACGAGGGCGACCGGCGCGCAGACATCGCCGGTGCGCACCGGATCGGCACGTCCGGCCCGGCGCTCGAGCTGAAGACGATCGATGGCAAGACGATCGATCTCGCGAAGCTCTACGGCGACGAGCCGGTCTATCTCAAGTTCTGGGCCACCTGGTGCATCCCGTGCCGCGCCCAGATGCCGGGGTTCGAGCACATCTATGAGACGCTCGGCGATCGCATCCACGTGATCTCGGTCAACGCCGGGCTGGATGACGACGAGGCGTCCGTCCGCGCGTTCCGCGACCAGTTCGGGCTCCGCATGCCGGTCGTCGTCGACGATGGCCGGCTGTCCGCCGCGCTCGACCTCCAGGTCACGCCGCAGCACGTGGTGATCGGCCGCGACGGCAAGATCGCGTTCGTCAGCCACCTCGACGGCGCGCGGCTCGACCAGGCGCTCGCGCGCGCGCTGGCGGCGCCGCGGCCCGACCGTCCGGTGGGCGGACAGGCGCCGCAGATCCACCCGGTGGTGCGTCCCGGCGAGCTCGTGCAGGGACTCGAGGTGAAGACGCTCGACGGCACCGTGGTGTCGCTCGGCGCGAGCCGCGATGGCCGGCCGCGCGCGGTGATGCTGTTCAACGCGTTCTGCGAGACCTATGACGGGATCAAGAACAACGAGCCGCGGATCGCCGAGACCTGCCGGCGGGTCCGCGAGGCGATGGCGCCGCTGGTCGCCCGCCACGACGTCGAGTGGCTCGGCGTCGCGCACAACGTGTGGACCACCGCCGAGGACGTCGCCGAGTACAAGGCGACGACCCACACGAGCTTCCCGCTGGCGTTCGATCCCGGTGGCGCGGTGTTCCGCGCGTTCGGCGTGCACCGGATGCCGACGATCGCGCTGATCGATCCAGCCGGACGGCTGGTCCGGCTGGTTGGCCCCGACGACCGCGATCTCGCCGAGGCGGTGCACGCGCTCGCCGCGCGGCGCTGACGCCCGATGGCGACGGCACGCCGGCGAGGCTCGAGTGCGGTCGGCGCCGCGTCGCGAGTCGGACGACCGCCGCACCGCCGCGCGGTGGCTGGATGCCCTGCGAGGTCAGCTCCGCCTGGGCTTGACCCGATTTCGGGTGTTACCGAGAACGCGCCTGCGGCCAATGGGCTCGCGCTGGCGAACAGGGACGGCAGCTCTGCAAGCTGTACGATAGCTGGATCGGCATGGACGGGCTGCACTCCGCGAGCACGAGGTGTCGCCGTCAACGAGACCTCTCCGTTCAACGCCACCAGCCGCGGCACACCATCCGGGTCGGTCGGCGGCAAGCGCTTGCCGCGATTGAACGGCGAGATCCACCAGCTCCGACCAGACCCGGACGTCATCAACCCAGCGTGAAACGCAGCTGGCGAGCCGTGGTGCGGAACCTTGAGGCCGCGATGGACGCCGAGGTGAGGGTGTCGATGGAGCACACTGTCCCACCCCGCATCGAGGATAGCGCCAGGCACGTCCACGGTCGGGAGGTCGCTGCCGAGCACGATCCGGGTCGCACCGAACACGAGCTCCACGACCGCGCTCAGCTCGTTGGGATCACCTCGACGACTGTCTGCCAGTCGATCGTGTACGAGCGCGGCATCGGGGGCTCGGACGAACGCCGTGATCCCGGGATGTGCCAGGGGCACCTGCGCGCCGTCCACGAGGGCGATCAGATCCCCCGGCGCGGCGTCAAACCGCCGTCGGATGGCCAGCATGGCGTCGATTACGGTTCGACGCCGCAGCTGGTCCAGCGAGCCCGGGCTGGCTGCGGCGAGCTCCGACTCGGCCGCGGTGAACACCAGCGCCGGCGACGTGGGCGACGTGGTTACACCGATCCGTCGCGGGGCGGTGACCTCGATCGTCTCCCGGATCCCGAAGGCGTGATCGGCATGCGGATGCGTCAGCAGCAGCGCTTCGACGGGCTCGGTCGAGGACCGCCAGCGATCGAGGATCGCCAGGATCGGCAAGCGCCCATTGGACACGCGGCAACCGTCCAGGACGATCCACCCGGTGTGGGGCAGCGCTACCGCGATCCCCTCGCCGTATCCCGGTCCGGCGACGAACACGTGCAGTAGCGAGCGATCGAGCGGGGCAGCGAGCGCGTCGAGCGTCAGGGAGACCACGCGGTCACACGGGCGATCAGCTCGTCCTCCTCCAGATCCAGCCGAGCACCTTCGCCGTCGTCGGGGACCGGTCGCACGACCTGCTCGCCTCCATCGTAGCTGCCGAGCTCGAAGAATCCATCTGCGTCCTCGGCCAGCTCGCCGGCCATGTGTCGCCAGGTCTCCGCGTCGAAGGTCAGCTGCTGCGCCTCGTCCGGCGTCGGTGCGACGACCACGGTCACGGCGGTCGGGAGCGCTTCGACGACTCGACCGGGCGCCCATGCGATCAGCTGCCGACCCGACCGCACCGAACGGAGGCTGCGCGGGTGGCTCCAGCGAGCTTCGACCGGCGTGCTCGCGGGGTACACCGACTCGCCAAGCGCCAGTGCCTGTTCCTGCGCGGTGAGGACCTGGAGGAGCTCGCGAAGCTCGGCCTCCTCGGCGAGCCAGCGCTCGGGCACTTCCGAGAGCACCTCGCGGGCATCGTCGAGGCGTCCGACGGCAAGCCACCGGCGAGCTACCCAGTAGTGGAGGTTCAGGGCAAGCCAGGGCGAGCTCCGCAGCCGCGTGCCGTCGGGATCGATCGAGCGGATCGCGTGCTGCCACGCGGCGCGCGCGTCGGCGAGCGTGCCATGCGCGATCAAGAAGCGGATCCACCGCTGCTGCCACCAGGGGTTCTCGGGATCCCCGGCAGCGGCGACCGCGTATCCGCGACGGATCTGTTCCAGGTCGCCGCGCGCGCGGTCGAGGTTGTAGGCGCAATAGTGGCTCGAGTACGCATCCTCTCCGAACTTCGCGATGCAGACCTGGTAGAGCTGAGCGGCACCCTGATATTGACGCAGCTCGCGGCTGAGATGACGTGCCCGCTCCCAGAGCTGCTCGCGACCAGCCGGCTCCTGCTCGGCCCACCGGGACGCACACGTGGTGCCGCCGAGGGCCAGGTGGTGGACCTTCTCCAGCCAGTTGATCGCCTGGTCCTGTCCGAGACCTCGCAGGCTACGCGCACCATCGAGGGACTCGTGGTGCTGCGCGAGCACGGTGTGCGCGTCCTCTAGCGCCGTGGTGCTGGCCTTGAGCGCGTCGAGCAGGACCTGCCTCGTCACCTCTGGTACACGAACCGCGTCATCGCCGTACCGATACATGCGGTGAGGAGCGGCTGCCAGCGGGGCTCGACCCCGGACACCGCCGACACCTCCGCGATCGGCAAGGCGCGACGCGCGAGCAGGAGCCTGTGCACCGCCACCGCGAGCGCGGGCCAGCGTTCGAGCTGCTGGACCAGCTTCGGGCGAGCGCCTCGAGCCGCAGCGCAACTCCCTCGGGGCGTTCACCGAGCGCGATCAGCCCGACCTGCAGGCGTGCCTCGAGCGGCGTGCTGGCCCAGTTGACGCGCGCCATCCAGCTCGCCAGCGCCCGGGCTGCCGTGCCGAACTCCCCCGGCAGCTCGTTCGCGTGGATCTGCGGCGCGCCGATCATCGGCGCCGCGAGCTCGAT
>Ga0302321_100000165_pt1 | contig 59185 bp, 46 predicted proteins | sample Fen_T0_1_FD_202505 | JGI IMG/M metagenome (GOLD analysis project Ga0302321, IMG submission 202505) | Peat permafrost microbial communities from Stordalen Mire near Abisko, Sweden - Fen_T0_1 | ecosystem: Environmental > Terrestrial > Soil > Wetlands > Permafrost | place: Sweden: Abisko... | reverse complement strand
TGGTCTACATCGAGCACGTCGACGTCGGGCGCACGATGCCGCGCTACGCGGGTGCCGCCACGGTCGGTGGCACGATCGCCAAGCGCGGCTGCGCGCTCGCGCCGGCGCTGCAGATCGTCACGCCGCTACCCGCGGCGCTGGCGATCCACGGCGACGCCACGCGCGCCCAGCTGCGGGTCACGCAGCCCAGCGGCGTCCTCGCGTTCGAGCTCGAGGAGGCCGGGCGCATCGTGCTCCAGGTCGAGCCGGGCGTGACGCGGATCGAGGCCGGCGATGACTCGCTCGGCGCCGCCTGGGTGGTCGCCGCGGACACGCCGTACTACGCGATCACCGACGACCGTGGCCGGTTTCGCCTCGACGAGCTCGCCACCGGCAGCTATGACATCACGGTGTGGCGCCCGCCGCTGCCCACCGGGCAGGCCGGCAAGCTGGTGTACGGCGCTCCGGTGATCGTGCATCGCACCGTCTTTGTCGATGCCGTGCGGCCGGCGCGGCTCGACGTCGCGCTCGAGCGCTAGGCCGCCTCGGGGCCAGGAGGTTAGGGGGCGCGGCCGAAGTACTGGTCGAGGTGCTTGCCGGCGGCGGCGAGGATCGCGCGCGCGTCGGCGATCGACATCGCCGCCGCGTACGACACCCGGGCCGTGTTGCGGGCGAACGCGAGGCTTCCGATCACCCGGGCGAACCGCTTGCCGATGGCGAGCTGGAGCAGGTAGCTCCCGGCGATCCGCTGCTGGGCCTGCTGGACCGCGGCGACCAGCTCGATCGCATCGGCCTCGCTGGTGAACCGCAGGTTGCCGCGCAACAGCCAGCCCTGCGGGACGAGCTCCATGGCGATCGACGCGCGGTCCGGCGTCGGGATCGACGTGAGGCCGAGGCCGAGGTCGAAGCTGCCGAGCTCGAGGCGCTGGCCGCGCAGGCCGACCGTGACGACGACCGCGGGCCCGCGCGGCTCGCCGGTCTCGGCCTCGATCGCGCGGATGCCGGCGAGCCACGGCGGCAGCGCCGCGGTCGCCTCCGCGGTATCGGGGTTGCCCTTGGCGGTCGCGGTGAGCGCGCCGAGGTCGCCCGGCTGCGCGAGCACGAACCAGCGCTGGAACGGCGATAACAGGACGCGCCGGTCGCCGGGCGCGCCCACGCCGGCGCGCTTGCCGATCAGGCCGCCGCGCGCCACCGACCAGCTCACCGGCGCGGTCTGGGCGAGGAACTCGCGCAGCGCGGCGCGCGGCAGCAAGGTGCGCGCCACCAGCGTGGTCGCCGCGGCGTCGCGCGGCCGCGGGGTGGAGATCACCAGGGTCTCGAGCTTGTCGATGATCCTGGCGTCGTGGCTGCCAAACAACCCACGGTAGTCGGGCAGGGGCTGGAGCAGCCGCTCGGCCTGCGCCGCCCATTCGGTGCCGCGCAGTCGATCGAACCGGATCATCGCCGTGACGACGTGGCCGTCCGGGAAGTACGATAGCAAGTTGCTCGCGGTGCCGGCGGTAGTCGGCGCGCCATCGACCGCGGGTTCGCCGGCCGGTCCCGCTGCCACCGCCGAGCCCGCCGCGAGCTCGGCGGCGAGCGCCAAGGTGTCGAGCGCGCTGCCTCGCCCGGCCGGCGCCGCGGCGCCGCCTGCGGTGCTGATCTCGCGGGCGCCTTCTGCCGACGAGCCGGCGGCCACGGTCTGCTCGGACGCATCGACGGCCGCGTCGCTGGACGCCTCCGGACCGCCGTCGCTCCCTGCGTCCGGGGCGGCGTCGACCCCGGCATCTGGCTTGGGCCGGGCGTCGGGTCGGGCATCGGGGGCGGCGTCGGGGGCGGCATCGACCGCCGCGTCCGCCGGGGCTTCCTCGGGCTCACGGGAGGGCGTGCCCTCGGGGTCGGGTGGCGGCTGGGACGCAGTGAGATCGGGCACGGGCGAGGCAGGCGGGGCCGGCCGCTCCGGCGGCAGCGCCTCGGGCGTGGGCGCCAGCGGCGCGACCTCGATATCGACCACCGCGGTCTCGAGGGGGCGCGCCGGCCCGATCGCCCAGAGCGCCACCGCCGCGCCGATCGCGTGCAGCACGGCGGACGCCACGAGGGCGCGCCGGATCGATGACCTTGGAGACACGAGAGCCGGCACGATTCTCGACGGACGACCTCCAGCGCAGTAGCATCCTGCCATGGCCGAGTCCAGCGAGCCGGCCGAGGCTCCATGAAGCTGACCAACGAGCAGGTTGCCGCCGTGGTGACCGAAGCGTCCCAAAAGATGTCGGATCCGAACTATTCAGCCGTGCTGGTCGGCGGCTTCGTCCAGAGCCAGGGTCAGGTCTCCCAGTTCATCAGCGCGCACGACCGCGAGCTCGGTGGCGCCGAGGCGATCGTCAACGTGATCTTTCACTGCGCGCTGGTGGCGCAGTGCTTCCGGCGCAACGGCGGGCGGCTGCGCACGCTATCGTACGAGGACCTCGACGCGGCCGCGCGCGGTGAGCCGCTGGCGCGGCTGGCGACCGCGCAGCTGCCGCTCCATGACTTCATCCAGGCGAACATCGAAAACCTCGAGGCGCAGAAGCTGGTGGCGATGATCGCGCTCGCGATCGACAGCGCTAGCTGACGCGAGACACGCGGCGGCGCTGATGTGATAAGCCTCGTGAATGGCGAATCCGACCGCGACGTTCGAGACCTCCCTCGGCTCGTTCACCGCCGAGATCTATCAAGACAAGATGCCCATCACCGCCGGCAACTTCGTGAAGTTGGCCAAGAGCGGGTTCTACGACGGGTTGCACTTTCACCGGGTCATCAAGGACTTCATGATCCAGTTCGGCTGCGAGTTCTCGAAGGACGCGAACAGTCCGCGCGCCGGCACCGGCGACTCGCCGTTCGGCAAGATCGAGGACGAGCATCCGCCGGCGCACCAGCTCTCGAACGAGCCTGGCACGCTGTCGATGGCGAACACCGGACGGCCCAACACGGGGGGCGCGCAGTTCTTCATCAACACGGTCCACAACAAGTACCTCGACTGGTTCTCGCCCGGTCAGTCCAAGCACCCCGTGTTCGGCAAGATCACGTCGGGCATGGACGTCGTGAAGAAGATCGAGACCACGCCGACCGCGGCGGGCGATCGGCCCAAAACGCCGATCCAGATGATCAAGGTCACGGTCAACGAGTAACCATTCCAGCGCGGCCGGGCGCCTCACGCGGTCGGCAGGCGCCCACGCTTGCGGAGATCTTCGATCTGGTCGCGAAGCTGTTGCTCCTCGATGTGCTCGCGCATGCCGGGCCGCGACGATAGATACGCGGACCACGCGCCGCTCATGAACGCTTCGGCATCGACGCCGTGGGCCGTGCACAGCCGGGCGGCCTCGTGGAGGAGCAGGTTCGCCGCGGCGTCCCAGGGAGGTCCGCACGCGGCGTCGGCGGCCGGCTCGTCGCGCGGTTCAGGCTGCTCGGGTGTGTCTCCGAGGGTCGCGATCTCGATCTGGGCCTGCGAGTTATCTGGGTTGTACACGGTGGACTCCTGCGTTCCAACCAAAGCATCGATCGTGCCTGCCGCCGTGCCTGCGGCCGCCATCGCCTACGGCTCCGTGAGCAGCAAGCAACGCAGCAGCTCCGCCACGCCCCACGCCTGTGCGACGCAGCCGCCCGGCGCGTACGGCGGCTCGGCGTCGAACACCTCGCCCACAAAGCCGATGCAATTTTCCCCGAGGTGCGCGATCAGCCCGTCGAGCGCGCGGCGGGCGCGCGCGACATCGCCGGGATCGACGCGCAGCACGGCGTCGACGTAGGGGCCGATCAGCCAGCTCCACACCGTGCCCTGGTGATACGCCGCGTCGCGGGTAACCAGATCGCCGCGGTAGGACGACTTGTAGTCGGGGTGCCGGGGCGACAGCGAGCGCAGGCCCACGGGGGTCACCAGCTCGCGGTCCACGGCGTCGAGCACGGGCACGAAGTAGCGGGGATCGAGCACCGGGTGGCGCAGCGACATCGCAAACAGCTGGTTGGGCCGGCACGCCGGGTCGTCGCCGTGCTCGCCGTCGACCACGTCGTTGAGATGGCCACGCTCGGCGTTCCAGAACCGCCGGTTGAACGCCGCATAGGTGCGCTCGGCGGCGCGCTGCGCGCGCTCGGCGCCCTCCGGATCGTGGGCCTCGACCAGCCAGCCCTGCAGCAGCCGCAACGCGTTGTACCAGAGCGCGTTGATCTCGACCGCCTTGCCGCGCCGGGGCGTCACGACCCAGTCGCCGGCCTTGGCGTCCATCCAGGTCAGCTGGTAGCCGGCCGCACCCTGGGTGAGCAGGCCATCGTCCGGATCGACGCGGATCCCGAACCGGGTGCCGCGCAGGTGGTGCTCGACGATGTCGACCAGCGCGGGCAGCAGCTGCGCGAGCGTGCGCCGATCACCGCTCGCGGCGACATAGCGATCGATCGCGTGGAAGAACCACAGCGTCGCATCGGCGGTGTGATACAGGCCCTCGTTGGCGCCCTCGGGGAACATGTTGGGCACGAGGCCCGCCTGGATGTGGTGCGCGAACATCCGCAGGATCGATCCGGCCTCCGCGGTGCGCCCGGTCGCCAGGGTCAGGCCTTCGAGCGAGATCATCGTGTCGCGGCCCCAGTCGGTGAACCAGTGGTAGCCGGCGATCACCGTCCACGCTTCGTCGCCCGCGATCCGCGCGCGCACGTGATCCTCGTGGCGCCCGGCGGGCCGGATCACGAACTGATCGGCCGCGAGCACGAGCTCGGCGGCGGGGCCGCGGCGGGCGGCGGGCGGCGCGGCTTCGAGCAGCCGGTGGCGGCGCTCGAGCTCGGCGGCCAGCGCGTCGCGCGGGCTGATCGGCAAGATCGTCTCCCACGGCTCGGTCGAGGCGACCAGCGCGGTCTCGCCGCCGGCCACCAGATCGGCGCGGAACCGCCCGGGGCTGTACAGCTTGCCGCGCGAGGCGTAGCCGCGGCTCTCCTCGGTGGCGTACGCGATGTCGGGCACGGCCATCGGCTCGATCACGAACGACGTGCGCGGGCCGGAGACGTGGAGCCGCAGCGGCGGCAGCGGGCTGGGCGCGGTCAGCTCGATCTGCGCGCCGATGGCGTGCAGCGGGTAGGCCTCGGGGATCGCCGTCGAGACCGGCTCGTCGTGGCCGCGGAACTGGAGCGCCGGCCGGACCTCGAGCCGGATCGGCCCGCCCTCGAGCAGGCGGTAGATCAGGATCGTCGTGTTGTGGCTGTACGACACCACGACGCGGCGCTCGATCGCGACGCCGAGCCCCGCGTAGCGCCACACCGGCAGGCCGAGCTCGACCTGGAAGTCGACCAGCGGGATCAGCCGGTCGGGCTTGCCGCTCGGCGACGCGGCGGAGAACGTCGGGCCGACCCAGCCGAGATCGGCGCGCGCGCCGTCGGCCAGCCGGACGCGCTCGGTCAGCGAGTTCAGCATCATCACGCGGCCGGCCGGGTTGGGCAGCGCCGCGATCAGGTAGCCGTGGTAGCGCCGCGTCGGCGCGCCGCCGATCGTGCCGCTGGCGTAGCCGCCCAGGCCGTTGCAGACCAGCCACTCGCGGCGGTGGAGCACGTCGTCGGGACCGGTGGGGGGCACGGCGACGCGGCGCAAGGGGTCGGCGAAGCCGGCGAGGGTGGGGGTGACGGTCGAGGAAGGCATCCAGCGAAGCTCGGGGGGCTGTGGGGGAGGGGACGGATCAGGGCACGACCGGCGCGCTGGCTTGCGCAGGCGACAGCTCGACGCGCAGCGACCCGGGCGCGGGGACGACGAGCACCGCCGCGCGGGCGGGGATCGCGAGGCGCGCGCGGTCCAGCGGCGGGGGCGTGCCGTGCCCACCGTAGCGCGGGTCCTCGCTCGACCACGCGGTGCGCCAGATCATGCCGTCGGGCGGCGCGACCAGCGGCTCGGCGGGCGCGGGGTGTGAGAACGTGGCGCCGAAGTTGACGAGCAGCAGGCGATCGCGCGCCGGATCGTCCTGGAAGTAGCGCACCACGAACGCGTGCTCGGACAGCACCGCGCCGTCGAGCGCCTCGGGGCGCGCGTCGGTGAACGCCGGGTCGTCGCGGCGCAGCCGCAGCAGATCGCGGTGCAGCTGCACGCGCGGGTGATCGAGCCGGCGGTGCTGCGGATCGAGCACGCACGCGGCGAACGTCGGCCGGGCGCATGGGTCGGGGAGCGCGGCCTGCGCTTCGGGGGTCGCGAGCCGGGAGAACTGGCCCATGAACCTGGCGCGGCCGTCGCGGATCGGCGCGTGGAGCCCCTCGCCGTGATCGACGAAGAACATCCAGCGCTGGGTCGCGCCGTGCTCCTGGCCCTGGAACAACAGCGGCAGCGGCGGGGTGAGGAGCAAGACCGCGGTGAGCGCGCGGAGCGTGGCCGGATCGGCCAGGGTGGACAGCCGCTCGCCGAACCCGGCGTTGGCGACCTGATCGTGGTTCTCGAGGAACTGCACGAACCGGTTGCGCGCGACGCCGCGGGTCGACTTGCCGCGTGGGTTGCGCTGCCACGGATACATCTGGCCCTGGAACAGAAAGCCGTGCTTGACCGCCGAGATCAGCTCCTGCGGCGTGCCCCGGTAGTCGTGGAGATAGCCCTCGATCACGCCGGTCGCGAGGATCCGGGTCGCGTGGTGGAAGTCGTCGTTCCACATCGCGTCGAGCGCGACCGGCTCGCGCAGCAGCGCCACGTCCTGGGGCTCGTTCTCTCCGACGAGGAAGATCGGGCGGCCCCGGCCGGCCTCGCGCGCGCGCCGGCACAGCGCCGCGAGCACGTGCTCGGGCGAGCGGTCGATGATCGCGTTGGTCGCGTCGAGCCGCAGGCCGTCGAGGTGAAACTCGTCGATCCAGTAGCCGGCGTTCGCGATCACGAACTCGCGGACCGGGCCGCTGCGCGCGCCGTCGTAGTTGAGCATGTCGCCCCACTCGCTGTTCTCGGACGCCTTGTACGACGCCGTCCAGCGGTACAGCGTGTTGCCCGACGGCCCCAGGTGGTTGTAGACGACGTCGAGGATCACCGCCAGGCCGCACGCGTGGGCGCGGTCGACGAACCGCCGGAAGTCGTCGGGGCTGCCGTAGCCGTGGAACGGCGCGAACAGGCACACGCCGTCGTAGCCCCAGTTGTGGCTGCCGTCGAACTCGTTGACCGGCATCACCTCGATGGTCGTGATGCCGACCTCGGCGAGGTAGGGCAGCCACGCCGCCGCCGCCGCCCACGTGCCCTCCGCGGTGAACGTGCCGACGTGCAGCTCGTACAGCACGTGGCGGTGCGCGGCGATGCCGGTCCAGCCCGCGTCGGTCCACGCGAACGCGGATGGATCCACCAGCTGCGATGGCCCCATCGGGCCGTCGGGCTGGTAGCGCGACGCCGGATCCGGGAGCAGCGCCGGATCGTCGCCGAGCCGGAAGCGATACCGCGCACCGGCGGCGAGGCCGGAGATGAACCCGCTGTGATAGCCGTCCGCGTCGCGGCCGAGGATGACCTCGCGCGCGTCGGGCGCCTCGATCACCAGCGCCACCTTGCCATGATCCGGAGCCCAGACGCGGACGTGCGCCCCGTGTTCTCGAGCGGCGACCTCGGTGCCCATGGGGAGCCTGCGCGTTGCTACCATGCGATGTCCGGCGTGCAGTCGATGTGCCACCGCGCGTCACCCGCGCCGTCGGTTTGCGATCGCGGTGGCGACGCCCCAGGGTGCGCGGCCACGCTCGGCGTGCGCGGGTGCACGGGGGCGCCGCTCGACCCGTTCGATCCGTGATGGTAGCGTCCGCGGATGTCTCGTCTGTCCTCGTTGATCGTCGTCGTGGTGGCCGCCTGCGGCGGTAGCCCCAAGCCCGCTCCTGGCGTTCCGCTGCCGGAGGACACCAAGCCCGCTCCCGACGCCGCACCTGCTGCGCCTGCCACCGCGGCTGCGCCAACGCCACCGCCACCCGTTGCCACAGCGCCGCTCGACGTCAAGGTCCCTGCGCTCGACACCACGGTCAAGTTGGTCTCGAGCGGCACCGGCAAGAAGCAGGCGATGCGCTACACGCTCAAGCCGGGCGCCAAGCAGACCGTCGAGTTCGCGATGGACTTCACCGGCAAGCAGGACGCCGATACCAAGATCGTGCCGACCCTGGTGTTGACCGGCGAGGCCGAGACCAAGGCGGTCGATCCGGCTGGCAACGCCGAGTTCGCGGTGACGATCACCTCGACCGACGCCCGCGCCGTCGAGGGTTCGCAGATCCCGCTCGAGCAGTTCAAGAAGGCGCTCGGCGCGCTCTCGGGCCTGACGATCGGCGGCAAGCTCAACGCGACCGGGACCGCCGGCGAGCTGACGCTTCATCTCGCCAACGCACCGGCCGAGCTCGACCAGGCGCTCCAGCTGATCCAGCTCACGCTGCCCCGGCTGCCGGTGCTGCCCAAGGACGCGATCGGCGTCGGCGCCAGGTGGCAGTCGGTCACGCCGGCCAAGCTGATCGAGCGGCTCGACGTCACCCAGACCACCGAGTACCAGGTCACCGCTCACAAGGGGACGACGTGGACGATCACCGGCAAGACCACGGTCGCCGGCAAGGATCAGGAGATCGAGGGCGCCAAGATCACCGGGATCTCGGGCACCGGCACGAGCGAGACCACGATCGCCGACGGCGTGATGTATCCATCGCACAAGGGCTCGCTCGAGACCCAGTTCAAGGTGTCGGACAAGGACAAGTCCGCGACCGTGGTGATCAAGCTCGGCGGCGCGGTCACGCCGAAGGCGCCTTGACCGAACCTCCGGACGACAGCTCGGCGCGCAGCCGGGCGATCCGCTCGCGCATCGCGCGGCGGGCGGCGGCAGGCTCGACGATCCAGGCGTGGCTGCCGAGGCCGAGCACCCAGCCGATGATCCACTCGAAGCCATCGCAGTCGACCAGGAGCTCGGCCGAGCCGTCGTCCTGCACCGTCACCTCGCCGATCGGCCAGTTCGCGCCGATCCGCGTGACGGCGAGCGCGTCGAGCTGGACCCGCACGGTCACCGAGTCGGCCGACGGCACGTAGAGCCGATCGCGGCGGTAGGCCTCGAGGTCGAACTCGACCGGTCGCTCGAACGTCTCGCCGGTGGTATGCAGCGCCGCGATCCGGTCGATGCGGAACGTGCGGACATCGCCGCGCTTGCGGCAGAACCCGACGACGTACCACTCGCCCGCGTGGTGGACGATCCCGTAGGGGTCGATCGGCCTGCGCTCGGCCTGGGCGCGCGACGCGGCGGAGTAGTCGATCTCGACGCGGTGGTGGCGGCGCGCCGCGACCACCAGGGCGCGCAGGTGGCTGGCCACCGCGGCATCGGGTTCGGCGACGATCGTGCTGGTCGCCAGGCTCTGGGCCTCGCGGGCGTCGCGGCCGAGCGCCGCGAGCAGCTTGGTCTCCGCCGAGAGCATCGCCGCGTCGAACGGCGCGATGCCGCTCTCGCGCAGCGAGCGCAGCCCGAGCAGCAGCGCGGCGCCCTCGGCCGGGGTCAGCCGGAGCGGCCGGGTCAGCCGGTGCGCCAGATCGACGAACACGCGGCCCTCATCGACCGAGACCAGCAGGTACTCGCCGGGATCGCCGTCAGGCGGCCCGACCTGTGACAGCAGATCGAGATCGGCCAGGAGCTCGTCGCGCTCGGCGCCGAGCAGCTTGGCGAGCTGCTCGACCGCGACGCCCTCGGGGTGCTTGGCGACGTACGGCACGATGTAGAGCAGCCGGCGCAGCTTCTGCGAGACGTCACGCATCGCCGGGCTCCGGCGACTCGGGGAGCGCGGGCTCGTCGTCCCCGGCGAGCTCGCCGACCGCCTGGGCGCCGAGCGCCGCGAGCGTGGCGATCTCCTCGTCGGTGGCGTCCTCCACGGTGAACGGGTAGTGCGCCTCGATCGCGTCGAGCTCGTCGACGATCCGCGCGCGCAGCCGGGCGCCGCGCCGCAGCTGGATCGCGCCCTTGGCCTGCAGGATCCGCGTCGCGGCGAACTCGAGGTTGCCGCAGTCGAACGTCACCAGCGTGCGGTCGCCCTGGACCCGCTTGACCGCGGTCAGCCCGAAGTCCTCGTTGGCGACCTCGGCCGCCTCGGCGGCGAGCGCGAGCTGGACCTCCTCGGGCGGATCGCTGGTGAACGTCCACGGCGAGCGCTGCGCGTACGACTTCACGTCGAAGTCGGTCGGCCGTTCGAAGTCCGGCGACTTGGGCCGCGGCGCCATCACCGCCTCGTGGACCCGGTCGACGCGAAACGTCCGGACCTCCTGGCGCAGGTGGCACCAGCCGACCGCGAGCCAGGCGCCCTCGCGGTACACCAGCGCGTACGGATCGAGATCGCGCTTGGACATCATGCCGGTCGCCGCGGCCTGATAGGTCAGCGTGACGCGCTTGCGGTGGCGGGTCGCCGACTCGATCGTGGCATAGATCTCGGCGAGCTCGGGGCGCACGCCGATCCGCCGCTCGGGGAAGTGCACCAGGACCTGCGCGGGAGACGGCCGCGGAAACTCGGTCGGCGTATCGGGCAGCTCCGGCAGATCGAACGCCAGCTTCTTGAGCGCGAGGTCGACGATCTTGGGGTACGCCCCGCCGGGCATCGCGTGCGCGACCGACGCCGCGAGCACCAGCGCCGAGATCTCGTCCGGGGTGAGCCGGACCTCGGGCATCTTGAACCGCTTCATGTCGATCACGTACCCGCCGTCCTCGAGCGAGTCGTCCTCGTCGGGCGTGACGTAGCGGATCGGCACGCCGAGCTCGAGCAGATCGGCCTTGTCGCGCTCGAACGCGCGCAGCCCGGCCTCGGCGTTGAGCGTCTGGTAGGCGGCGAACTGCGCGCGGATATCGCGGTACGTGACCGGCGTGCGCGCGCGCAGCAAGATCATCACGAGATCGAGCAGCCGCTTGCTGCGATCGCCGCGCGCCCCCGGATCTTCGGCGACCCTGGCGCTGCCCTTGGTGCCCGCCTTGGTGCTCGCGCGGGCCGACCTGGCCGGACGCGGGTCAGCCTTCGGCTTCTTGGTCGGCACGCGGCCGTTCTAGCGCACGCGCACGAATTTCGGAAGCACTAGCGTACCGCCCGCCCGGTCACCCCGCGGGATCAGAAGTAGTAGCGAACCCCGGCGCCGGCGTTGAGCCGCAGCGCGCTGCCCCGGCCGTCCTTGAACTCGTACTCCAGCACCGCGGCCGCCTCGACGAACGCGTCGAGCGGTACGTCCTTGAAGTCGAACAAGAGCCCCACGACCCCGCGCACGCCGATCGCGAACGAGCTGTCGTCGCGGCCATTGGTGTAGTCGATCATCCGCAGCCCGGGCCCGACATACAGCGGCAGCACGAAGCTCGGTCGAGTCTGCAGGATGTACGGGTGGAACACATAGTCGCCGTGGAGCTGGAGCCCGCCGCCGATGAACGCCGACCCGATCGCGCCCTGGATCGCCTGATCGTCCTTCACGTACAGCTTGGCGGTGACCCCGGTCGGCTCGCCGAGGATGATGCCGATCCCGAACGCGCCCTTCTCGGTGCCGCGCGACGACCCATCATCGGCCCAGGCGCGCATGGGAGCCACGATCGCGGTCACGGCGGCGAACAACACGAAACGCATGCCGCCAACCTAGCCCGGGGCTTCGCCAGGGCGCAAATCGCCGGCGGCCGGCCCGCTCCCGGCTCCATGAAACGCGCACGTCTGCGGGCGGTCGACGCGGGGGCGAAACCGGCGCAAGTTAGGGGGCGACGTACCCACTCACCCTGGAGTTCCCCATGCCGATCGATCCCGCGACCACTGCTGTCGTCCTCATCGAGTACCAGAACGAGTTCGCGTCCAAGGGCGGCGTCCTGCACGGCGCCGTCGAGAGCGTGATGGCCGAGACCAACATGCTGGCCAACACGGTCAGCCTGGTGAGCTGGGCCCGAAACCACCACATCGCGGTCATGCACGTGCCGATCTCGTTCGCGCCGGGCTACGGCGAGATCACCCGCCATCCGTACGGCATCCTGAAGGGCGTGGTCGATGGCAACGCGTTCATCAAGGGCTCGTGGGGCGCGGCGATCGTCGACGAGCTGGCGCCGGCCGGGACCGACATCGTGATCGAGGGCAAGCGCGGGCTCGACACGTTCGCGAGCACCAACCTCGACTTCATCCTGCGCAGCAAGGGGATCAAGACCGTCGTGATCGGCGGGTTCCTCACCAACTGCTGTGTCGAGTCCACGATGCGCACGGCGTACGAGCACGGGTTCGAGGTGATCACGCTGACCGACTGCACCGCCGCCACGTCGTCGGAGGAGCACCACAACGCGTTGAAATTCGACTTCCCGATGTTCTCGACGCCGATGCCTTCGACCCAGCTCAAGGCGCAGCTGTCGTAGCCGTCGTGGCCGACCTCGCGCTCATTGGCCCTTGAAGCTCGGCGCGCGCTTGGCGAGCAGCGCCGCGATGCCCTCGCGCGCGTCGTCGGTCGTCAGCGACTCGGCCTGCGCGTAGGCCTCGAGCCGGGCGGCGTCGCGGATCTGCAGGTCGAGGCCGCGCTGGATCGCGCGCTTGGTCTCGCGGACGGCGATCGGCGCGTTGGCCGCGATCGTGCGGGCCAGGCCGAGCGCCACGTCGAGCACGTCCGTGGCGTCGACCGCGCTGCTCAAAAGGCCGATCCGCTCGGCCTCGGCGCCGTCGATGAGCCGGCCGGTGAACAGCAGCTCGTTGGCGCGCGCCAGGCCGATCAGGCGCGGCAGCAGGTAGCTGATCGCCATGCCCGGGCCGAGCCCGAGCTTCACGAAGTTGGCGCCGTACTTGGCGTCGCGCGCGCCGATCCGGAGATCGCAGACCATGGCCAGGCCGAACCCGCCGCCGACGGTGTGGCCGTTGAGCGCGCCGATCACCGGCACCGCGATGTCGAGCAGCGCGAGGAACGGCTCGTACATCGCGTACGACCGCTCGCTCGATGTCCGGCGCTCGCCGTCGCGCTGGACGGTCGACTTGAAGTCAGCACCCGACGAGAAGCAGCTGCCGGTGCCGGTCACGATCAGGCAGCGCAGCGGCGCGGCGCCGGCCTCGCGGGTCGCGGCGGCGAACGCGTCGAGCAGCTCGGGCGTCATGCTGTTGCGGTTGTCGGGGCGATTCAGCGTGATGATCCCGATGGCATCTTCGACGACGGTGAACCGGACGGCCAGGTCAGACATGGCCGCAGCCTACCGCGGTGCACCTGCTAGTACAGCGCGGTGGCGCGGTGGAGCTGGGCCCACGCGGTGCCGAGCTGGAACTCGGCCTGGACCAGGTTGCCTTCGGCGGTCGTGACGGCGGTCTGGGCATCGGCGAGCTCGATCTGGCTGCCGAGGCCCTGGGCGTAGCGCGCCTCGGCGAGCTTGAGCTGGGCGCGCGCCGCGGTGACCGCCTCGGTCGACGCCTGCACGTTGGCGCGGTTGGCGACGATCTGGGCGCGCGCCGAGTCGAGCTGCGAGGTCAGGGTGACCAGCAGCGCGTCGCGCTGGGCCGCGGCGAGCTCGACGTTGGCGTGGGCGATGCGCGCGTCGGCGCTCGCCTTGCCGCCGTCGTAGAGCTGCCAGGTCAAGGACAGGCCGGCGTTCCAGTTCGGCTCGGGGCGCCAGTCCGAGCTCCCCGGCGCCCACTGCGTCGCGGCGCTCGCCGACAGCACGGGGCGACGCTCGGCGTGGGCGGCGTCGAGGCTGGCATCGGCGGCCTCGAGCTGCTTGTCGAGCTGGACGATCTCGGGGCGGAACTTGCGCGAGGTCTCGACCAGCTGGGCGAGCCCGGGGGGATCGGCGTCGGAGGGGGTCGGCCAGTTGCCGGCCACGGTCGGCGAGCTCGTCGGGTCGATCCAGCCGATCGCCGAGCGCAGGTTGGCGAGCGCGATCGCCTCGTTGCTCTGCGCCTGGGCGAGCGCCGACTTGGCGTTGGCGTCGCGCGACTGGGCCTGGGCGACCTCGATCGGATCCTTGGCCTGCGCGGCGACGAACCGCCGGGCCTGATCGAGGTGCGCGTCCTCGCTCTTGACCGTGGTCTCGGCGACCACGACGAGCTTGCGGCGCGCCACGGCCTCGAGGTAGGCGACCTCGACGCCGGTGCGGATATCGAGCGTGGTGGTGCCGACCGAGGCAGCCGCGGCGTCGGCGTTGAGCTCGGCGGCGCGGATATTGGCCGAGGTCAGGCCGAAGTCGTAGAGCCGCCAGCTGGCCTGGGCGCCGAGGCTGGTCGACTGGGTGTGGGAGAAGAACCCGTCGCAGCTCCCGCTGTTCGGATCGCCCACCACGCAGCGATGCTCCGGGATCGAGCTGACCCCCGCGGTGGCGGACAGGCCAATCGTCGGCCGGCGCGCGACGTGGGCGAGATCGACCCGGCCCTGCGATGCCTCGAGCTGCGCCTTGGTCTCGCGCAGGCTCGGCTGCTGCTTCATGGCGATCTCGATCGCGCGCTCGAGCGTCAAGACCTCGGCGGCGCCGGGGCTCGCCGGCGGCGGCGCCGTCACCGGACCCACCGGGGGCGCCGGCGGTGCGGGCGCGGGCGCGACCGGGGTCGCGGGCCGCGTCCGCGCGGGCTGCGCGGCGGCCGACGACAGCGTGAATGACGCCGCGGCAATCCCCGCGAGCGTCGAGAACAGGGTCACTGACAACTTCATATCGCGTACCTCAGGGCCGTGATCGAATCGAGGCTGGAACCCAGCCGCCGCGTCATGTCTCGTACCTCAGCGCCGTGATCGGATCGAGCCGCGAGGCGCGGACCGCCGGGTACAGACCGAACACCACACCGACACCACCGGCGACGAAGAACGCGATCGCCGCCGTGGTCGCCGGGAAGAAGAACTTCAGCTGGAAGTAGCCGGCCATGAACTTGGCGGCGCCGGCGCCGAGCGCGAGGCCGAGGAACCCGCCGAGCACGCCGAGCACCAGCGACTCGACGAGGAACTGGGTCATCACGTCGATCGGCTTGGCGCCCACCGCCATGCGGATCCCGATCTCGCGCGTGCGCTCGATGACGCTCACCAGCATGATGTTCATGACGCCGATCCCGCCGACCAGCAATGACACGGCGGCCACGATCGCGAGCAGCGTGGTGATCCGCTGGGTCGAGTCCTGCTGGGCCTGGGCGAACTCGGCCGGGTTGCGGATCCGGAAGTCGTCTTCGTCCGAGCCGTCGAGCTTGTGGCGGTCGCGCATCAGGGTCGTGATGCCAGCCATGGTGCGCTCGGCGAGCTCGTCCACCGTCATCGAGATCAGGACCTGGCCCTTGATGTACTTGGCGAGGCCTTTCTCGATCTTCTGCTGGTAGGTCTTGACCGGGATGACCAGCGTATCGTCGGTGTCGCCGAACGGGCCCTGACCCTTGGCGGCCAGCACGCCGACGATCTCGTAGGGCTGGCCGCCGATCCGGATCGTCTGGCCCACCGGGTTGGCGGTGCCGTACAGCTGGGTCGCCACGGTCTGGCCGATCACCGTGATCTTGGCGTTGCTGTTGCCCGCGTCCTCGTCGAACACCGTGCCCTGCGACGCCGCCCAGCTGCGGATCTGAAACCACACCGAGGTCGTGCCGATCACGGAGGTGTTCCAGTTGGCGTCCTCGGACGCGACCTGGACGCGGCCCTGGAGCATCGGCGCGACCCACTTGATGTTGGCGATCTCGCCGGTCTGCAGCGCCGCCATGTCGTCCCACGTCAGCGACTGCCGCGACCCCGCGCCGCCGGCCGCGCCGAAGCTGCGCTGCGAGCCATTGGTCAGGATCAGCACGTTGGTGCCGAGGTTCTGGAACACGTCCTTGACCGACTGCTGGGCGCCCTGGCCGACCGCGACCATGGCGATCACCGCGCCGATGCCGAACACGATGCCGAGCATCGTGAGCGACGACCGCACCTTGTTGCGCCACAGCGCGCGCATCGCGAGCTTGAGGGTCGTGAAGATGTTCATGACGCGGCCTCCGCTTTGATCGGCGTCTGCAACTTGTCGTCGATGATCAGGCCGTCGCGCAGCGTGACGACGCGCGACGCATACGCGGCGATGTCGGGCTCGTGGGTCACGAGGATCACCGTCTTGCCCTGGTCGACCAGGCCCTGGAGGATCGCCATGACCTCGTACGACGTCCTGGTGTCGAGGTTGCCGGTCGGCTCGTCGGCCATTATTATCGGCGCCTCGCCGACCAGCGCGCGGGCGATCGCGACGCGCTGCTGCTGGCCGCCCGACAGCTGGCTCGAGTGGTGGTCGGCGCGATCGGCGAGCCCGACGCGCTCGAGCGCGGCGAGCGCCCGCTTGTGGCGCTCGCGACCCGGCAGGCCCTGGTACATGAGCGGCATCTCGACGTTCTCGAGCGCGGAGGTCCGCGACAGCAGGTTGAAGCTCTGGAACACGAAGCCGATCATCCGGCTGCGCACGTCGGCGAGCTCGGTGCGCGACAGCCGCGCGACGTCCTTGCCGTTCAGCAGGTAGTTGCCGGCGCTGGGCTGGTCGAGGCAGCCCATCAGGTTCATCATCGTCGACTTGCCGGAGCCGGAGGTCCCCATGATGGCGATCGACGAGCCCGCCTGGATCGTGAGGTCGACGCCCCGCAGCGCGTGGACGAGGTTGTCGCCCATGGCGTAGGTGCGCCAGATCCCGCGCATCTCGACGAGCGCGGCGCCGGCCGGGGCCGGCTGCTCGCGGTACGGGTTCTCCATGGCTAGAACGCTCCCACCTTGCGGGCAGGGCCGGTCGGCGCGCCGATGATCTCGGTGACCAGCTGATCGCCGGGCTGCAGATCGCCGTCGACCATCTGGGTCGACGAGCCGTCGCTCAGGCCCGGCTTGATGAGCACGGGCCGCGGCTTGCCGTCGACCAGCTTCCACACCCGCTTCTTGTCGCCGAGGTCGCGCCCGAACATGCCCATGCCGCCGCCGCCGGAGCCGGGTCCGCCTTCGCCAGGGCCAGGGCCAGGGCCAGGGCCAGGGCCAGGGCCGCCGCCACCGCCCGCTTCGCCGCGCCGGGGACCGGAGCCGCCGCCGAACCCGCCGGACCCGCCGCCAGAACCGCGCCGGCCGCCGAACTCGGCGAACACCGCCATCAGCTGCTCGCGCGACGGCTTGAACCGGATCGCGCTGTTGGGGATCTTGACCGCGTCGGCGACCTGGGCGAGCACGAACGTCACGTTGGCGGTCATGCCGGGGCGCAGCGCGTGGTCGGAGTTATCGACGTCGATCACCGCGTCGTAGGTGACGACGCCCTGGGTCGTGGTCGGCGAGTTGCGGACCTGGCGGACCACGCCCTTGAACTGGCGGCCCGGAAACGCATCGACCGTGAACGTCGCGGCCATCTTCTCCTGGAGCCGGCCGACGTCGCCCTCGGCGACCGCGGTGTCGATCTGCATGCGCGCGAGATCCTCGGCGATCGTGAACAGTACCGGGGCCTGCAGCGACGCGGCGACGGTCTGGCCGACGTCGACCGCGCGCGACAGCACCACGCCGTTGACCGGCGAGTAGATCGTCGCGTACGACAGGTTCAGCCGGGCCTGCGAGACGTTGGCGGCGGCCTGCGCCTGGGTGGCGCGCGCGGCGACCAGCGCCGCCCGGGCGGTATCGTAGGCGACCTGGGCGCTCTCGACGGTGGCGCCGGCGACCAGCTGCTGATCCTGCAGCGTCTTCTGGCGCTTGAGCTGGCGATCGGCGTCGGCGAGCGCGACATCGGCCTTGTTGACATTGGCCGCCGCGAGCGCGAGGTTGGCCGCCGCCTGCTCGATCTGCGACTGCAGGACCTGCTCGTCGAGCTTGGCGATGATCTGGCCCTTCTTGACGCTGTCGTTGAAGTCGGCGTGGAGCTCGACTACGCGACCGGACACCTGGGCGCCGACCTGTACGGTGCCGACGGCCGACAGCGTGCCATTGGCGGTGACCTGCGCGGCGATCGAACCCTTGGTGACCTGCACGGTGGAGAACGTGATCGGGTCGTCGCCTTTGGCCCACGGCCGCTTGATCACGAGAAAGCCGATCGCACCGGCGACGACCGCGAGCACGATGATCCTGGGAATCCAGCGTTTGACCTGCACGTTGCGCAAAGTGATACCTCGGTACGAAGCTGGCGTTACCCGCGCATTGCGGTTTGTTGCGGCGGACCTCCCGGCACGGCAACACCCGGCACGGCGAGGGTCGCGCGCGGGAGCAACGAGGCGAGGTGGGGCAGCACGCGACAGACCTGCGTCAGGACAGGGGGACCTCGAGCCTCGCCACCGTGCCGCGGCCCGGCTCCGACGACAGGGTGATCTCGCCGCCGTGGGCGCGGGCGATCCGGCGCGCGAGCGCGAGCCCGAGCCCGACGCCGCCGGTCTTGCGCGCGCGGCTATCGTCGGCGCGCCAGAACGGGGTGAACGCGAGGTCGATCTCGGCGGGCGACATGCCGATGCCGCGATCGACGATCTCGAACGCGACCGCGGTCGCGTCGGGGTGGATCGCCAGCTTCACCGCGCTGGCGGCGTCGGAGTACTTCGCGGCGTTGTCGAGCAGGTTGTCGAGCGCGCGGCGCAGCAGCACGGGATCGCACAGGATCGCGCGGTCATCGCCCTGGGTGTGCTCGAGGGCGCGGCCGGGGTGGCGCGCGCGAAACTTGCGGCTCGCGCGATCCGCCAGCTCGTTGACCGACGTCGCCTCGCGCTCGATGGCGTGATCGCCGTCGAGCCGCGCGGTGGTCAAGATGTCGGCGATCAGCTGGTCGATCTCGTCGAGATCGCCGCCGACGTCGGCGAGCACGTCCTTGGCGGCGGCGGGGTCCTCGGCGGCGAGCTCGAGCGCGACGCGGATCCGCGCGAGCGGCGTGCGCAGCTCGTGCGAGACATCGCCCATCAGCTGGCGCTGGCTGCTGAGCAGCTGCGCCGTGCGATCCGCCATTTCGTCGAACGCGCGGCCGACGTCGCCGACCTCGTCGAGCAGCACCAGCCTCGCGCGCGCCGTGGTGTCGCCCTCGCCGAACCGGCGCGCGGCCTGCGCGAGCTGATCGAGCGGGCGGGCGAGCCGGCGGCTGAACCACACCGACGCCAGGCCGACCAGGACGAGGATGCCGGCGCCGAGCGGCAGCACGTAGCTCCACGGAAACCCCGGCCGCGCCGGCTCGTACACGCCGATCAGCGTGCCGTCGTCGCTGCGGACGATGATCCGCCCCCAGGCGAGCGACCACTTCTCGCGCACGAGGTCGCGGGTCTCCTCGGCGGTCGGTGGCTCGAGCGGGGGACCGCCGCTGCCGTCGACGTTGGCGCGGATCAGCTTGCCGTGCGCGTCGTAGAGCGTCAGCTTGCCGCGCAGCCGGGTCTCGACCCGCGCCATGACCTCGTCGAACCCGCGCGGATCGCCCAGGCGGAGCGACCAGCGCTCGATCAGGTACTGGGCGAGCGCGGCGTGCGGCTCGAGGTAGCGCGGCGCCCGCGTGTAGCGCGGCAGGATCAGCAGCGCGGCCATGGTCGCGATCGCCAGCACCGCGGCGAAGCCGTAGACGCGAAACACCAGGCGCCGGCGGCGGCGGACCTGGGCGACCATCACGGTGGCGGCCATCACCGTCAGAGATCACCTCCGGCGAGCAGGTAGCCGGCGCCGCGCACCGTCTTCAGGATCTTCGGGTTGCGGCTATCGTCGCCGAGCTTGGCGCGCAGCCGCGAGACGTGGACGTCGATCGAGCGATCGAAGCTGAGCTCGGCCGATCCCTTGGCCAGATCGAGCAGCTGCTCGCGCGACAGCACGCGGCCCGGGCGCTGGGCGAGCGCGCGCAGGATCGAGAACTCGTACGCCGTGACGTCGACCGGTAGGCCGTCGAGCGTGACCGTCATCTTCTGCGGATCGAGCACGAGGCTGCCGACCTGCACGGTCTGCTGGGTCGGCCCGGCCTGGCCGCGGACCCGGCGCACCGTGGCGCGGATCCGGGCGAGCAGCTCGCGCGGCGAGAACGGCTTGGTGACGTAGTCGTCGGCGCCGACCTCGAGGCCGAGCACGCGATCGGCCTCCTCGGTGCGCGCGGTGACCATCACGATCGGCACGTCGGTGCGCGCCCGCAGCTCGCGGGTGACCTCGATGCCGTCGCGGCCGGGCAGCATGACGTCGAGCACGACGCAATCGTACTGCCGGCGCAGCGCCTCGGCCTGGCCATCGGTCCCGGTGATCGCGATGGTGACCTGCACGCCGTGCGATTCGAGGTAGCGCGCCGTGAGCTGCGCCAGCCGCTCGTCGTCTTCGATCAGCAAGACTTTGATCGAGGTCATGGGAGGATCGGTCACGCCGCCCACCTAACCATGGACCCGGTCGCGGCGCGTGGGGATTCACAGTTCGCAACGCGAGTCCAGCATGCCAGTTAGTAAATAAAACCCTGAAAATAATAAGAAATCTCACATGGGATGCTCCATGTCCTCGAACGCGCCGGCGCGCCAGCGGGCGACGGAAGCGCTGCCTGACATCAGGTGCTCGGTCGCGTCGACCACGGCGGCCAGATCGACCAGCCAGCAGTACGGATCGCTCGGCGACACGCGCGCGATCCCGGGCGGCAGCTCGGCCGGCGGCATCCACGCGGCCATCTGGTGACTGGTGCCAGCCAGGAGCGCGCGCACCGCGACGTTGGCGAGCCGGCTACCCAGCAGGCGATCGAGCGCCGACGGCCGGCCGCCGCGCACGACGTGGCCGAGCACGGTCACGCGGGTCTCGATCCCCGGCGGATCGGTCTCGGGCGCGATCTCGCGCAGCCGGGCATCGACCAGCGCCTTGATCCGATCGACCGTGATCGCCACGCCCTCGGCCTTGATGACGATCACCCGGCGGGCGCGCCGCGAGCGCCGGCGGGCGGCGAGCACGGTCTCGACGACCTGCTCGATCACCGCGGCCTCGGACCTGCCGGCCTCGGGGAACACCGCGAGATCGGCGCCCACCGCGATCGCCGAGGCCATCGCGAGGTAACCGCAGTCGCGGCCCATGACCTCGACGATGAACGTGCGGTCGTGCGCGGTCGCGGTGTCGGCGATCTTGTCGCACGCCTCGACGATCGTGTTCATGGCGGTGTCGACGCCGATCGCCAGGCCGGTGAACGCCAGGTCGTTGTCGATCGACGCCGGCACCCCGGCGATCCCGAGCGCCTGGCCGCGCAGCTCCTCGGGGTCGGCGAGCCGGAGCGCGCCGGTCAAGGAGCCGTTGCCGCCGATGACGACGAGCCCGGTGATGCCGCGCTTGTCGAGCACGACGCGCGCGCGATCGCGAACCTCCCGGTCGTGGAACTCCTTGCAGCGCGCCGATCCGAGGATCGTCCCGCCTTCGCGCAAGATGCCGCTGACGTCGTTGGGCAGGAGCGGAACGATCGCGTCTTCGAGCAGACCGCGGTAGCCGCGTTCGATCCCGACGACGTCGACGCCCTGCGACCGCGCGACCAGGGTGGCGGCACGGATCGCCGCGTTCATCCCGGGCGCGTCGCCCCCGCTGGTCATGATCCCGATTCTCGTAGCCATGCGCGCACTCTACCGGAACCCGCCGCGGCTCGACGTGAACGCGGCTCCGACTTCGCGGTTGGCATCGCACCGGATTCGGCTACAGTGGCGCGCTTGCTGCGCAACGAGAAAGTTCGGCCGGGGACGAGCGTGAGCTGCCCACGATGCGCCGAGGCCGGTTCGGTCCACGCGCCCTGGCGGGGGATCGGCCTTGGCCTCTTGCTCGCGCTCGCCCTGGTCGGCTGCATCGTCCGCCGGGTCGCCGGGCCGCAGCTGACCGGGACGTGCGAGGGCGCTTGCTCGCACTATCTCCAGTGCAAGCCGGGGCACGCCGAGCCCGAGCGGTCGCGCTGCGAGGAGGAGTGCGCCGGTGTGTTCAGCGACCGCGATTCGTTGATGGCCTACGAGAGCCTGTCGTGCGAGGACGCCGTCGAGTTCGTCGATGGCAGCGCCGCCAAGACCTTTGCGCACCGCGGGCATTGATCGCCCGTCGATCCGCCCGCCCGGGCATACTGGCGGCGTGACCGATGCACCGCCCGCCGAGGCCGCCGAGGTGACCCTCGACGGTACCGTCGAGCGCTTCGTGTTTCGCAACGACGAATCGAGCTTCACGGTCGCCCGGTTCGAGACGCCCGGCAGCCAGCACGTGACGATCGTCGGCGAGCTGTTCGGCGTGAACGAGGGGCTGCCGCTGCGGCTCCGCGGCCACTGGGTCGACGACAAGAAGTTCGGACGCCAGTTTCGCATCAATACCTACCAGCTGCGCGCGCCCGAGACCCTGGTCGGCATCGAGCGCTTCCTCGGGTCCGGCGTGATCCCCGGGATCGGCCCCGAGCTGGCGCGCCGGCTGGTCGGTCACTTCGGCATGGACACCCTCGAGGTCATCGACAAGAAGCCGGAGCGGCTGGTCGAGGTCTCGGGGATCGGCGCCGGCCGTGCCAGGAAGCTCGCCGCCGCGTTCGCCGCGCAGCGCGACGTCCAGGACGTGATGGTGTTCCTGCGCGGCCACGGCGTGTCGGCCGCGTTCGCCGCGCGGATCGTCAAGAAGTACGGCAAGGACGCGATCAACGTGGTCCGCGCCAACCCGTACCGCCTCGCGCACGAGATCTGGGGCATCGGGTTTCGCACCGCCGATGCGATCGCCGACAAGCTCGGGATCGCGCGCGATGCGCCGGAGCGGCTCGAGGCGGGGCTGCTCCACGCGCTCGAGACCAGCGCCGAGGCCGGGCACATGCACCTGCCCGACGACGAGCTGGTCACGGCGGCCGCGGATCTGCTCGGCGTTCCGTCCGACAAGCTGCTGCCGCGGCTGGGCGCGCTCGAGCAGCACCGGCTGGTCGTCCGCGAGGTGCTCGGCCACCGCGGGGCGTGCACGATGATGCCGTGGGCGCACGACGCCGAGGTGTCGTCGGCCAGCTTGCTGGCGGCGCTCACCCGCACGCCGCCGCGCAGCCTGGGGCTCGACGTCCACGCGGCGATCCACGCGTTCGAGGCGGTCACCAGCGTGACCCTGGCCGACCAGCAGCGCCGCGCGGTCGAGGCCGCGCTGGTCGACAAGTGCACCGTGATCACCGGCGGCCCCGGCGTCGGCAAGACGACGATCGTGAAGGCGATCGTGCACCTCGCCAAGCTCGTCCACCGCAAGGTCGCGCTGGCGGCGCCGACCGGGCGCGCGGCCAAGCGGCTCGGCGAGGCCACCGTGATGGAGGCGATGACGATCCACCGGCTGCTCGAGTTCCAGCCCCACGCCGGCGGGTTCCAGCGCAACCGCGAGAACCTGCTCGAGGCCGATCTCGTCGTGATCGACGAGGCCTCGATGGTCGATGCCCAGCTGTTCAGCTCGCTGATCTCCGCGCTGCGGCCCTCGGCGCAGCTGATCCTGGTCGGCGATATCGACCAGCTGCCGTCGGTCGGGGCGGGCGCCGTGCTGTCGGACGTGATCGACTCCGAGGCCGCGACCGTGATCCGGCTGACCGAGATCTTTCGCCAGGCCCAGGCCAGCAAGATCGTCGTGTCGGCCCACGCGATCAACCACGGCGAGCTGCCGGTGCTCGAGGCGCCCGCCGGCGGCGCCGCGGCGACCGACTTCTACTTCATCTCGCGCGACGATCCCGACGCCGCCCGCGCGACGATCGTCGAGCTGGTGGCCGAGCGGATCCCGAGGAGCTTCGGGTTCGATCCGATCGCCGAGATCCAGGTCCTCGCGCCGATGCACCGCGGCGAGCTCGGGACCACCGCGATCAACCGCGCGCTGCAGGACCGGCTGAACCCCGCGTCGGGCGGCCCCGAGCTGGTGCGCGGCGAGCGGGTGTTCCGCCGCGGCGACAAGGTCATGCAGCTGCGCAACGACTACGACAAGGCGGTGTTCAACGGCGACATCGGGGTGATCGTCGCGATCGACGCCGACGAGGCCGTCGTGCGGGTCGAGTTCGACGGCCGGGTCGCGAGCTACGAGCGCGCCGAGCTCGACCAGCTCAGCCACGCCTACGCGGTCAGCGTCCACAAGAGCCAGGGCTCGGAGTACGCGGCGGTCGTGATCCCGCTGGCGACTCAGCACTACATGATGCTGCAGCGCAGCCTGCTCTACACCGCGGTCACCCGCGGCAAGAAGCTGGTCGTGATCGTCGGCAACAAGCGCGCGGTCGCGATGGCGGTGCGCAACGCCGACGCCAAGAGGCGCTACACCTGGCTCGCCGAGCGGGTGCGCGCGGCGCTGCCGGGGTAGCGCGCGGTCAGCCCGTGCCGTTCGTGCGTCGCGCGACGCAGCGGCGCAGCGCGCGCAGCGCGCGCTGGACGCGGGCCTGCAGCGTGCCGGCGCGCTCGCGGCAGATCACCGCCATCTCCGCGTACGTGAAGCCCTGCTGGTATCTGAGGAGCAAGGTGGTGCGCGCGACCTCGGCGAGCTCGCCGACGCAGTCGATCACCGCCGCGTACAGCGCCGCATCGTCGAGCTGCTCGTCGGGCGGCGGGCGCGGATCGGGGGCATCGGCGGAGTCGTCGTCCTCGAAGTGCGCGCCGGCGCGGTCGCGCGCCTTGGCGGCGTCGATCACGCGGTGCCGGGCGATCGCGAACAGCCAGGTCCGCACCGTGGAGTTGCCTCGAAACTGCGGGAGGTCGCGGTGCGCCTGGATGAACACCTGCTGGTGGACGTCGGCGGCGAGCGCGGCGTCGTGCAGCGCGTGGCGGCAGTAGCGAAACACCCCGCGGCCGTGGCGCTGCATCAGCAGCTCGAGCGCGCGGGTCCGATCGCCGGCGAGCCGGTCGAGGATGTCGCGATCCGGGTCATCGCGAGATGACGGCGGATCCCCGCCGGGTGGTCGCTTCGGGGGCGCCATGAGGTTGCGCCGTGAGGCGACCGGTGATCACCGTCCACGACAGCGTGAAGCGAGGCCGACGTTGGCGGCGCGCCGGGCCCGGGCGCGAGAGTCGCCGCACGGTCAGCCAGCGGTCGGGTGGTCGCGCTCGACCTCGGCCAGCAGCTGAATCAGCTCGTGTACGCCAGCTTCCGGAAATGCGTTGTAGAGGCTCGCGCGCAGCCCACCGACGTCGCGGTGGCCAGGCAGACCGCTCATTCCCAGGGCCTCGGCGCGCGCGATCAGCGCCGCCTCGGCCACCTTGGTGCCGCGGAACGTGATGTTCATGGTCGAGCGGCTGCCGGGCTGGGCGTGCGCGCGCCACACCTTGCTGTGATCGAGGAAGTCGTACAGCGCGGCCGCCTTGCGGGCGTTGCGCTCGGCCATCGCGGGCAGTCCACCCTGCTCGCCGATCCACGCGACGACCTCGCCGATCACGTAGATGCCGAACGTATTCGGTGTGTTGTACATCGAGCCCTGCTCGACATAGCTCAGGTAGTCGGCCAGCGGTGGCAGGCCCGGCCGGCGGGTCGCCAGGAAGGTCTTGCGCGCGATCACGAGCGAGACCCCCGACGGACCGAGGTTCTTCTGCGCGCCGGCGTAGATCATCCCGTGTCCGGCGAGCGAAAGCGGACGGCTGAAGATATCGCTCGAGGCATCGCAGACCAGCGGCGCTGGCGGATCCGCGGGCGGCGCGGCCCACTGCGTCCCGTAGATCGTCTCGTTGCTGGTGTAGTGCACATAGCGTGGCGCGGCCGAGTAGGTCGTCTCCGCCGCGCTCGGCGTGGTATCGAACACCGGGGCGCTGCTGCACGCGATATGCACCTGGCCGAACCGCCGGGCTTCGGTCATGACCTTGCCCGACCACACGCCGGTGTGGCAAACGTCGGCGGTTTCGGTCTCGCCGAGGAAGTTCTGCGGCACCATCGTGAAGTGGTGGGTGGCGCCGGCGGTGACGAACAGGATCGCGAACTCGTCGCCGATCTCGCCGACCTCGCGGATCACCGCTTCGGTGCGGTCGAGCACCGCGCGAAACGCCTTGCCGCGGTGGCTGTGCTCGAGGATCCCGATCCCGGTGCCGTCGAGATCCCAGATCGCGGCCTGGGCGCGGCGCAGCACCGGCTCGGGCAGCGCGGCGGGTCCCGACGAGAAGTTCAGCTTTCGCGTCACGGTAAGGTCACGGCGGTTCACCGCCGCGTCGGCGGGTCTTCCCAGTAGAACACCGTGATCGCGATGCAGTGAAACGCCTCATCCGAGGACTGCGTGATCACGATATCGGTCACTTTGAGCTGCGGGTTGTGGGCCATCCAGGCAGTGACCTTCTCCCCGAGCTGATCGCGGTCCGCGACCATGGTCGCCGAGAACACCTTCACTCCATTGAACTTCACATCCCGCCGCAGGGTCACCTGCCCGGATGTATTCGCTTGGTTCGCGGACATGCGGGAAGACGCTAACATGACGTAGCAAGCCTTTCGAGTGCCTAGGTCACGTTGTGAGCTCGATAGGCGCCGCGATCAGGTCTACTGATCATTCGGCTACTCTTCATCGTCGAGCGCCCGATCCAAGGCATTGGCGAGCCGCTCTGCCTCTTGCGGCGACATCGTGTTGGGCGTGAACGCCTTCTCGGCGGTCTCGACCAGCGACAGCATTCGCGCCTGCTCGAGCGACAGCCCGGAGGCGTCGCCGGTGATCCACTCGTCGAGCTCCTCCGTGAGGCGCTTCTTCGTGCGCGCTTCCTCGCCGCGCGGCGTGAGCCCGGGGGCGGGGGCGCCGTGGCGGCGGTAGCTGATCGAGCCGTAGGCGTTCGCGAGATCGCGGCGGAACTCCGACATGTTTTGGTAGCGCCGGTTCGCGTCCTTCTGCATCGCGCGCAGGATCACCGCCTCGGCCATCTCGGTGATCTCGCGGTGCGGCGCGAACTCGCGCGGCGACGGCGGCGCGTTGTTGATGTGCATCGCCAGCACCTCGCTCGACTGCGGCGCCTCGAACGGTGGCCGGCCGCACAGCATGTCGAACAGGATCACGCCGAGCGAGTAGACGTCGGCGCGATGGTCGACGTCCTCGCCGCGCGCGGCCTCCGGCGACATGTACTCGGGTGTGCCGAACACGGCGCCCTGTACGGTCTCGGCGAGCAGCTCGTCCTGGACCAGCACCTTGGCGATGCCGAAATCGAGCACCTTCACGAAGTCGTACGACTCCTCGCGCTCGGTGATCCACGACTGGTCGGGCGCCATGCGCACGAGGTCGCGGCGGCCGGGCTTCTTGAGCAACATGATGTTGTCGGGCTTGAGATCTCTGTGGATCACGCCCACGGCGTGCGCGGCCTCGAGCGCGAGCGCGATCTGGTTGGCCACGTTGAGCGCCCGGTGGAGCTCGACCGCGCCTTCCTTCTCGATCAGATCCTCGAGGCTCTTGCCGTCGAGGAACTCCATGACGAAGTACACCGGGCCATCGGCGAGGATGCCGAAGTCGGTGACATCGACGATGTTGGCGTGGTTGATCGACGTCGCGGCGCGCGCCTCGCGGAGGAACCGGTGGATCGCCTCCTGGTAGCGGGCGAACTGCGGGTGCAGCACCTTCACCGCGACCGGCTTCTTGATGTAGATGTGCTCGCCGCTGTAGACCGTGCCCATTCCACCGCGGCCCAGGATCTTGTCGAGCCGGTAGTTACCGATCGACGTGCCGAGGCGCGCGATGTCTTCCTCTTCGACCAGGATCGCGGAGTCGTGGAGGCAGAACCGCTCCCCAGCGGGGAAGCGCATGTTGCAACGCGGGCAAACCTTCACGCTATTTTCCCATGCGGAACTGCCCGAACAACGAGATGAAGCGGTTCTGGAGCGCGGTCTGACCCTCGGGCGGCATGACGTTCAACAGGACGAATTCTAGGCCGATGTCGAGCTTCTGGCTCGGCGAAAACTCGACTCTCGCGGTGAGCGGGACCAGAAAATTTCCGGTGGAGGTGTCGAAATCGGGGATGCGCAGCTGCGCCAGCGCGACGACGGAGAGCTGCGGCACCGGGTTGATCGCGACGCCGAGCGACGGGTTGAAATCGGGCTTGAGGCCGTTCTCGGCGCCCTTGGCGGGCATCCCGGTCTCGGGATCGAGCACCTGCTTGCCCGCCGCGTCGAGCCGGGGACGGTCGCGGGCCTGGTTGAAGTCGATGCTCAAGAGCGTCTGCAGCGCGACGATCGCGATCTCGGGCTTGATCGCATAGCGGAACGGGAACCCGAGATCGACGGAGAACTTGGTGCCGCCGGCGTCGTAGTTGCCGTCGGGGATCGACGGCGCGGGCGACTTGTCGCCCGGGGTACAGCTCGCGGGCGGGTTCTCGTCGGTGTCGCAGTAGCGAGCGATCGCGTTGCGGTGCAGGTTGGCCGCGACCCGGACGTCGAGCAGGTCGTATGCGAGCGCACCTTCGAACCCGGCGTAGACGCTGAACTGCTTGAAGTTGTATGCGTCGGTCACGCCGCCGAGCAGCGTGACGTTGTCGGTGAGGCCGTACTGGCCTTCGACCGACAGCCCGCCCGAGCCGAACGCGCCCTTGTCGCTCACGTCAGTTCCGGCGCTGATCCGGAACTGCATGATCTTCTGGGTCATGGTCAGCGGCCGGAGGATCTCGTTGACCGGGTAGGTGTTCAGCGTGAACAGGCCCCCGGAGGTGACCGGCGGCTGATCCTTGTCGTCGGCCGCCTGATCGTCCTCGGTCTCGCCGTCGTCCTTGCCCTTATCATCGTCGCTGTCGTCGTCGCCATCATCCCGGCTCGGCTTGGCGAACGCCGCATGGCCATGGCCATGCCAGCCGAGATATCCGGCGCTGACCGACAGTACCAGCGCGAGCCGCAGCCCACGTGAAAACGAAGGAAGCATCACCACCTCGGTCGGAAATGCTACCGCAAAACGAGTGCCTCCGCGCGCTCCACACCGCCGAAACGAAGGGCGCGTGGACGCTCGTTCGCGCTGCGCCAGCGCCCCGGTGGAGGCCCCGGTCGGGCCCACCGCTGCTGCCGGCGGGCCCCGGTGGCCCGTCAGAACCGCAAGCCGGCAAACATTGGCTCGAGCGGCGGCAGCGGCGGATGGCGGTCGAGTTACTTCTTCTTGCCCTTCTTGCCGCCTGCCTTCTTCGGCGGCGCCTTCTTGGCGGCCGGCTTCTTGGCAGGCGCCGCCTTCTTGGCAGGCGCCGCCTTCTTGGGGGCAGCGGACTTCTTGGGGGCGGCAGCGGCCTTCTTGGTCGTCTTGCGCTTGCTGCCGCCGACCTGGCGCTCCTTGCGCGCCACGTCGCCATCGCTGTCGAGATAGTAGAGGTATTTGCTGTAATCCATATCAACGCCCGCGGCGGCGATCTTCTGCGCCTTGCCCTTGGGCTGACCGGGCTTCTTCCGGGGGGTCGCCCAGACGTCGCCAGTCTTGATGTAGTACATCAAATCGTTGTCCCGCTTGATTCCAGTCTTCGCGATCTTCTCACCCATGATTTCGGACCCTCCCTAGGGGTAGTGGGGTTTGTCGACCGTAGCCGAACGGTCTGACAAACTCCGCACAAATCTGCGTGAAAACGTCGTCGGAGGCCAGGGAGATCTCCGACGAGGAACGTCAAGACGGCCCGGAAGGGGGGCGGTTTCCGACGACAAATCGCCTGTGGATAACTACCGCGCCGACGACGATCCGAATGATCGTAAATCCTCGACGGGAAACGGGAATTCCTCGTCGAAGATCATCGTGAGATCGGCCGTTTTCGAGGACGTTTTGCCACCGGTTCGCACACCAGGACCTGGCTGTCGGCGGTGGCGTCCAGCGGCCGAAAAGAAAAATCGCCATATCGCTCCACGACCCGGAATCCAGCGTGTGCGACCAGCGCCTCGAGCTCGGCGGGGAAGAATTTTCGCTGTGACAGCTTCACCACCCGGGCGCCGACGCTATGCGTCGGAGGGGCCCGGCGGCGGCGCCCGCCGGGTGGGGCCGGCGCGCCCGCCGGCTCGTCGGCAGGGTCGTAGTACAGCCGGATCAAGGCGATCTGGCTGATCGGGTCGTAGTCGTGGTTCGTCGAGTAGAACATCGCGCGCCCGGTCGTCGGGTCGGTGAACCGGGTGCGCGCCCACCGCTTGCTCGAGTCGCGCAGCAGCCAGCCGAGGTCGGGCAGCTGGACGTCGAACGCGAACGCGCCGCCTGGCGCCAGATGTGCCGCGATTCGCTGCAGGCACGCGGTGACCTCGCCGCGGGTATAGAGATGCTCGAGGACATTGAAGGCGGCGATCGCGAGCGGGAACCGGGCGCCGACCGCGAAGCTGCGGAGGTCGCCGGTGACCGGGGTGATCCGCGCGGCCGCGGCGGGGGGCAGGCGGCGGACCCGCGCCTCGAGCCGGGCCAGCATGGCAGGCGACTGGTCGAGCGCCAGGACCGCGCGGCCGTCGCGCGCCAGCGGGATCGTGACCCGGCCGGTGCCCGCGCCGAGCTCCAGGATCTCGGTGGCGCCGCGCCGCCGGGCGAGCTCGCGGTAGAAGCTGACGTCGGCGCGCCGGCGCCGGTACTCGTAGTCGTAGAGCGCGGCGTCGGCGTAGTGCTCGCGCGAGCCGGCGTCGACCAGGTCCTCGACCAGCCGGTCGGAGAGCGGGCGAGGGCGCGCGCGGTCGCTGGGCCCGGCGGGCCGCTGGTTACGCGCCACGCAGGCGCTCGTGCCGCCGGCGCCGGCCTCCGCGCCGCCGCCGCCGCCGCTTGCGCGGGCGGTTCGGATCACCGTCGTCGAGCTCGTCCTCGCGGCCGTCTTCGGCGGTGGCGGTGATCGCCGGCGGGGTACCCGGCTCGTTGCCGGCCGCCCGCTCGAGCAGCTCGAACAGCAGGACCGCGTCCTCGAGGACCTCGCGGCCCCCCGACAGCTCGGCCTGGACGCCCTTGCGGTTGGCGGCGAGCAGCCGGCGCTGCGCGATCAGCAGATAACGCAGCCGCTCGCTGTCGCGCCGCGTGATGTGGAGCTGGACGATCAGCGGATGCGCGATCTCCTGGACCGCGCCGTTGAGCTCGCCGCCGCGCAGCTCGTCGGACAGAAACGGCGCCAGCAGCGCGCCGAACGCCACCGCGTTGGACGGGTCGCGACCCTCGGCGACCGCCTTGTCGATCCAGGGCAGCGCCGCCCACGCCAGGGTACGGCGCCGGACCAGCTCCACCCCGGGGGGAACGAACGACAGCCGGACCGGCGCGGCCGCGGCGGGGCGCACGGCGGGCTCGTCGGCCCAGACCCGATGCCAGGCCTGCTCCTCATCGTCGAGCACGCTGGTCTCGGCCGTATCGTCGCCGATGTCATCGCCGTCCTCGTCCTCGTCCTCGTCCTCGCCCTCGTCCTCGTCGCCATCGTCGTCCTCGTCGTCGTCCTCGTCCTCGTCGTCGCCCGCCTCGGCCACCAGGACGCCGGCCTCATCGGTCGGATCATCAGGATCGTGCTCGGCGGGGTCGTCGTCATCGTATTCGAGCTGGGCGACCGTGGCCCGGGGCGCCATCCCGGCGATCGGCGGCGGCGTGGCCGGGGCGCCCTGGCCCTCGAGCAGGCCCGCGAGGTAGGGCGACAGCACGGCCAGAACGCCGGTCTCGACCAGCAGCTCGAACGACCGCCGGGCGGCGCCGCCGCGCATCAGGCGGTGGATCTCCTCGAGCAGCCGGGGCGGGGCGCACTTGCTGATCTCGCCGCGCCAGCGCAGCAGTGCGTTCCACGTCGCCGGCTCGAACCCGAAGTCGAGGCGGGCGGCGAACTTGATCGCCCGCAGGATCCGCACCGGGTCCTCCTGGAACCGGATGTCGGGATCCCCGATCGTGCGCATCAGGCGCTTGTCCAGGTCGGCCAGGCCGCCGACGTGGTCGATCACCTCCTCGCGTTCGACATCATAGAACAGCCCGTTGATCGTGAAGTCGCGGCGGCGGGCGTCCTCGGTTTCGTTGCCGAAGACGTTGTCGCGCCGGATCAGCAGGTCGTGGTCGTCCTCGTCGCGTGGGTTGGCGCGAAACGTCGAGGTCTCGATGATCTTCGCGCCAAAGAACACGTGGGCGAGCCGGAACCTGCGGCCGATGATGCGGCAGTTGCGGAACGTCGCCTTGATCTCGTTGGGGGTCGCGCTGGTCGCGACGTCGAAGTCCTTGGGGGTCTTGGCGACCAGCAGGTCGCGGACACATCCCCCTACTAGGTAGGCCTTGTGGCCGGCCCGCGTGAGCTTGCGGACCACGCGATCTGCATCCGGATCGATCGCGGCTCGGTCAAGCGATGGCATCGTGCGGACCAGCCGTACCATGTTGCGTCGATCGTGGGCAAGTATGCGACCTTCCGGGAAATCCCAGAAACGATGTTTGCGCGGTGGCCTACCCGTGCGCGCCCCCCTCGCCGGCCGATCGCGGCGCCCATCGGGCCGACTCGCGGAGAGGCCGTGCCTCCGACCCCGCTTGCCGTCGAGATCGACCACCTCCCCGTCGCCATCCTGTTCGTCGAACCGGCCGGGGCGATCGCGGCGGTCAATCGCGCCGCGTGCCTGCTGCTGGGCCGCGGCCGCGACGCGCTGGTCGGCAGCTCCGCCCTGGCCGCGCTGCAGCTCACCGGGCCGCGCTGGGGCGCGGTCGGTGCGGCGATCGCGCGCGATGGCCGCATCGAGCTCGGGGTCGCGCTGGCGCTGCCGAGCGGCAGCCTCGCGCTGCAGCTCTTCATCTCACGCGCGGCTCACGAAACTTCCCCCTGGCTTCAGATCGTCGTGCTCGACCACACGGTCGCCGCGCAGCGTGACGAAGCGCGCGGTGCCAGCGAGGGTCCGGAGCATGCGGCGGCGACGCAGCGGTTCGACAGCCTGGGGCTCGTCGCGGGCGGGATCGCCCATGACTTCAACAACCTGCTCGTTGGCGTGCTCGCCGAGGCGAGCGCGGCGCGCGAGGACCGCACGCTCAGCCCGGCGGCCCGCGAGGCGCTCCGCCGGATCGAAGCGGCCGCCAGCCGCATGTCGCGGCTCACCAAGCAGTTGCTCGCGTACGCGGGACGAGGCAGGTTCGTCACTGTGCGGCTCGACCCCGACGTGATGCTCGCCGACTTGCGCGAGCCGCTCGCCCGGACCGTGCACGCACCGGCCATCCTCGAGGTCACCCCGGGCGCCGGCAGCGTGGTCGTCGAGGCGGATCCCGGGCTTTTGCGCCAGGTCGTGATGAACCTGGTGGCCAACGCGAGCGACGCCGCGGGCCAGCGCGTCCATGTCGCGAGCCGGATCCTGTTGCGCGACAACGCGCCCTGGTGGCAGCTCGAGGTCAGCGACGATGGCGCTGGCATCGAGCCGGCGGCGCTCGCGCGGATCTTCGATCCGTTCTTCTCGACCAAGGCCGATCGCCACGGTTTGGGGCTGTCGGCCGTGCACGGCATCGTGCGCCGGCTCGGCGGCGATATCGAGGTCGACTCGCAGCCGGGACAGGGGGCCCGGTTTCGCGTCCGGCTGCCGATCGTCCCCGGCGCCTTGCCGGTGGCCCCGCGGCCCAAGCCCGACACCGTGGCGCCGCCCCCGCGGCTCATCGGCCTGCGGTTGCTGGTCGCCGACGACGAGCCGTCGGTGCGCGCGACCGTGCGGCGCTTGCTCGAGCGGCGGGGTGCAGTCGTGGTGGCGGTGGCCGACGGCCTCGAGGCCGAGGCCCGGCTGCGCGACGAGCGGTTCGATCTGGTCGTGCTCGATGTCACGATGCCCGGGCGCACCGGCTACGATGTGCTCGCGTTCGCCCGCGCGGTGCTCCCCGGCGTGCCGGTCATCTTGATGTCGGGCTACGCGCCCCAGGTCCGCGGCGAGGGCGCGGAAGTGGAGCCGGACGCGTTCATCGAGAAGCCGTTCACGGCCAAGGCGCTCGACACCGCGATCGACGAGGCGCTCGGACCCAGCGCCCTTGCGGACGAGCCGCCGCCGGCCCCCTGACGCCCTCCGCGCGTCGCGTCGCGCGGGCGCATCACCGCGCCCGCAGCAGCAGCTTGCCCCAGGGGTCGAATACCGCGGGGGTGTTGGGCTCGAGGGTGAGCTCGCCGTCGCCGATCAGCGGCTCGTAGCCGCGCGCGACGACCATGAGGCTGTAGGTGCCCGGGGCCGGGACCGGCTGCTTGAGCAGGACCTCGCCCTGGGCGTTGGACCGGCCGTAGGACAGCACCTGATCGTCGAGCCGGTTGACGTCGACGGTGCGGGCGTTGATGCCGGGCCGCAGCACCATGACCAGCGCGTCGCGCACCGGCGCCTCGTTGACGACGTCGAGCACGTGGCTCTGGATCTGGACGCCCTCGGCCGGCGCCTCGATCGCCGAGGGCTGGAGCTCGACGTCGGTGTGGCCCTCGAGCGGCGTCCAGCCGGCCGCGGCGATCGCGAGCAGGTCGGTCGCGGCGGCGATCGGCCGGACCCGCCCTCCGGCCTGGACGATCTCGATGACGTCGCCGCCCGCGGTTTGCTTGGTGCGGACGGCCGACGCGATGCCGACCAGGTGGCCGAGGTCGTCGACGACCGGGCCGCCCGAGTTGCCGTGGCGGATCGCCGCGTCGGTCTTGAGGAAGTCGCGGCCGGCGGAGCCCTCGATGCCGCTCCACCCCTCGACCTCGCCGGCGCTGAGCGTGAGGCCGCCGCCGCCGACGTCGGGGTAGCCGAGCACCCAGATCCGCTGGCCGATCTTGACGTCGGCGCCGCGGGCCAGCGGCAGCGTCGGCCAGGTCCCGGCCGTGCTGCTCGGATTCCAGCTCCGGCCGTCGAGATCGAGGTCGCACTTGAGCAGCGCCAGGTCGAGCTCGCGCTGCAGCTTGCTGCGGCTCGGCTTGCCGGCGCAGTGCAGCTGGGGCGCCTTGTCCTGCTCGCTGAACCGGCCGATCACGAACACGTCGTGCAGCCGGCCATTCTGGTCGTGGATCACGTGGTAGTTGGTCAGCACCGAGCCGTCGCGGCCGACGATCACGCCCGAGCCACCACCGCGGGCGCGCAGCTTGCCGTCGATCACGTCGGCGACGACGATCATCACCGTGGAATCGAACGCGCGGGCGACCGCGTTGGGGTACGTGCGGGTCGACAGGTGGCCGGTCTGCGGCACCAGCGGCAGGCCGGTCTGGGTCGCGACCCGCAGGGTCGGCGCCACGACGTCCTCGATGCGATCGATCTCCGAGGCCGTGCCGAAGAACGTCAGGACGTAGATCTGCTCGCGGTCGATCGTCGCGTACTCGACCGCGCGATCGATGCGCGGCACGTCGCCCTTGTCCTGGACGTGGGCGAAGCGATACGCCGTGCGCAGCCACTGGTGGTCCTCGATCGAGCGCACCGAGCTATCGTCGAGCGCGTACAGCTCGCCCCACCGGGTCCGGCGGTCGAGATCGAGGCCGGTGACGATGTTGCTCCACGCCGGCTTCTTGTCGATCATCACCTCGATCCGGGCGGTCGGGTCGACCGCCGAGGTCAGCTCGACGCGGAACGCCGCGGGGCCCGGCCGCGAGGACGGCGGCGCGACCTCGTGGGCGATCCGCGGCGATGGCAGGGGCCCGGCGGGCGAGCTCAGCCAGCCCTTCGAGTGCTGGAACGCCAGGCCGTGCTCGCCGCCGGCGTCGAACGGCTCGGTCTGGGGGGTGACGAGCGACGCGTGGACCCGGCCGGCGACCACCATGATAATGAAGGCGATCACCAGCACGAGCAGGTCGTGGCGGTGGTAGTGGACCCGCAGCTCGGCGAGGTCGGTGCGGGCGCGCTCGCGCAGCCGCGCGATCGCGGCGATGGCGATGGCGACCGGATCGACCTGCTCGTCGAGCGACTCCGCCGGATCGAGCGGCGCGCCGGCCGCGTCGGTGCGGATCGCCGGCGTCGAGCGCAAGGTCGAGATCGGCGCGCGGACCTGCTCGGCGCGCGCGGCCGACCGGCCGCCGGACTGGCTGGCGGCGCGGGTCCCGGGCTGGCTGGCGGCGCGCCCGCCGGGGACGACGACCTCGGTGCCGCCGGACGGCGTCATCGTCGAACTCGCGGCGGCGATCGCGGCCGCGGATTCGGCCACCGCGGTGGTGGTCGCGCTGGCGCCGATATCCTCGGCGAGCGCGCGCAGCATCCGATCGCGCTGCAGCCGCTCGCTGACCGCCGGGTCGGTGCTCGCCGCGTCCTCGGCGCTGATCGGCGCGTGCAGCGGCTCGGCCGCGCCGGTCGCGACGCGCGCGCGCGCGACCTCGATGGCGGCGCCCGCCGCGGCGGCGGCGACCAGGGCGGCCCCCCCGGCCGACTCGATGTCGCCGACGGCCTCGGCGACGATCCGCGCGGCTTCGTATGCGGCCGCCGCCGGGCTCGGCATCTGGCTCAGCGCGGCGCTCGAGGACGCCGCCGCGGGGGGCGCCGGATCCGACATCGTCATCGCGGTCAGCGACTCGGACGAATCGAGCGGCCAGCCGTCCTGGTCGACCGCGACCGCCGGCAGCTCAGGGCTGGTCGTGGGGCCGCCGGAGGTCAGCGGCGCGCCCTCGGTGTGGGCGCGGCGGTCGCCGACGCGGCGCTCGGAGATCCGCCGCTCGCGCGCGGCGCCGGGCTCGCCGTGGGGAACTGGCGGGCCTGTGGGGTCGGCTGGGTCGTGGGGGTCGTGGGGCACCGGCGGGCTGGTGGGGTCAGCAGGGTCGTGGGGCACCGGCGGGCTGGTGGGGTCAGCAGGGTCGTGGGGCACCGGCGGGCTGGTGGGGTCGGCAGGCGGGGCGGCGACCGGCGCTGGCTCGGGCGGCGGCGGTGGCGGCTTGTGGTCGGGATCGCCGGTCACGCGGCGCTCCGCGGCGCGGCCAGCAGCCGCTGCGACGCGAACCAGATCACGGCGAAGATCAGCGCAGCGCTCATCGCGGCGTAGCCGACGCCGTACCACGGGTGCTGCGCCAGCCCGCGCTGCAGCACCCAGTTCTCGACCAGGGTGAACTGGCCGTTGAGCGCGGCCGAGCCGAGCAGCCCCAGCATCAGCAGCCCGCCGCGCACCGGGGCGCTGCGGCGCGAGAACTTCGCACGCCCCATCACATAGCCCAGCAGCCCGGCGAACGAGGCATGGGCCAGCGTGGTGACCACGGCCTGCGCCGCGCCGATCGCGAGATAGACCTGGTGGTTCTGACCCGACAGGCGATGGTAGTTGACCCAGACCGCGAACCCCGTGCCGCAGGCCATCATGTAGACGATGCCGTCCATCGGCTCGTCGAATTCCCGCGACATGTAGATGGTGTAGCGAACCACCGCGTACTTGCACATCTCCTGCGCGAGGCCCACGATCAGCACCGCGTAGACGATGCGGTCGAGCGAGAACGCCGAGAGCCCGTCGAGCGACAGCGGGACCGGTGGAACCGCCTGGGATTGCACGAAGTCAGCGAGCGGACCGGCGATCAGGGCGCCCAGCACGCAGACCCCGGCCACCAGCTGCTTGGGCTCGGGCTCGTCGCGGTCCATCAGGTAGAAGAAGCCGAGCCAGAACGCCGCTGGAATCGCGACCATGATGACCGCGAGCATCGGCCCGAGGTGCACGGCGTCACGGATGCCGCCGACCAGCTCGACCAGCCACGCGAGCAGCACGAACCCGGCCAGCCCGGCGATCAGCAGGAATTTGGTGCCGACCAGGGTCCGGGCTCGGCGGAGCGACCACCGCGGCCTTTGCATCCTCGAAATTCTACGCTGCACACGCTTTGCGCGGCAGGGACGGCCCCCCTAGAATCCGTGCTATCCGCTGTTGACTGCTAACATGGCAAAAAATCGAGGCACCGACGCACAGTTGCTGACCATGCATGAGTTGGCAGCCTACCTTCACCTCGACGAAGCGACGGTGTCCAAGCTCGTGATGCAGGGCAAGATTCCGTCGCTGCAGATCGATCGGCAGTGGCGGTTCAAGCGCCCGGCGATCGACGAGTGGATCGAGCAGCAGCTCGTCGGCGACGATGAGAATTTTGCCGATGTCCCCGATGGCATGAAGCTGCCGCTCGAGGACCTGGTCCCGGATCAGGCGATCATCACCAACCTCAGAGCCCGCACCCCGGTCGGGGTGATCGAGGAGCTCGCGGCGCGCGCCTACACCAACGGCTGGCTGTCCGACAAGCCGTGGTTCGTCGGCGCGGTCGTCGAGCGCGAGTCGCTGGCCTCGACGGCGATGGAGGGCGGCGTGGCGTTCCTCCACACGCGCGCCAAGGACAAGGGCAAGATCGCGCGGCCGTTCATGATCGTCGGCCGATCGTGGGAGGGCATCATGTTCGGCGCCCCGGACAATAACCCCACGTACCTGTTCTTCCTGCTCGGCCTCAAGTACGACCGGCTGCACCTGCCGATCCTCGGCCGGCTCGCCCGGGCGCTCCGCAACTCGGCGACGATCGCCAAGTTGCGGGCGCTGAGCTCGCCGGATCAGCTGCGCGCGCTGCTGCTCAAGGAGGACGCCGCGCTCCGGCTCGGCCAGACCCCCGAGAACCAGGAGCACGTCGCGTTCAAGCCCAAGCTCGACCGCACGCTGCGGCTGCGCGCGATCCGCCGGCTCCAGTCGCAGAAGCAGGCCGAGATCACGACGGCCGAGAAGCGCGCCGCGGCGCTCGACGAGACGCTGCCGAAGGCGGTGCGGGCCGCCAAGGCCAAGGCGGCGCGGGCGGCCCGGGCCAGCAAGCTCGCGCCCAAGAAGCCCTGAATCGCGGTCAAATATGCTTCACACGCCGTCGCGTTCGCCCGGAAGCGCGCTTGCCGCCGAGGAGCTTCGGGGCAGGTCGTCACGGCCGGTGTGATCTGCGCCCGGCTGGCGCCGCCGCGCGTGCGCTATGATCTGCGGGATGGGGCGCACCGCCCTGTATCGCGATCTCGTTCCGTTCCGTCCTGCGCGCGCCGAGGTTCAGCTCGACGCCGCGGTGCTGGTGCTCGCCATGCCCGACGGCGGGCAGCGCCGCCACCCGCTCGACGGCTACGCCGCGACCCAGGCCGATGGCTTCGTCGCGCGCAGCGATGCCCGGCACGAGCGGCGGTTCGTGCGCATGCTCGTGCTCGAGCGCGACGCCGATCGCCACGTGATCATCACGCCGCCCGACCACGGCGCCGTCGCGCCCAGCGTGGTGCGGTTGCCCGAGGCGCCGCCCGAGGCCGCGATCGTCGACGAGCCGGCCTGGGATGCGCTCGCCGACTGGATCCTGGGCGGCGGCCGGCTCGCCGGCTGCTCGATCGCCGATCTGGCGCGGCTCGCGGCGATCGCCACGCCGCAGTTCGCGGTGTTGATCGGCGAGGTCGCGGCGCAGCGCGCGCTCGAGCTCGTGTGGGCGGCGTCGGGGCCGCTGCGCGGGCTCGACGATGTCGACGCGGCGCTGGATCCGCTGGTCCTGGCGGCCCGGCAATCGCCGCGGGTCGCCGACGCGCTGGTCGCGGCGCTCGCGCACGCCGCGGGCGCCACGCGGCGGCGCCGCCGCGCGATGGCGGCGCCGCGCGATGGCGGCGCCGCGCCGGCCGCAGCCGATGACACGCTCCATGATCCGGGCTAGGTTCCCCCGCGATGCGAAGCGCGATCCTCGCGGCCGTTGCAGCGCTGCTCGCCGCGTGTCAGAGCAGCGACGTCTCGCGCGAAGTCGGCGCGCGCTGCGACCGCTCCTCCGAGTGCGACGACCGCTGCCTGCCGGCCACCGACTACCCCGGCGGCTTCTGCACCACGGCGTGCGCGACCCGCGACGACTGTCCGAGCGGCGCAGTGTGCGCCGAGGTCGATGGCGGCGTGTGCCTGTTCAGCTGCACCACCGACGCCAGCTGCGGCTTCCTCGGCGCCGGCTGGCGGTGCACGGCGTCGGACCTCCACGGCGGCGGGATCCAGGGCATGGTATGTCGCGGCGCTTGATCGCCCGCCTGGTGCTCGCGCTCGCGGGCCTCGGGGCAGCCGGGGCAGCGCGCGCGCAGCCGGCCGATCCGCTGCCGGCGGAGGCCCACCCGACGCCGGCGGCGCCCGATCTGACCGCGCCTGCGCCCGACCCGAGCATCCCGGTGACGGGGCCGGCGGCTCCCGCCCATACCCTGGGCGACCAGCTGATCTCGGCCGAGGCGGGGGCGGTGGCCGGGGGGCGCGTCACGCCGGGAGGTCTACGGATCGCCGGCCACTACCTCTATCAGCTCTCCGAGGTCGACTGGTTCGACGGCATGGCGGCCTTCACGTTCGGCTCGGGGCAGGGCGCGTGCTTCCGCGATCGCCGGGACATGGTGATCTGCAAGCACGGCGCCACCGACGGCACCGGCGTCGAGATCGCGGCGCGGGTCCGGCGCCTGCTCACCCAGCGCAGCGTGTTCCAGCCGTTCGCGCAGGGCGGCGTGGGCCTGGGCCTCGCGCGGTTCTCCGATGACGAGCTCTCCGGGTTCACGATCCCCTTGCACGCCGGCGGCGGGGTGCGCGTCGAGGTCGCGCCGATGATCGCGCTGGTCATGGAAGACGAGCTCGAGTTCGGGTTCGGCGTGTTCGGCCGCGGCCTGGGCCTCGCGCCCCAGCTCGCGTTCGCCGTCACCGTGGGCCTCGAGTTCCAGCTGCGATGAGCCGGGGCGGGCGCCGAGCGGCCGTGGCCGCCGCGGGGGTGGCCGTCGCGCTCGCGGTCGCCGGCTACGCGGTGGTGCGCCGCGGGCGGCGCGTCCCGGCGGCCCCCGCGGCCGCGCGCGGGCCCTCGTCGACCACGTTCGCGGTGCGGGTCACCGATCGCGGCGCGCCGGTCGCCGCGCGCGTGCTCTTGATCGACGACCGCGGCGCCCCGCTCCACATGGGCAACCTCGATCTCTACGGCGCCCGGCAAGGCGGCGCGGCCTGCGCGATCGCGCCCGGCGTGGTCGGCTCGTGGGACGGCCTCATCCTCGGCTACGGCATCGCCGCGATCCCGGTCGGCGCCGATCGCTGCGTGCCGTCGCCGGCGATCCCCTACGGTCGCTACAAGGTCGTCGCGTGGCGCGGCATCGAGTACGAGCGGTTCGAAGGCGTGGTCGACCTCTCCGAGGGCCGCGGCGTCGTCGAGCTGGCGATCGCGCTCGAGCGCGCCTGGATCCCGCACGGCACGCTCGCCGCCGATCTCCACGTCCACGCCTATGCCTCCAACGACTCGACCCTGCCCAACCCGCAGCGCGTGATCGCGCAGGCCGCCGCCGGCGTCCAGGTCGTCGGGCTCTCGGATCACAACACCAACGGCGACCTCGACGCCGAGATCGCCGAGCTCCAGCTCGGCCAGGTCATCGCGTCGATCGCGTCCGACGAGCTGACCTCCGATCAGCTCCACGTCGGGGTCTATCCGGTCGAGGTCGACCGCGGTGCGCCGGCGGGCGGCGGCCCGGGTGCCTCGGTCGCCCGCGCCTCGCCGCGCCAGCTGTTCGATCTCGCCCGCGCGATGCCGGGCCATCCGATCGTCCAGCTCAACCATCCTCGGTTCCGGGTCACGTCGCTCTACGATGGCACGCGCTGGGACGGCGTGGCGTGGCCGCCGCCGTTCCCGCTCGACTTCGACGCCGTGGAGGTGCTCGCCGGCTACACCGCGTTCAACGTGCCAGGCGACCGCCGGTTCGACGACGGCGTCCGCGATTTCTACACGATGATCGATCACGGCCACCTGTTCGCCGCGCTCGGCAACAGCGACACCCACGATCTCAACTGGGTGCTCGATGGCACCACGCGCACCTACGTCTACGTCGACGACCCGCGGCTGGCGCCGTTCGACGAGGCCGGCTTCATCGCCCAGCTCCGCGCGCGCCGCGTCGTCGCCACCAGCGGCCCGTGGCTCGACGTCGAGGCCGCCGCGGCGCAGGGCGCCACCGCCACCGTCGGCCCGGGCCAGGCGCTGCGCGGCCACGGCGCGATCTGGCTCGACGTCACGGTCAGCCAGGCGCGGTTCGTCCACGCCGATCGGATCCGGATCACGATCGGCGCACCGGCCGGACCCCAGCTGGTGCAGACCGTCGATATCCCGGCCAACGCGCACCGCTTTCACTGGGCGGGCGCGGTCGCGATCGGCGGCGCCGATACCTGGATCGGCGTGACCGCCGACGGCGATACCGCGCTGCCGCTCGAGCAGACCGGGTCGTACCAGCGCGACAAGTGGAAGCACCCCGGCGTCACGCCGTTCGCGATCGCCAGCCCGATCCTCGTCGATGTCGATGGCGACCACCGGTGGCGACGCGGCGACGCCGACCTCGCGTTGCCGTGACTACTTCGCGACCCCGTGGGGCAAGAGCAGCCAGTATCGGCCGGGCCCGCCCATCCGGCCCCCGAGCTCGGCGGCGGCGGCGTCGTCGCCCCAGTAGATATCGCCGCGCACCGCGCCCAGGATCCCGGCGCCGGTATCCTGCGCGATCAGCAGGTGGTGCCACAGCGCGGTCGCGCCCTTCTTGCCCGGCACCGGGGCGTTGGCCTCGACCCAGATCGGCGTCGACATCGCGATGAACGAGCGATCGACCGCCATCGAGCGGCGCGCGGTCAGCACGGTCTGCGAGCCGACGGCGCCCGGGCGCTGCGACGCCACGAAGAACACGTACGACGCGTCCTGATCGGCGATCTCGTCGAACCGGCTCGGGTGGTCGCGGAACCACGTGCGGATCCCCAGCATCGTGCCCTCGCCCGGCCTCAGGTAGCCGCCGCCGCGCAAGACGCCGCCGACGCCCTTGTACGCGCGGCCGTTCTTGCCGGCGAACTCGAGCCACACGGTGGTGCCGTCGTCGAGCGTGGCCTTGGCCGAGCCCTCGATCTGCGCGAACAGCACGTCGACCGGATCGTCGGCGTACATCAGCTCGAGGCCGCGGCCGTCGAGCGCGCCCTTGCGGATCTGCTCGCGCGTGTAGTACGGGGCGAGCTTGCCGTGGTCGACGCGGCCCCAGATCCGGCGGCCGTGCGCATCGGCGAGAAACCCGGTGAGGTCGACCGCGACCAGGTCGTCGGGGCGTCCGAGCACCGGGACCTGGAACTTGCCGTGCCGGGTCCGCGATGCATGGATCTCGGCGACGTAGTACCCGGTCAGCTTGCCGACCGGCCCGGCGGCGCCGGCGGCGATGTACGGCACGAACTGGGCCTCGAACATCGCGCGCGCCGCGGCGTCGTTGCCCGGGGCGAGCTTGCCGGCGGCGGCGCACGGTTTGCGCCAGTCGCGCGCCCGGCCGCCGTGGCCGTCGGTGCCGATCGGCGCGTCGTCGTCGAGCGAGCGCAGCTGCTCGCACGACCGCAGCAGCGCCGGCACGGCCTCGGCCACCGCGTCGTCGGCCCAGCCCGGCAGATCCTGGAAGCCGACCCGGGTCAGCGCGAGCGTGTCGCGCGGCGCCCTGGCGCCTTCGATCGCGGCGGTCTCGTCGGGCCCGCACGGCACGGCGGCGGCGAGCCCGCCGGCATCGCGGCCCGCGCCCACGTCGGCGATGGCGCCGGCGTCATGCGGCTCCGGGGCGGCGGCGCCGGGCGCCGGCGTGGGGCTGGCGAGCGAACCCGTCGGCGCCTCCGCGCCGCGACAGCCGATCGCGAGCACCACGGCGATCGATCCGAACCATGAACCAGCGATGCGCGCGAGCATGTCGTGATGATCGGCGCGATGCGCGCTTCGCGGAAACCACGCGGCGCAGATTTCGCGCGCGCCGGAGCCGGGCCGGGGCCCGAACGCTCACGGGCCGAGCGGCTGGCTGAACACCTCGACCCAGTCGCGATCGAACACCGACGTGGCGGGCAGGTCGACCACCCACGTCGAGATCACGAGCTGGCCGTTGCCCGCCGCCCCGGCGGCGAAGAACCCGTAGCCGCCCGGCCAGGGAGTGGTCGCCCCGGCGATCGACGCGTGGCTCCAGCTGCCGTCGCTGGCCTGCCGCGCGATCAGCAGCTCCTGCGTCGTGGCGTCCTGGTAGACGATCCGCGCGCCGTCGGGCGCCAGCACCAGGCCGGCGTCGGCGCCGAGCAAGTGGAACGTCGGCTTGGGGAGCCCGTCGACCGTCGTGCCGTCGACCCGGTAGCCGCTGTCGACGACCTGCGGCTGCGCGCCGGCTGCATCGGACAGCCACTTGAGCTCGCTGCCGGTGGTGGTGGCGTACGCGACGTGCGCGACGCCGCCGGCGTCGACCGCGACCGACGGCGACCAGCCGGCGTCCACGCCCCCGCCGCCATCGAGCACGCGGGGCGCCGCGAACTGCCCGGCCTGCACGTCGAACCGCGAGAGCTTGAGCAGGCCGGCGCTGCGATCGTAGTACGCCACGACCGGCGCCTGGTCCGGACCACGCGCGGCGTCGACGAACAGCCCGGTCCCCGCGGGCAGCGGGCTGGCCGTGGGGTCCGTGGCGGGCACGGCGGCGCTGTCGACCACCCAGAACTGCCAGTCGCCGGTCGCGCTCGGATGCGCCGACTGCGCCGCGGCGAACCGGACCTCGGCGCGCGTGCCGTCCGCGTCCGGACGGTGCGCGAGGTAGGCGATCCCCGGCCGGCCATCATCGCTGCGCAGCGTGAGCGAGGTGTACAGGCCGACCTGCGCGCCGGCGGCGCTATCGACGACGTGGACCTTCCAGGCACCGTCGATCCGCTGCGCCAGCTTGAGCGCGCCGGCCGTGCGATCGAAGTACGACACCATGGGCGCGCCGTCGGGCCCGACCGCGATGCTGGTGTACATCCCGACGTCGGGGCCGGCCTCCTCGATGCCGCCGCGGATCTTCGAGCCGGGCGCGGTCACCGGGCCCGCCGGCACGCCATCGACCCACTCCCACGCCTCGGCGGCGATCCGTCCGCCGGTCGCCCGGGCGACGACCAGATCGCCGTGGTCCTGGGCATAGGCCGAGACCCAGATCGTGCCATCCGCGGCGACCGCCACGTCGGAGTACGGGCCGACCCGTCCGGCCGGCACATCCGCGGAGCACACGCAGCTGCCCTGTACGCAGAACGGCAGCTCGCCGCGGGCGCAATCGGCCGCGCTGCACTCGGCCACCGCCACGCACTGCGGCGGCGCATCGGACCCCGGTCCGGCGTCAGGCGTGGCGCCGCCGTGCGAACCGCCGCAGGCCACCAGCGCGATCGCGGCGGCGCACCGAGCGGCCCGCCGCAGCGGGCGCCGCCGGCCGAGCACGAGGCCACCGGCCAGCAGCACCACCACCAGCGCGCCACCGCCCGGAGCGCCCCCGGCCGCGCAGCCGCCCTCGGCGGGCGCGGCGCCGAACGGCGTCACCAGCTGGCGCGCCGTGTTGCCGGCCTCGTCCCGGGCGTACACCGCGAGCCCGCCATCGCGGTCGGCGTAGGCGGCCGCCGCCTCGCGCGTGATCTGGACCGTGGCGCCGTCGGTCCAGCCCGACGCGGGGACGCTGCTGCTCGGCGGACCGAACGCGACCTGCAGCGCCTCGCCGCTGACCACGTCGAACGCCGGCAGCGCGTACTCGTCGCCGGTGGTCTGCGCCTTGGCGACGACGAACCGCGGCGCCACCGAGTCGATGATGACCGGGAACCGGCGCACCGCCGACACCGTGTGATAGTCACCGGCGACACGCGACCGCAGGCCGATCGTGTACTTGCCCTGCCACGCGAACGCCGCGTCCTCGATCACGAGCGGGCCGCCCGCCGGCGACGGTCGCCACGTCCGCCACATCCCGCCGTCGAGCTGATAGCTCCACTCGAGCGGCCGGCCGGCGGCGTCGGCCGCAGCGGCGTCGAACGCGACCCGCGGCAGCGCGCCCCCGGCCGCGTGCTGCAGCGCCGCGCGGACCTGCTCGCCCGGCGGCGTGGTCACGCCGATCAACCGCGCCGCGCCGGTCGATGCAGCCACCGGTGCCGCCTCGGGCGCAGCCCGCGCTGCCGCCGCGAACCCCTGCCGCGCCGCGGCGCCCACCGCCTGCAGCGTCTGCGGGCTCGGCGTCAGCTGCGCGTACAGCCCCAGGAAATCGCCCTGGGCGCCCGTTACGTGATGGATCGAAGGGTTGTCGAGCGCGAACCCGGCGAACGCCGGCAGCGCGATCTCGGGCAGATCGCCGAGCAGCGGCGTCACCAGGCTGAACACCGACGGCAGCACCGCCTCGAGCTGCGCCGCGGGCTCGCGGATGAACTCGCTGTTGCTGACCGTGATCTTGACCTGGTCGGCCGAGATCCCGACCAGCGTCGGCTGGATCGTCGCCACCCCGCCGGCCGGCTGCTGGAGCTCGACGTTCACCCCGATGTTCATCGTCAGATCCAGCGTGAACGCACGGACATAGCGTTCGAACACGAACGCGTAGAAGTCGACCTCGAGGTGATCGATCCCCAGCGTCACCGCCGGCGAAGCCGCCGTGTTGTCGCCCAGCGCGAACGTCACCGCGCGCTGCGGCCGGGTCACCAGCAGCATGGGATCGTTGCCCTGCCCGGACGCAAGCGTGGTCAGCGACGGCACCAACAGGCCGATCGTCCCGAGGTTGAGCTGCGACACGAAGCTCGTGCCGATCCCCAGGCACAGCGCGCCCGACGTCACCAGGTGGTGGCCGGCGAGCGCCAGCGTGGTGCTCGACAGCCCGAGCGCGATATCACCCGGCGGATCGGCCGGCGATCCATCGAACGCGGGCACGGCGTCGAGCCCGAACGACGCCCGCGGCGTCGGCCGCAGCTGCGTCGGCGGATCGCCGAGCCGGGGCGCGTCCAAAGGCGGCACGCACAGCGCCGGCTCGCTCGCCAGCCCGGGCGCCCGCGTCGCCGGATCGCGATCGGCGTTGAGCCCGGTGATCACGCCGAGGCTGAGGCCGCCGCCGCTCAGGTGGACGTAGCCGCCGGGCACGATCCGGGTCTCCATCACCGCCGGCGCGCGGGCCGCGACCCCGGGGATCAGGTCGCCGACATCGATCCGGCCGACCAGCCCGAGCGGATCGGGCAAGAAGCCACGGATCAGCGTATCGAGGTTGGGCCGCAAGAGGCCGGTCACGAAGCTGTCGACGAACGAGCCGGCGATCGCGTCGGCCAGGTTGGCGATGCTCGAGAACACGCTACAGCCCGAGAATTCGAGCCCGAGATCGACGCCGCGCACATCGGTGACGTGCACCCCGAGCTCGCCGGTCGCCGGGTCGATGCCGAGCCCGACGTCGACGGTGGCCCTGGCGTTGGTGGCCGTCACGCCGAACGTGCACGAGAACCCGATGCCGACGATCTGGCCGTTCACGTGCAGCGACGTCGCCGCGTGCGTCGACAGATCCAGCGTGAGCGTCTGGCGGTCCTTCACCGTGTGGGCGAGCCCGCCATCGTTGAGCCCGACCGTCACGAGGCACCCCGGGCTGCACGCCGCGCTGGGGTTGCCCGAGCAGTAGCTCGCCCCGGTCGCCAACGTCCCCCCGCTCGGCCTGCCGACGTCGCCCTTGGGCACACAGAACCCGGGGCTGTCATCGAGCTGCTGGCGCAGCAGCGGCTCGGCGATCCCGAGGATCTTGTCGAAGCCTTGCTGGGTCACCCGGATCTGCGCGCCACCCTCCACGGTCTGCGACGCGGGTAGCCCTCCCGCGGGCAAGGGTCCGACCGTGGCGCACGCCCCACATCCACCACCACCACCGCACGCGCCGACCGCGGCCACGACGACGATCGACAGCACCAGGTTCAGTCGAGTTGAACGGATGAACATCGGCGGGCCCCTCCTCGAGGCTGGCCCGGCCAGCATACCCATGAATCGCGATCAGTGTGTGCGCCGAATTTGGCCTACCCTGTGAATTGCGCTAGGGTTTTCTGCAACCAACTCGTCGCACGTGACGCTCCCAGACGTGCGCCCGGGCACATCCCCCGGGCCCCGGTTCGCCGCGGATCCTCACACTTCTTGCGTCCGGGCTTGACACCCACCGCCCCCTCCCGCTATCTACTCCGCCCGCACTGGGTCCGTAGCTCAGATGGATAGAGCGCCGGGCTTCGAACCCGTAGGTCGGGCGTTCGAGTCGCCCCGGACTCACTTGAAAATCGAATCGACGTAGCACCAACCCGGGGGCATAGCTCAATGGTAGAGCATCGGACTCTTAATCCGCTGGTTGAAGGTTCGAGTCCTTCTGCCCTCACCCTGGTTCGTTCGTAGATAGCGCCGTGCTACGTTGATCGAGTGTCGCGCCCTGACACCGTCGGTACGATGACCGAGGTCGAGTACCTCGAGTACGATCGCACCCACGACGGCAAGCACGAGTACGTCAACGGCGACGTGGTCGCGATGGCGGGCGTATCGGACGCCCACGATCGGATCCAGATCAACGCCACCGTGGCCCTGGCCAACCGCCTCCAGGGGGGACCGCGTCGGGTTCGTGGGGCCGATCTGCGGGTTCGCCTCGACGAGACAGGGCTGTACTGCTACCCGGATCTCACGATCGTGTGCGGTGAGCCAGCGTTTGCCGCGACCCGCCCTGTGACCTTGCTGAATCCCCGGGTCATCATCGAGGTCCTGAGCGAGACCACCGAGGAGTACGATCGCGGCGCCAAGGTCGCGCACTACCGGCACCGCGCGTCGGTCGATCTGATCTTGCTCATCGACTCCCAGCGCCGGATGGTCGAGCGCCAGCAGCGCAATCCAGACGGGACCTGGACCTTGTCGGAGCACACGCGCGGGGTGATCGCGGTGCTCGAGCACGGCGTACCGCTCGACGAGCTCTACGACGGCGTCGCGCTGTAGCCGCCCCGAGGGCTCGTCAGGCTCGTCGCGACCCCGCGTCCGTCACTCCTTGTAGCTGCCGTAGGCCATGCCGTCTTTGTTGGTGTGCGGGCCGGGGCGGCCGCGCTTGACCGCGAGCTCGATCGGCGCCGACTCGGCCTCGGTCACGTCGACCTCGGCGGTGACCGGCTTGGCGTTGGGTGCCCAGGCGACGATGCGATGGTGGCCGACGGGCACGTTGGCGAGCCGGAACGCGCCGTCCTCGCCGGCCTGCACGTAGAACGCGCTCGGCGCCACGAGGACGTAGCCGATCATCTGCGGGTGCATGTTGCAGTACACGGTGACCACGCCGGGCTTGGTCATGGTCACGCTCTTCGAGGCGCCCCGGGGATAGCTGCCGAGATCGAACGAGTTGTCGGGGGTCACCGAGAACACGTTGTGAAACAACGCGTCGAGGTTCGGGAACACCACCTTGGTCCCCTTGGCCACGACCAGAAGGTGCGGCGAGAACTGCTTGCCCTCCTGCTTCATCGTCGCGACGCCGTGGCCGGTGGCGGCGATATCGTCGACGTAGACGACCGCCTCGCCGCCGCCGCCCGCGACCGTGCCGACGATCGTGCCGACCTTGGCGGGCGCCCTGGGTTTGCTGGCGGCGACCCGCGGCTCCGCCGGCTTGGGCTCGGAAGGCCCGGGCTTGGTCATGGCGATCGCCGGATCCCCGCCGGGCCTTCCGCTTCCCGCCTCCGACAGCACCGCCACGAGCTGGCGGAGGTACTGCTCGTTGAGCTGGAGCAGCTTGTCGATGGTTCGCTGTTGGGCCTCCAGCTTCTTCTCGAGCCGATCGAGATCGGCCTGGGTCGCCGGCCGGTCCTCGGCGCGCGGCTCGGCCGACGCGGCGGGCGGGGCAGCGAACGCGATGGCAATCCAAGCGAGCAGGGGGCGAGCGCGCATGTTCGACTCCTAGAAGGACACCACGGCAGAGACCGTGACGACGTCGTCGGGAATGGACGGCAATCCGCCGTACTCTCCATTATGAGCGTACTCCGCCTTGACGGTGGCATGCGGATGCAAGACGAGGCGGACGCCCCCGACGGCGCGCCAGTCCCGGGTGATATAGAGTCGCTCGAAGCCTTCGTGCACGTCGGCGTCGCGAAACTCGATCCGGCCGAGCACGCCGAGCACCGGCGTGACGACCACGTCGGCTTCGAGTGAACCGGCGCGGTGGAGCTTGAGCCCGTAGGCCTGGCTCACCGGATCGCCGGGCGCCTTGCCGGTCAACACCTCGGCCTTGAGGTCGACCCGGTCGCGCTCGAACTCGGCGTCGGCCCCGGCGAACCACATCGCCCCGGCGCCGTCGGGGGCGCCGTCCTGCGTGCCGTACTGTGCCGAGCCACCGACCTCGAGGGTGCCGCCGCCCAGGCGCAGGCGCAGCGCGGCGCGACCCGACAGCGTCTTGAAGTTGTTGGTATCGATCTCCCGGAAGAAATGAAACTGCTCGGTGCCGAACGAACCGTTGGTCACCGCGGCCGCGAGGATGAGGTGATCGTCGGCGAGCTTGCTGCGCGCCTTGATGCCGACCGCCGTGCCGGTGGTATAGCGGGCCAGGAGGGTCGGCGTGATCCCGAACCGGTCTGGCGCCTTGCGCGTCTTGTATTCAATGCCGAGCACGGAGTCGACCTTGCCGATGAAGATCGAGGTCTTGCCGTCGTCGGTCGGCATCCACTCGAGCTGCACGAGATCGACATCGAACGCATCGCCCAGCGAGAAGTCCGTGCCGGTGCGCGGCGTGAAGTTGACGCTCGAGGTGAACAGCGCGCTGTCCCCGAGCCCGGCGTGGAGCGTGAGGTTGAGCTCGTTGACCGCGAACGTCGAGTTGCCGCGCGAGTGCAGCGAATCGTAGCGCTGGATGCCAGGTGAGTCGCCGAGATCGGCGACGTCGCCGCGCGAGTTGACCTGGGTCGCGAGCAGGTCGCCGTAGAACACCCAGGCGTACTGCGACTGGCCCGGGAAGATCACGTGGCCGGCGTCGCGGCGAAACCCCGATCCATCGCCCTGGGTCGCGAACCAGCCGATGTCACCGTAGCCGCTGAGCACGACGGGAAACCGCGCGCGCCGGCTCTGCTCCGCGACCGCGAGCCGGGCCTCGAGTTCGTCGATCCGCGCCGCCATCTCGGTGATCGTCGGCTCGGGGTCGGCGCCGGGTTGCGCGCTCGCCGCGGCGGCCGCGGCGCAGATCGCGACCAGCGGCCCCGCGATCCAGCGCAGGGCGCGACCGCCGCGAGGGGCCACGGCGTCACGACCGAACATGACTCGCATACGCCGCGCCGAGGGTGACGCCGACCAGGACGATGCCGTAGATCAACCACAACCACCAGGCCGCAGGTTCGAACCGGCGGTGTTGCGGCGCCAGCGCGCGCGCCATCGCGAGCCGCGGGTGGGTCTGCGGCGTGCCCTCGAGCTCGAACACCGCGGTCGCGTAGCGTTCGCCGCCGCGCTCGACGACGTGCGCCGGCCGCGCCCCCGCGCCGGCCGCGATGATCGAGAACACCGCCCGCAGCTCGAGCTCGGCGGTCGAGACCGGCCCCGGCTCCGCGCCGGCGACCACCGCGACCGCGACCCCGGCGCCGTCCTCGACGGCCTGGACCAGCTCGCGGTCGACCGCCTCGCCCACCACGAGGTACGCGAGCACCGACCGATCGAACCGCACCGAGGTCACCGCGAGGTCGATCAGCTTGCCGCCGATCACCCAGGTGCCGCCGACCGCGTCGTTCGCGCCGCGCGCGCGGCTCATCACGCTCGACGCCGATAGATCGAGCCCGCGCAGCTCGTCGGCGCCGGCCTCCGCGAACACCCGGGCTTCGGCCGACAGCACCAGCAAGAAGCCGTTGCGGCGCAGCCGGTTGATATCGCCGAGGATGTCGGTGACCGTCGCGGCGTCGACGCCCTCGGTCGCGAGCGAGGCCTTGAGCCGCGGATCCTCGACGAGGACGCGGCACTGCGCCATCAAGCTCGCCAGCGTGCGGGCGCGCAGCCGGTCGAACAGCACGCGCGCGCGGCCGAAATCCTCGCTGGCCGACGCCACCACGGCGACCTCGGCCCTGCGGATCCCGACCGACGCCCACAGCGCCACGAGCAGCGTCATGACCGCGAAGATGGAGAGGTAGGCCACGCCGGCGCGCCGGCGCCGCGACACCCGGCGAACCAGCGCCGTCATCGCGGCCTCCGGGGCTGCAAGTCGTGGTCCGCCAGCTCCCAGGTCTGGTCGCCGCCGGCCATCTCGATCGTCTGGTCCACGATCGTCTTGGTGTGGACGACCACGCGCACGCGGTGCCGGCCGCTCGACAAAGCGATCGCCTCGCCGGCCGCGTAATCGTGGTCGTCGTCGTCGACGGTCACGGTCGCGCCGCTCGGCAGGTTCGTCACCACGAGGCGCCCCGGCTCGAGCCTGGCGCCGAGCTGGATCTCGCGCGTGACGTTCGCGCCGGGCGCGACCTCGATGACCGTCTCCGAGGCTGGATAGCCGGCGAGCTCGAGCCGGATCGCGACCCGCCCCGGCGCGATCCCGGGCAGGGTCGCCGGGGTCTTCATCCCGGTGGGCTCGCCGCCGATATAGATCGCCGCGCCGGCGGGGCTGCTGGCCACGGTCAGCGCCACGGGCGCGAGCCTGTCGGGCGCCGGCTCGAGCACGTCGCCGCGGCTCTTCATGGCGACGATCGCGCCGCCTGCGGCCGCGACGACCGCGGCGCCGATCACCGCCACGAGCCACGCGCGCGGCCGCCGCGGCGCCAGCGGGTCGCCTGGCCGCACCGGCGGGCCGATCGTCGAGCTCGTCGGCGGCGACAGCTGTGCGCCGACCGACCCGATGGGGCTGGCCCGCACGTCGGTCGGCAGCTCCGACATGGCCAAGATGTTGGCCGCGAGCGACCGGTTCTGCGCGATCGCGCGCTTGGCGTTGCCGCGGGCCGCGCCGAACAACCGCTCCATCTCGCGGGCCAGCCGGCGCGCGCCGCTATCGCCGCCGGTCGGCGTCGCGCCGGGTCCGAGCGACTCCTGCAGCGCGAGCCCGGCGAGGAAGTCATCGAGCGCGATCTGCATCTGCTCGGCGGTCGCCCAGCGGTCCTCGGGGTCGCGGGCCAGCGCGCGATCGACGATGGCGGCGAGCTCCTCCGGCACGTCCGGGCGATGGTCGCGCACCGGCGGCACCGGGTCATTGACGATCGCGTACAGCGTCGCCGCGTCGGTGTCGCGCGCGAACAGCGGCATGCCGGCGAGCAGCTCCCACAGCACCACGCCGGTCGAGAACACGTCCGAGCGCCGGTCGACGCCGCGCGCGCGCAGCTGCTCCGGCGACATGTACGCGATCTTGCCCTTGAGCACGCCGGCGCGCGTCCGCACGACGTTGGTCGTGGCCTTGGCGACGCCGAAATCGATCAGCTTGACCTCGCCGAAATAGGTCACCACGATGTTGCCCGGCGTCACGTCGCGATGGACCAGGCCGAGCGGGCGCCCGGTCGAGTCGCGGAGCTCGTGCGCGAAGTGCAGGCCCGCGCATACCCGCGACACGACCTCGACGACGAAGTTGACCGGCAGCGGCTTCCGCGACCGGTTGGCGAGCTTGAGCACGGCGTGGAGGTCCTCGCCGGCGAGGTACTCCATCTCCATGAAGTAGCGGCCGGCCTCGGCGCCGAACTCGTACGTGCGCACGATGTTGGGGTGCTCGAGCCGCGCCGCGATCCGGGCTTCATCGAGAAACATCTGCACGAACTCGGACGATTCGGTCAGGTGCGGCAGCACGCACTTGAGCGCGACGACGCGGCTGAAGCCCTCGATCCCCTGGTGGATCGCGAGCAGCAGCTTGGCCATCCCGCCGCTGGCCAGCTCGCCGACCAGCAAGTACTTGCCGAACCGCTCGCCGGCCGCGCCCTCGTTCAGGACCGCGATCGAGATCTCGGGCTCGGAGGTCGTTCCGCTATCGAATTCGTTGGGCATGCGGGTACTCGAGGTCACTCCGGCAAGCTCGGGCGCTCGACCAGCCCCTCGGGGAAGTCCGGGGTGGGCAGCGGAGCTCCGTCGTCGAGCGCGCGCATGAACTCGATCAGATCGCTGATCTCGGCGCTATCGAGCAGCAGCGGCGAGATGGTGACCTCGCGGGTCCCGGCGTAGTTCCCGGTCGCGCCACCGTTGTTGTAGTGGTTCACGACCTCGCCCAGCGTCGCGTACACGCCGTCGTGCATGTAGGGCCCGGTCTTGGCGACGTTGCGCAAGGTCGGGGTCTTGAACGCGCCGACGTCGCGATCGCGCACGGTCAGGTTGCGCAGGTGGGAGTCGTCGACCGCGTCGCTGAACGCGCCCGCGCGGTTGAAGGTGCTCTGCTTGACCACCGGGATGGCGTCGGAGCGGCCCGGGTCGGTGGCGAACGCGTGGTCGCCGGTCTGCGGGCAACCGATGTTGTGGAACAGCTGATCGGCGAACGCGCTGCCGCGGTGGCAATCGTCGCACGCCGCCTTGCCGATGAACAGCCGGGCGCCGCGGATCGCGGCAGGGGTCATCGCGCTGTCATCGCCGGCCAGCATCTGATCGAACGCCGACGGCGCGAAGCTCGTGCTCACCAGCCGCCGCAGATAGGCCGCGAGCGCCTTGCCCATGTTCGCGAACACGCGATTGACCGCAGTCCGGTCCTCGGCGGACATCGCCTCGAAGCTGGGATCCATCGGTTTGCCTCGGTCGGGAAACCGCGTGTGGTCCGAGAGATCGGGCAGCGCGCCGAACACGGCCTCGTAGTCCGCCGCATAATGATCGAACACCACGTGTGCGAGCTGTAGCCGCGTCGCGTTATTCGAGGTGGCGCGCTCGAGCGGCAGCAGATTGCCACCCCACAGCGAGTCACCGCGGCCATCCCAGGTCTGCCATGCGCCCTTCGCCAGGTCGATGTACGCTGCGTTCAACACGCTCTGGGCATTGCGCCCCGAGTAGTTGGCCCCGAGGCTGGTCGCCGGCGGCCGCGAGCGGTGGTCGCTGCCCCCGAGCATGGGATCGTGGCAGTCGGCGCAGGAGATCCGGCCCTCCGCGTTCGGCGGTCCGAGGCTGCCATTCGTGACTCCGTCGTTATCCGTCCCGAGCGGCCCCGACAGCCGGCGATCGAAGAACCACTTCTTGCCCAGGACGGCAGCGCGCGCGTCATCGGCGTACGCGTTGGAAGGATCCGGCGGTGGTGCCTCCGGGAGCTTGAAGCTCAAGAGTACCGCGCGCTGCTCTTCGGTGAGGGCCCGCTCATCCGTGCAGGCCGTCGTCGCAGTCACACCGGCCGCTGATAGCCAGAGGACAGCACACCAGGCTCGTCTCATCCAGCCTCCGACCTCACTCTAGGTGTCGAACCCGCCCCGAGCAAGCGGATCGTGCGGAAGATCGCTGGTCGGACCAGGAACAGCCACCTGGAATCTTGGTCAATGGCGGCGCTCGCTCGAGTGGCAGTTTGGCAACGGCGATGATCGCGCCGGCGAGGCACGTCGTGGTTTCGCCTACGTTTTTCAGATTCGATGTAGTGGCAGATACTCTCTGTTGCGGCCCCGTGGTTGCCATCGCGAACCTGCGAACTCCACAAGGCGGCAATGACGACGCGAGTTAGCAAGGATAACGATTTCTCTGGGTTGACTCCGGACCCGTGGCGATACCCTGCGCTGTCGCTGACAGGAAGATCCAGGAATGACCCACATCCGCTCTATCACCCTTCCGTCATTGCTGTTCGCGGCTGCATGTGCCTCGGGATCGTCGTCCCCGACGCCGCCGGCCTCCTCGCCGAACCCCGGCACCCCCTCTACCCCTGTGGCACCACCGACCGGCGGTGCGCCGATCGCGATCGGGGCGCCGCAGGCCGCGGTCTCGCTCGGCGTGACGATCATGGCGGCCAACGCCACCGGCGCGCCGCGGCTGCTGCGCTCGATCGTCCCGCGCCCGGCCGCGGCCGGGATGGCGACGCCGGACGCGGCGCGCGATCACGTGACCGCGCTCGCGAAGCTGTGGATCCAGAAGGCGAATCCGATCGGCCTCGCGGACAATGGCACCCAGCAGCTGCGCAACGGCGCCAGCATCGTGAAGCTCACCCAGCACGTCGGCGGGATCCCGGTCCACAACGCCGAGCTCCGCGTCATGATGCACCCCGACGGCTCGCTCGTGGCCGTGTCCGGCACGCTGCTGCCGGCGGGCAAGGCGCCGGGCTTCGTGTCGACGTCGAAGATCGCCGTCGAGCGCGCGCTCGATCAGCTGTATGGCAAGGCGCGCGCTCGCCCGGCGGTCACCGAGGCCGGCACCCGCGCCGGCTGGACCCAGCTCACGGTCGCCGCGGATCCGCAGCTCCGGGTGATCAGCGCGCGCGCCCGCCAGGAGCTCACGCCGGTCGGCAACGGCCAGTATGGGCCCCGGTGGAGCGTCGAGATCGTCGGCCTGGGCGCGGCCGCGCCGAACACCGATCCCAGCCTGACCCAGGTCACGTCGCACCGCTATGCGATCGACGACGCCGATGGGCGGATCGTCGGCGACGCGGATCTGATCCAGCACGACGCGTTCGTGTATCGCGCGTATGCCGAGACCACCGGCAACCGCCATCCGCTCGATAGCCCGCTGCAGGACTTCACGCCGCACCCGACCGGCAAGGACGACAATCAACTTCAGAGCGCGATCAGCTCCAACCTCGTGGTGATGGAGGCGTTCAACAGCGCGGGTGACAAGTGGCTGCCCGACGATGCGACCACGACGTCCGGCAACAACGTCGTGGCGATCTCGGACTTCGACGGCTCGCTCGATCTCAGCGAGGGCGACCTCGTGCCGCGGGTCCGCGCCGGCCGCGTGCTGAACTATCCATACGACACCACGCTCTCGCCGCTCGCGACGACGGCGCAGGCCAACGCCGGCGCGGTCAACGTGTTCTTCACGACCAACTGGCTGCACGACTGGTGGTACGACTCGGGCTTCACCGAGTCGACCGGCAACGCCCAGGCCGACAACTTCGGCCGCGGCGGCGTCGATGGCGACCCGCTGCGCGCGTTCGCGCAGAACGGCGCACTGACCGGCTCGCGCGACAACGCCTTCATGTCGACCCCGGGCGACGGCGCGTCGCCGCTGATGGCGATGTTTCTGTGGAGCTCGGGCACCAAGACGGCGCTGTCGACGCCGGCGGGCCTGGTCCGCAGCGAGGCGTTCGTCGCGGCGCCCCACGTGTTCGACCTGACCGGCGACGTCGCGATCGTCAACGACGGCGTCGCGCCGGGCAACGACGGTTGCCAGCCGATCCGCGCGGGCGTCGCGGGCAAGATCGCGCTGGCCACGTTCTCGGGCGCCTGCGGCTCGGCGACCATCGTGGGCAACGTCGCGGCGGCCGGCGCGATCGGCGTGATCCTCGTCGACGGCACGCTCGACGATCCCCGGCTGTTCGCCGGCAACGCCGCGGCCGGCATCCCGGGCCTGGCGATCGGCGCGACCGATGGTGCGGCGCTGGCCGCGCAGGTCGCCGCCGGCACGACGACCGTCGAGCTGAGCTCGGCGCCGACGGGGCCCGAGCGCGACGGCGATCTCGATAACACCGTGGTGTCCCACGAGTGGGGCCACTACCTGCATCACCGCCTGGCGATCTGCGACTTCGGAGCGCAGTGCGGCGGCATGAGCGAGGGCTGGGGCGACTTCGACGCGCTCCTGCTGGTCGCGCGCGACGGCGACGATCGCAACGGCACGTACGCGATGGGCCAGTACGCCGAGGACGACGGCACGTTCGACTCGGCGTTCTTCGGCATCCGCCGGTTCCCGTACAGCGCCGATCTCACCAAGAACGCGCTCAGCTTCCGCCACATCGCCGACAGCGCCGCGCTGCCCGATCTGCCGGGCCGGCCCAATGGCATCGCCAACAGCGAGGTCCACAACGTCGGTGAAGTCTGGACGAGCATGATGTGGGAGGTGTTCAACGTGCTGATCGACCAGCACGGCTTCGACGTCGCGCACCGCCGGATGTCGGACATCGTCGTCGCCGGGCTCTTGCTCGCGCCGCCGGAGGCGACGTTCACCGAGCAGCGCGACGCGCTCCTGGCCGCCGCCAGCGGCCTGGACACCGATGACATGCTGCTCATGGCCGGGGCGTTCGCCGGCCGTGGCCTCGGCTCGTGCGCGGTGGGGCCGGACAACGCCGCGCTGGGCAACGAGGGCGTGGTCGAGAGCGGCACGATCGCCGCCAAGCTCGAGGTCGGCACGGCGACGTTGACCGACGATGGCATCTCGTGCGACCACGACGGCGTCCTCGACCCGGGCGAGTCCGGCTTCATCCGCCTGACCGTCGCGAACGCCGGCCCGCTCGCCGCCGAGCAGGTCACGGTCACGCCGTCGACGTCGAACACGGGGCTCAAGTTCGGCGCCCCGGTGGTGCTGCCCGCGCTGCAGCCGTTCTCGAGCGTGGATCTGGCGATCCCGGTGACGCTCCTGGCCACCGCGCCGCGCAACACCACCGTGACGATCAACGTGCACATCGCCGGTGAAGACACCTGCGATCGCGCGGGCACCACGCTCGCGATCACGCAGCTGACCGGCGTCGACGAGGTCGCGGCCGCCGCCAAGGTCGATCACGTCGAGACCACGGCCTCGCCGTGGACGCCGACCGGCACGTTCGCGACCGCGTTCTGGGGTCGCGCGAGCATCGGCTCCAACCATGTCTTGTTCGGCCAGGACGCCGACTTCATCACCGACACCCAGCTGGTCTCGCCCGCGCTGGCGGTCAGCCCGACCGATCCGTTCATCGTCAAGATCGATCACGCGTTCGACCTCGAGGCGAGCGGCGGGTTCTTGTTCGACGGCGGCGTGATCGAGCTGTCGAGTGATGGCGGCACGACGTGGACCGACGTGTCGGCGCTCGGGGTCAACCCGGGCTACACCGGGACGATCTTCGTCGGCGCGGAGAACCCGCTGTCGGGTCAGCCAGCGTTCAGCGGCACCAGCCCGGCCTTCCCGGCGCTCCACCCGCTGACGCTCAACTTCGGGACCCAGTTCGCCGGCCGCTCGGTGAGGTTGCGGTTCCGGATCGGCACCGACGAGGCCGCGGCGCAGACCGGCTGGGTCATCGACAACATCGACGTCAGCGGCATCACGAACACGCCGTTCCCGGCGCTGGTGCCCGAGCCGTCGACCTGCACGGCGCGCAAGGTGACCGAGGACGCGGGCCCGGTGGTGGCGACGCACGCGGCGCCGTCGACCAGCCTGTCGGCGTTCGACAACGTCTCGGTGACGTACAAGTAGTCGGTTCAGCGCGGCGGCGGGGTCTCGGCCGGCGGCGGGGTCTCGGCCGGCGGCGGAGGGGCGGTCGGCAGCGGGCCGAGGTCGGCCGCCAGGAACGACGGCGAGTTGGCGACGATGATCTCGATGCGCTGGAGCTCCTCGGCGTCGACGTCGACGTCCTCGACGATCTCGTCGTCGACGTGGCCGCCGGCGCGCTTGTCGTCGGTGATCATGTGAAAGTGGTAGTAGTGCCCGCGGCGGACGTCGGGCATGCGGAACCCCGCGAGCGTCGCGGTCACGGCGTCGTGCGGCAGGAAGCGATACTGGTCGTAGATCTCGCGGAACCGGCGGTACGGCTTGTCCTGCGCGGGCGTCGAGCCGGCGGTGAGATGCTTGAACCGACCATGGATCCGCAGCGCGAACATCCGGGTCGCGCCGGGCAGCCATTCGTCGAGCCGGGCCTCGAGCTCGGCGCGGGTCAAGGGCCCCGTGAGGTGGAGCCGGCGGTCCGGCCGAAATGCGACCACCGAGGCGAGCGGCACGAGCTCGTCGTCGCGCAGCACGCTGACCGTGCCGTCGACGCGGGCGCGGTAGTAGACGCCGTCGACCACGGTGAACTCGCCGTCGTTGCGGTCGGTGGCTCCCAGGCCGAGGTCGCCGCGCGCGCGCAGCTCACCGACGCTGATGAAGCCGTCGTAGACGCCGGCGTTGTAGGCAGCGCGGGTCGAGGCGTTGACCAGGGTGGGCGGACGGGCCGCGGGCGCGGTGG
>Ga0302321_100000164_pt1 | contig 59465 bp, 50 predicted proteins | sample Fen_T0_1_FD_202505 | JGI IMG/M metagenome (GOLD analysis project Ga0302321, IMG submission 202505) | Peat permafrost microbial communities from Stordalen Mire near Abisko, Sweden - Fen_T0_1 | ecosystem: Environmental > Terrestrial > Soil > Wetlands > Permafrost | place: Sweden: Abisko... | reverse complement strand
AGCAAAAACTGGTTCTTTGCGGTATTTTTCCACTAATTGTTCGCCCCAAGTGTCCGGTGCTCCTTGTAACTCCCATACCGTCAATGTCCAATTTCGCAATGTCCTCGGAATAAGATCCAACGGCATGCGCATACGACCAGAGTACTCTTCTTGGCTGGCATTACGCTGAGTAAAGGCGGTGCGCATCATGCCCAGCATAGCATCACGTTGTTTAGCATCCACACCTGGCGTAACGATAGTGGCAAAATACGGCCAGTGATTGGCGGCACCACAATATTGCCTTCCAAACTCCCCATACCGCTGCGCCGGTGGCAGGTTTCACACGCCGCCGCTGCACCTTCAACCTGGACAGAGTTAGCACGCTTACCCTGTAACGGCTTTCCGGAAGGTAACATCCCTTCCATATAAATTCGCCTACCGATTTCTACTTGCTTGTTATTTGCAGCCTGTGACTCAGGACTCGTAACAAACGCCAGGGAAATAAGCCCTAAAAATAGTACCCAGCGGCTTGATCTTAGCCATGAAGATCCTCGACGAACACGAGAAACGAAAGCAAATTGTTGAATCATGTAGTTATCTCTATGTAGTGAGCCAAATAAGGCCAAAATCTGAGTTAAGGTGTAGCCGGTTTCATTTCGCTTGATTGTATACTGATCAGCTCCACATCGAACACCAACGTAGCGTTCGGCCCTATGTCGCGGCCTGCACCCCGAGGACCATAAGCCAGCTGCGGTGGAATAAAGAGTTGCCACTTGGAACCCACCGGCATCAGTTTCAACGCTTCCTGCCAGCCAGGAATAACGCCGCCGACTTTGAATTGCACGGGTTTGCCGATACGGTTGGAACTGTCGAACTCGGTGCCGTCGATCAGTGTGCCCCGGTAGTTGCATTCCACCGTGTCCGCCTCGCCCGGTATTTTACCGTCACCCTTCTTGATAATCTTGTACTGCAAACCGCTCGATAAAGTAACTACGCCGTCTTTCTTGGCATTTTCTGCCAGGAAAGCTTCACCCGTTTTTTGGTTCGCGTCACCGATAGTTTTTATAGCGGTGGCTTGTTTCTCTTTCAGTTCGTTCTGATAGGCGCTCATGATGTTACGCAACTCGTTATCGGGTACGCTTAATTTCTTGCCCGTATAAGCATCCTTGAGTCCTTTAGCCAGCAGATCAAGGTCTATGTCTAACCCCAACCGCTTAAAATTCCTGCCCATATCGACCCCGATACCGTAACTGACCTTCTTCTTGTCGGTCTTTGCACTCGCAACAGGAGTACTCTGCTCGGCAGACTGTGGATTCTTGGCTGCCGGTGCATCTTTGGCATTCGCTACGGGTATTAAAGCACAGCCAATAAACAAGGCAGCCAAGCCGTTCAATTTTGTTTTCATCGTCATTATTTCCTCATCAATAGTTAAACTTGCGGATAACATCCGAGTTAAAAAATTTGTAAGCAGGTTGCGATGAAGCTGCAAACCTACCTACTATTAGCCAAACCACACTATAAATAAAATTCTTTGAGTCTAGCCGATCTAGCCAAAGCTGCAATAAATTTTTCACTGCCGCATTCGGAGACTGTTTATTATCAACGCCATCATCGTCTTGCCAAAACACTTTCATGTCATCTGGACTCTGCCATCGGACGATGCGGATTTTTTAGCCGTCAGCGCAACAGCTCAGATTCGTTGTAATAGTTCAGATTTTGCAGCTTCATTTGAGTTTTTATTTTTTGGATTGAATCGAAACTATCGGCACAATCCAAAAAAAATCGCCATCCCTGGCGATCGTTTTTTTCTTTTGGTTTGGATCAAACGGGATTAGCGTTGCTCCAGTTTCATCCATTAAGTTTGAAGCTTAGGAAAGTTGGGTTGACTGTGTTTTGTCAACCCAACATTTCCAGCAGTTGTGTTGGGTTGCGATAAAGCTGTAACCCAACCGTCCTGGTTATCAGTTCCCCGTGAGGGTGCGGGACACGTTGTAGGCCGGTGTCCCAGTACCTACGCCTGTTCCCGTTACGTTCAGCGTACCTGTAGTGGTGTTGTTGCCGGTTAGTGATCTGAAATTAACATTAACCGTGCAAGTATTACCTACAACAAGAGCATTGCCGTTAGCACAAGTGCTTCCAGGTGCTATTGAGTAGGTGCCATTACCGCCATTGGTTTTCGCTACGGTGATAACTCCAACCACAAACGGCGCCGCATTAGTTCCACTGTTCGACAGAGTGAATGTTCTTGTCGAACAATAAAACCATGAGCGGAATTTAATATGGATTTGACCGTAGATTACGCCCGTAACCGTTATTACGGGTTACGGGTGTAATCCTATTCTATGAGCGCACGGTGGCCTTTTGATAACTTTCCATTTGGTTAAAATTGAGGTACCGGTAGGTATCGTCTGCGCTTTCGCTGATCTGGTTAGCGTACTGCATGTATTCATCAAAAGTTGGGATTTTGCCCAAAATTGAACACACGGCAGCCAGTTCAGCGGACGACAAGAATACATTGGCACCATTACCCAAGCGGTTGGGGAAGTTTCGGGTTGATGTCGAAACGACGGTCGCACCCTCTTTGACCCGCGCCTGATTACCCATACATAAAGAGCAGCCGGGCATTTCCATTCTGGCTCCAGCCTTACCAAAAGTGCCGTAATAACCTTCTTCGGTTAACTGATTTTGGTCCATCTTGGTAGGTGGCGCTACCCAAAGCCGAGTCGGTAAATCGCCTTTCTGTTTTTCGAGCAATTTTCCCGCCGCTCGGAAATGACCGATATTGGTCATGCACGAACCCAAAAATACTTCATCGATTTTTGTTCCGGCAACTTCCGAAAGCGGTTTAATGTCGTCGGGATCATTCGGGCAAGCTAATAGCGGCTCTTTGATTTCATCCATATCGATTTCGATGACTTCAAAGTATTCAGCATCGGCATCCGCCTCCAATAAAACTGGATTAGCCAGCCACGCTTCCATGTTAAGGATGCGGCGTTCAATGGTACGCACATCCCCGTAACCTTGGGCGATCATCCATTGCAATAAGGTAATATTGGATAACAAATATTCACGGATTGGGGCTTCATTCAATCGAATGGTGCAGCCACCAGCAGAACGCTCAGCAGAAGCATCTGATAATTCAAACGCTTGCTCCACTTTCAAATCCGGCAAGCCTTCAATTTCCAGGATACGCCCGGAATACACATTCTTCTTGCCTTTTTTGTCCAGTGTCAACAAACCGCGTTTTAATGCGGCATAAGGAATGGCATTGACCATATCGCGTAAGGTAATGCCGGGCTGCATTGTACCTTTAAAGCGCACCAACACGGATTCGGGCATATCAAGCGGTATCACACCCGTTGCCGCAGCAAAAGCGACCAAGCCCGAACCTGCCGGAAAGGAAATGCCGATAGGAAAACGGGTATGCGAATCGCCGCCTGTGCCAACTGTATCGGGCAATAACATACGGTTTAACCAGGAATGGATAATGCCATCTCCCGGACGTAACGACACACCACCACGGTTCATGATAAAGTCAGGCAAGGTATGCTGCATGGTGACATCAACCGGCTTGGGGTAGGCGGCAGTATGGCAGAAGGATTGCAATACCAAATCGGCAGAAAAACCCAAACAGGCCAAATCTTTCAATTCGTCACGGGTCATGGGGCCAGTAGTATCTTGTGAGCCGACGGTGGTCATGTAGGGTTCACAGTAAGTATTCGGGCGTACACCCGCTACCCCACAGGCTTTACCGACTATTTTTTGCGCCAGGGTAAAGCCCCTAGCGCTGACTGCAACATCACCTGGACGCTTGAAAACGGTAGACGCGCTCAAGCCTAATAGCTTACGGGCGCGATCAGTCAAGGCACGGCCAATAATTAACGGAATACGGCCACCCGCACGTACTTCATCCAGCAATACATCGGTTTTTAATTCAAAGGAGCAGACCACTTCATCGCTATCCCTTTCGCCAAGCTCAGGACAGGCATGGCGTTTGACGATTCCTTCATAAGGGTAAATATCAATCACATCGCCCATAGCCATCGCGGTCACGTCACACTCGAACGGCAATGCGCCGGAATCTTCCATGGTGTTAAAGAAAATCGGCGCAATTTTACCGCCGATACAAACGCCGCCTTCGCGTTTGTTTGGTATGTATGGGATGTCGTTACCCATAAACCATAACACCGAATTGGTTGCTGACTTGCGCGATGAACCTGTACCAACGACATCGCCGACATAAGCAACCGGAAAACCCTTCTGTTTGAGTTCGTTAATCTGCTGCTCGGCATTGGCAATGCCTTCGCGTGGCATTTTCAGCATGGCTTTGGCATGCAACGGAATATCAGGACGCGACCAAGCATCCGGCGCAGGCGATAAGTCATCGGTATTGGTTTCACCCGTGACTTTAAACACCGTGACCGTCAGTTTTTCAGGTACTTGCGGCTTACTGGTAAACCATTCCGCATCCGCCCAGGACTGGATAACTTGCTTGGCGTAAGCATTGCCTGCTTCGGCTTTTTCCTGCACATCATGGGAGGCATCGAAGATCAGCAGGGTGTGGGATAAGGCGTTTGCGGCGATGGGTGCCATTGCTGCGTTATCCAGTAACTCGATCAAAGGCGCAACGTTGTAACCGCCCAGCATGGTGCCTAATAATTCTGTTGCGCGGGCAGCAGTAAGTATGGGCGAGCTAACTTCACCTTTAGCCACCGCTGTCAGAAACCCGGCCTTGACATAAGCCGCCTCATCGACTCCTGCTGGAATGCGGTTTGCCAGCAAATCCAGCAAAAAGGCCTCCTCTCCCGCTGGTGATTGCTTAATCAATTTAACCAAAGCCGCTGTTTGCTCGGCATCCAGAGGCTTTGGTACAACGCCTTCGACGGCGCGTTCTGCTACGTGTTTACGGTATTGTTCTAGCATGAAAGAAACCCTTAAGATCGTTTATGTGTTTCAACGGTATACTAAAATGTTTTGTTTGGAAACAAGAAATTTGATTATCTAAATTGAATTAGGTTCACGGTCCTTTTAATTCATGAACCTAATTACTATAGGCAACCTCTAAAAATTGAATTAAAGATTATTAGGGACATTGGCAATCTCTACATCGGTTTCTTTTGTTAAAGAGGCAAACAAGAGCCGTTTGTTGGGAAAGCCCGATGATTTAGATTGTATGAAATGCGCCATTGAAATCGGATCTAGCGTACTTATCCGTCGACTTAGCCTAGGAGCGGTGCTATCGTGAAGCTATTTGGCTCTTTAAGAAAGAATGTTAAGAATTAGGAAGCGGCCCGGTATGCAGTATGACGAAATAGGGTCATTAGTAGTTCGAAGTCTCGGATTCCGCAAAGCCCCCTCCAGGCTGCTCGCTATTCTGTTTTGGAAAGTCAAATGACCCAATCTCGTGTCCTTGCCTCGGCGTACGTACTTGTATCAGTGTGCGTAAGTGGCTTTCTTTGGCACTTCTGGACACCGAGATGCAATGAATCATGCCCGGAGTGGCTTGCACTTTCAATGTACGGCACTGTCCTGGGAATCCCGACCCTCGCAGCCGCAGCCGCTGTGATCACGCTATGGGGCAAGGTCAGCAACAAACTCAGCGTTAGCATCTTTGGTATCGGTGTCGTTGCAGTGGCGCTATGGGTTGGCTTTCTTACATGCAGCACTATCTAATGGGGGTAGCTCGTATGAAGCGTAACAAAAATAAGGGGCATTAGTGCCTATATGCCCCTGATTCCGCAAAGCTCCATCCAGACTACTCGCCACCTATTGTTCGATTGCCTTGTCGATTGCAATACTCATTTACAGCCAAATCGCGTAAAATTACGTTAAAATCACATTGGCTTATCAAGGGAACACAATGAAAACATTTTTTCCAAGCGTCCTGTTAGTTGGCACCTTGTTGTTTACAATTAACGCTGTTGCCGAAAAAGCGAGTGAAGAGTGGCAAAATACAACGATAACCGATGCCACCATCAAGAAAATTCAAGAGTCGAAATATGAGTATAAAAAATGCGTCGGCGAGCAAATGCAAAAACCGGCTTACCTGAATATGGACAGCCGCAACGCCACTGATGAAATTATCAAACACTGTGAGCCCGTACTGGCAAAAATAAGGGAAGTTTATTTGGCTGAAAAAGTGCCTGGCATTATCGCTGACCGCCATTTGCGGCAAATGCGTATGCAGATAACCCGCAACGTACTGCAAGGCTTAATGTTTGAGCAAGCCAGCCGCAAAGCAGGCCAACCATGACTTATCTCGAATCGCTAATGACTACCTTCGCAGTTGATTTAACTCTAAGACCTACCACATTCGACTTATGGCATGTGTGCTTGGCTGGTACTGTAGTTACGCTGATGGCTGTACTGATACTATTGCTGTTGGTCATGCTACTAACCAGGAGTAGGTATAAAAAAGCAGCCGATGCAAAAACCATTGAACCCATGCTAGCGGTTGAACCTGTGGTTAAAATCATTGAGAAAATTGTTGAAGTCGAAAAAATTGTGCAAGCGCCGATGCCTGAGCCTGTTATCCTCAAGGAATATACACCGGATGCCGCCTTACAAGTGCTGGGCTTATTGCAAAAAGAAGCACGGTTTATTGACTTTATCAAGGAAGATATTACCGCCTACAGCGACACCGATATTGGTGCTGCCGCACGGGTGGTGCATGAAGGTTGCAACAAGACAATCAACGAGCATTTCAGCCTTGCGCCTATACGCAATGAACAGGAAGGCAGTAATATAACCGTACCTGTAGGCTTTGATGCCGCTGCCATCCGCTTAACCGGGAATATTGTCGGCGCTGCGCCTTTTTCTGGAACTTTAGTCCACAAAGGTTGGCAAGTGACTGAGGTGCGCTTACCCAAGCTTACGCAAGGCTATAATCCTAATATTGTGGCGGCTGCGGAAATTGAACTATAAACCTTGGCATCTTCCATTCAACTAGATTGTCCGTAAATTTTGATGACTAACCCAATCGAACCACGATTTTCCGTCGGCATTGATTTAGGCACGACGCATTGCGTAATGTCTTATGCCGACCTTGCCAACCTGGGAAACGATGAGTTTTCACAGCAAGTTATGCCGATACCCCAGCTTTCTGCGCCAGGTACTGTTGACAACTATCTGCAGTTGCCATCTTTTATTTATCAAGCACACGCAGCGGAACTCGCCGAAGGTGCAACCACCCTGCCCTGGACGCACAAGCCCCAGCATTTGGTCGGTGAAATTGCCCGTAATCTAGGTGGCAAAACCCCTATTCGTTTGGTATCCAGCGCTAAAAGCTGGCTGTGCCATTCCGGTGTCGATTGCAAAGCACCGATTTTGCCTTCCGATGCACCGGAGGAGGTCGAACGCATCTCGCCCTTCCAAGCGACCGTCGCTTATTTGCAACATCTAAAAAGCGCATGGCAACACCAACACCCCGATGCGCCGCTGGAACAACAGGATGTTGTCATCACTGTTCCTGCATCATTTGATCCGGCAGCACGGGAACTGACGGTAGAGGCTGCTAAAGTGGTCGGCCTTGGTCATGCTATTTTGCTGGAAGAACCACAGGCCGCGCTGTATAGCTGGATAGAAAAAAATCATGATAATTGGCGCAAGCAGGTGCATATTGGGGATATTATTCTCGTCATAGACATAGGCGGCGGTACAACTGACTTGTCGTTAATTGCCGTTACCGAAAATGATGGCAATCTGGAATTGACCCGCGTGGCGATTGGCGACCATATCTTGCTGGGCGGAGACAACATGGACTTGGCGCTTGCGTATACCGTGAAGGCCAAAGTGGAGACGGAAGACAAGCCGCTGCAACCCTGGCAATTTCAGGCGTTGACGCATAGCTGCCGCGATGCGAAAGAAAAATTGCTCAATAATCTGACGATGGATGTCGCACCAATCGTGATTGCAAACAGGGGTTCTTCGTTAATCGGTGGCACATTACGGACAGAACTCACCCGTGATGAAGTCAATAATGTCTTGGTCGAAGGCTTCTTGCCCCACGTTCCCGCCAGTGCAAGGCCCGTGTTCCGCGCCCGTACCGGACTTAGGACAGCAGGCTTGCCGTACGCCCAGGATGCAGGCATCACCCGACATCTCGCCGCATTCCTCGCCAAACAGCAACATGCGACAGGGGAGCTAGAAGGCATCAAACTAGCAGAAAATGCCACCTTCATACATCCGACCGCCGTGCTATTTAATGGCGGCGTGTTAAAAGCAGATTCCCTGGCTGACCGCTTGATGACCGTCTTGAATGGCTGGTTGCAGGATGAACAAGCCCTACCAGCACGGCTGTTATCCGGCACTGATCTTGACCTTGCCGTAGCCAGGGGTGCAGCCTATTACGGATTTGTCCGCAAAGGCAAAGGCGTACGTATCAAAGGCGGTGCAGCCGCTTCCTATTACGTCGGCATCGAAAGTGCCATGCCATCTGTACCCGGCATTCCGCCCGAAATCCAGGCCTTATGTATCGCCCCCTTCGGCATGGAAGAAGGTACGCAGCAAGAATTGCCGAATGAAGAATTCGGCTTGGTCATAGGTGAACCAGTACGTTTTCGTTTTTTTGCATCCACAACCCGCCGTGAAGACCACGTGGGTACGCGTTTAAACCGCTGGAACCGCGACGAACTCTCAGAACTGGCTGAAATAGAAATCACCCTTGCAAAAGAAGACCGCAGAGCCGGTGAAGTTGTCCCCGTCCATTTATGTGCCGCAGTAACAGAAGTGGGCACACTGGAGCTGCAAGCCGTTTCCCAAAAAGACAATACCCGCTGGAAAATTGAGTTTGATGTCAGGTCGGGGGGATAAACAGAGAAAACTCGTTCCCTCATTAGGGTAAAACTAAACCTTTATCAAATCAGTCGTGCAAAACCAATCTCCCCAATACCATGTCGGTATAGACCTAGGCACAACCCATACCGTTGTTGCTTATGCTAAAAACGACCACCAGCAAGACATCCAGTTATTTCAGATCGAGCAACTGATAGCACCGGGGCAAGTCGCTGCCAAACCCTTGCTGCCCTCGGTGCGTTATCATCCTGCTGAAAACGAACTGGCTGAAACCGATATAATTTTTGTTCAACCCGGCACTCGCGCCATCATCGGTGAAGCCGCACGGTTATTGGGCGCGAAGTCTAAAGGACGGCTGGTGACCAGCGCTAAAAGTTGGTTGTCGCATCCGTCTGTTGACCACAATGCGGATATCCTACCCTGGGGTGGTACTGAAGGGGTTGAGAAAGTGTCTCCGGTTGATGCCAGTGCCAGTTATCTCAGGCACATTCGCACCGTTTGGGGTCATCACAATCCTGATGCTCCTTTGGAAAACCAGGACATTGTGATTACCGTACCCGCTTCTTTCGATGAAGCTGCGCGTGTACTCACCCTGGAAGCGGCAAAACGAGCTGGATTCAACCATGTCAGGTTGCTCGAAGAACCCCAAGCGGTTTGTTACGACTGGCTGCGTCGTAATGTGGGCAATGTCGATAAGGCTTTGGCACAGATCCGTTTGCTGCTCATTTGTGATGTTGGCGGTGGCACAACCGACCTGACATTGATAAAAGTTGAGCATACCCAAGCAGAACCTAAAATGACGCGCATCGCAGTTGGCGACCACATCCTGTTAGGTGGTGACAACATTGATTTAGCCTTGGCCCATCTTGTTGAAAGCCGTTTGCAATCGGAGCAATCCCGCTTATCTGCTGCGGATTTTTCCCAACTTATCGAACAATGCCGTGCCGCCAAAGAACACTTACTTGCGGAAGATGCCCCTGAGTGTGCGACCATTACCTTATTAGGGGGTGGTTCTAAATTAATTGGCGGTTCCCGCTCCACCTTCTTAACGCAAGAAGATGTGAGGCGAATAGCGCTGGATGGATTTTTTCCGCTCACAAAACCAGAGGATTTACCTGATAAAAGACGTAGCGGTGTTGTCGAATTTGGTTTGCCATACGCCGCAGAACCGGCGGTAAGCAAACATATTGCTGCATTTTTAAATCTGCATAAGGAAGCCTCACAACAGGCGTTGCAAGGAACAGGCACTGTACCCGATGCGATTCTATTGAATGGTGGCCTATTTCGTAGCCAGGTGATTACACAGAGGATATTAGATCTTTGTACTTCCTGGAGTTCTAAACCCTTAATGTTGCTTGAGAACAATCACCCTGAGTTTTCAGTGGCTTATGGGGCGGTAAGTTATGCAATCGCCAGACGCGAGAAGAAACTAAAAATTGGTGGTGGCACTGCACGGAGTTATTTTCTCCTGGTCGATACGACTTCTGCCACACAAGAGTCGAAACGACAATCACCGACACAATACGGTTTGTGCGTTTTACCCAAAGGCAGTGAAGAGGGAGAAGAAATTATTTTGCATGACCGCCGGTTTGCCTTGCGTACCGGTGTGCCTGTGCGGTTTGAATTAGTATCACATTCGGGGGATAAGCCCTTCAAACCTGGGGATATAACCGAAATTAGCGATGATTTTCGTGCCCTGCCCCCACTGGTTGTTGCATTTGATGATAAGTCTGCCAATAAGGACAAAGAAATAGTTGTTCAACTTGGCGTTACCCAAACCGAACTAGGTACGCTTAAAATTCAATGTATTGCAGTGGATGATGCCACAGTTCCGAAAACGGCAACAAACCCAAAAACCAGTGCCAACAATCGGCAACGCTGGGATGTGGAATTCCAGATCAGGAAACAAGGCAATATAAGAACGCAAGTTAATACAGAGTTACCACCCCAATTTAACACCGCTTGCGAGCTAATACAGGCAGTTTTCGGCCCTAAGTCCAAAGAAGTCGATCTAAATGCCGTAAAAAACCTACGCGCCGATCTCGAAAAACGGCTAGGCCATGACCGGTCCGAATGGGACCCATCCTTGCTCCGGGTATTGTTTGCGGTATTGTGGGATGGGCATAAATACCGCCGTCGTTCAGAGCATCACGAACGAGTTTGGCTCAATTTGACCGGTTTTTGCCTACGTCCCGGCTTTGGTTGTCCCCTTGATAATTGGCGCATCGAACAACTGTGGAAAATCTATCCTCAGGGCATACAATTCACCAACGAAATTCAAAACTGGAGCGAATGGTGGACGCTATGGCGACGCATTGCTGGTGGTTTAGATGCTAGCTCTCATGAGTTGATTTTTGCGGATATTGCCAACTACATCAATCCCGCTGCTAGCAGACAACCTAGCGTTGCCAAACAAGCTAAACAACGCAGTTATGATGATATGGTACGGCTTGCCGCTGTGCTTGAAAGATTGCCAGTTGTCAGTAAAATACAACTTGCCGAATGGTTGTTGAAACGCCTGCAAAAACCCAATGAACCTAAGCAAACCTGGTGGGCACTTGGTCGAGTGGGTGCAAGGCTACCCTTTTATGGCAGTAGCCATAATGCCATTCCTGCCGATATTGCCAGTAAATGGTTAATAACCCTGTTAACCGAAGATTGGAAAAAGAACCCTCAAACTGCATTTGCAGCAACGCTGATAAGCCGTAAAAGTGGTGATAGAGTACGCGATATTGATGAATCACTGCGTATGCAAATAATGGATAAGCTTAAAATAAGCAAAACACCGTATCCTTGGCTGGAAATGGTTGGGCAATACAAAGAACTGGATGAAAAAGAAGAAAATCAATTTTTTGGCGAATCCTTACCTCCAGGATTGAAACTAATACATACAAACCTTGAACTTCAATAAGCATAAGCACTGGATGAAACCTAACAAGAACGCACTACATCAACCAAAGATTTATTATTGTTTCTGTATTAGGTATCATTTTGTCAATAACGTATTGAAAAACCTAGGTAATGCTACCTATTGCCTAACATTGGCGCTTCCCGTAATCTATTGCCTGACTGTTTCATGCCGAAATGTTTAAAAATACAGTTTTGAGCCCATCTTTTCTGGTACAGATTATATATTTAATGCTCAGGCTATATTACAATGTATGACATTGAATATACTGCATAAATTAACAAGTTTATCAGTTGATTTTGGGTGTTACTTTTATGACAATTTTATATGAAAAATACAATGCAAGTTCGCCAATTGGAAAGAAAGTCTATACTTCTTCTGTATTGCCATTTTTTAACCTATCATTATTAACTGGTTTGTCGAACTAGAATTTATGTACACAAATTTTTTTGGCCTTACAAAAAAGCCGTTTTCGCTGAATCCTGACCCTAGCTTTCTGTACTTAAGCCCCATCCACAAAAAGGCGCTGACCACTTTAAAATATGGTTTGGTTAGTCAAGCCAGTATCACCGTCATCACGGGCGAAATTGGTTCTGGCAAAACAACCCTGATTATGACGGTATTAGAAAAAGTAGAAAATCAATGTACGGTCGGCTTGATTACCAATACCCACAGCTCTTTTGGCGACCTTTTAACCTGGGTGCTGGCCGCTTTCAATATTCAGCATGAAACCAAAAATAAGGCGGAACGCTACCAGATATTCACTAAATTTCTGGCTGAAGAACACAAAAAACAACGGCGCGTGATTTTGATCGTTGATGAAGCGCAAAACATGGACATTGAAACATTGGAAGAGTTAAGGCTGCTATCCAACGTCAATATAGCCGAACATATAAAATTACAGATGATTCTTGTAGGGCAACCCGAGCTTGTCGAAAAGCTAAACAAACCGGAGCTTATCCAGTTTGCCCAACGTATTTCCATTGAATACCATCTGAAGCCGCTCAGTTTTGATGAAACCCAAAAATACATTGCCCACCGCTTACAAGTGGCGGGTGGCGATCCGGCTATCTTCAATGAAGCTGCAATGGCGGCGGTTTTTTATTACACCGAAGGTGTGCCACGCCTGATCAACAATGTATGCGATCTAGCGATGGTTTTTGCCTTCGCATCGGAAACCAAAAGAATTGGCTGGAAAACCATAGTCGAAGTCGTGAACGAAAGAAAAACTGGTGGTATCAGACGATTTAAGGGGACCATTTCTTCGACAGAGCCTAGCTTGATGGATCGGGCTACAGAAGCTGAGAGGCTACGCAGGGCCATCTTGGATAAGACTAAAATTGATATTTCAAGATCTCTTTGAACTTTACTTATTGATTCGACTCGGTTTTGTTTGAAGCCTTTCGGCATTAAGCTTCATAGAGAGCGAATAGTCAACTTTTTATCTGGAATTCATCCCTCTTTAGAACAGGTACCGCGCTAAGCAGTTTTTTCGTATAAGCATGTTGTGGCTTGAAAAGCACTTGCTCAACACTGCCCTGCTCTATTATTTTACCTTGGTACATCACCGCCACGTCATCGGCTATTTCAGCAACAACGGCGAGGTCGTGGGTAATAAATAAATAACTGATCCCTTGTTCTTTCTGCAAGGCCTTGAGTAGTTCGATAACCTGCGCTTGCACCGAAACATCCAGTGCACTCGTCGGTTCATCGCATACAATCAGTTTTGGCCGAACCGCCAATGCACGGGCGATACATATACGCTGCCGCTGACCTCCTGAAAATTCATGCGGATAACGTAGTGCGGAATCTTCTGCCAAGCCGACTTGTTGCAGCAAGTCCCGCACTCGCAGCTTACGGTCTGTAGCATTGACATCAGGATGCAGTGCCTTGATGCCTTCTGCAATAATATCGCCAACCAGCATTCTGGGATTCATCGACGAGAATGGATCCTGGAAAATAATTTGCATATTGGCGCGTTGTTGCCGTAACAGCTCACCTTCAAGACCACGCACGTCAACGCCATTTATTTTGACGAATCCTGAACTACCTGGGATTAAATTCAGCAAACTTTTCCCCAAAGTGGTTTTTCCACACCCAGATTCACCAACCAAAGCCAACGTTTTGCCTTGTTGAATAGTAAAGCTCACGCCATCCACTGCCCGCACATACCCGACTATGCGTTTAAACAGTCCTTTTCGAACCGGATAATAACAATGAAAATCTTCTACCCGTAACAATGGCGGTTGCTCTTGAACGTTATGGTTCAAACAGCTTTGCAGGGATGGCAGGGCGTTAAGTAATTTAAGGGTATAAAGGTGTTTGGCCTGGCTAAATAGTTCAGCCGAGGGTGCAGTTTCAACGATTTTACCTTGCTGCATAACGGCTACCCGGTCAGCCATCGTAGAAACTAGCGCCAGATCATGGCTAATTAGCCAAAGCGCCATTCCGGTTTGCTGCTGAATGCTTTTCAATAACGCCAATATTTGTGCTTGGATCGTCACATCCAGGGAGGTCGTCGGCTCATCCGCAATCAATAAATCTGGCTTGCCTGCTAAAGCAATCGCTATCATCACCCGTTGCCGCTGACCGCCTGACAATTGGTGGGGGTAATCTTTAATTCTCTGTTGCGGTTCCGGTAGCTCAACTTGCTGCATCAATTCCAGAACGCGTTGTTGTGTGTCTGTTTTGGATAACGGATAGTGTTGTTGAACGGCTTCTGCAATCTGGTCACCTATCGTCATGACCGGATTCAATGACGACATGGGATCTTGGAAAATCAAACCGATACGTCGTCCACGAATCTTGCACAAGTCCAACTCAGATCGCTTTAATAAATTTTCGCCTTGCAAGCTGATCGAAGTCGCGTTGAGGTGAGCATTATTGGGTAGTAACCGTAGCACCGATAAAGCGGTAATAGATTTACCAGAACCCGACTCGCCGACTAAGGCGAAGGTTTCGCCTGGATAAATATCAAAGCTGATGTCATCGACAACCGTATGAGACCGATTGAAACTAACACTCAGATGTTCAACGCATAGCAGTGACTCAGTCATAAACTAATCTTTAGCATTCAAAGCCATCCAGCTAACCAGCGAGTGTTGTCTTTCAATTCCTGCCAATCCATTTCATATTCTCTATGGGTAAGCACCGCTTCGATTACGCAAGTTACAACAATGCTTTGCTCATCTGCCTTAACACGAATGAGCAAAAAATGTTTTTCCTTACCCTGTGGCACAACAGCCGTCCATTTGCTTAGCATCAATTTATCAGGGTTGATTTGATTAACCGCCGGTTTATTCAACTGCTTCATTGCCCATACTTCTCGGGTCAAAAGCATCCTGCACCACATCGGCAAACAAATTAGCCGCCAGCACCAGGGCAAACATGAATACGAAGGCGGCGGACAATGACCACCACACGATGGGTTCACGCGCCATTTCCAGTCGAGCGCCGTTAATCATATTACCCCAGCTATACGTGGTAGGATCAACGCCGATGTTGATATACGACAATACCGCTTCCGCCAATACCAAGGAACTGAAATCGAGAACGACGGAAATTAACACAATGTGCATAACATTCGGCAAAATATGCCGCAACAAAATGGCATGTTGTTTCACACCAAGTGCCTGTGCCGCCAGCACATATTCCATTTCCCTGAGCTTTAAAGTCTCCGCCCTGAGCAAGCGACACAAGCCCGTCCAACTGGTCACGCCCAAAATCATACACAGGAACAGCAAACGCATATCGGCCCGGACAATCAAGCTGGTAAACTCGGCTTCATGATTTGCCATGTACACCTGCACCATCAACACCGATGCGGCTATCAGCAATACGCCAGGAATGGAATTGAGCGTGGTATACAGGTATTGGATGACATCATCAACCCAGCCACGAAAAAATCCTGCGAGAATACCAAACAGTATTGCCATAGGCAACATGATGAGCGTAGTAAGTGTTCCAATAACCAAGCCGGTACGGATGCTTTTGATGGCTTGGTAAAACACATCCTCGCCGACTTTGTCAGTGCCTAAGACATGATAATACAACGATAGATAACCCAACGTAGAGCTTAAGACAAAGATAACGAATAGGGTTACCATGACCGGACGCATCGCAAAAAATTGGGGTGCTGAACCGTGTTTTAGGTAACTCACGCCAGCAGATACAAGTATCAATAGGACGAACAAGGCTAATCCAAACCCAAATCCGATCCCTACTTTTAGCAAAATATCAGGTAGCTGCTCCTGTTCTGGATTTTCTAAATGCTTGCCACCATAAACCAGACGCGGATAATCCCATTGCATACTGCCGTCCTTTGCAACCATCTCCTTGCTGTATAAGGTCGTTGCAAACGGCGCTGAATAGGTTTTTTCATTATGCTCACGCAGGGGGGTAGCACAATAATCCAGCAGGCTGATAATTTCGTTTGAGCTTTCCTGATTTGATTTGAAATGGATGGAGTCTAAAAGTCCCACCAGAAGAAAAAATAGCAACACGACCAGGGACACCATCCCCACTTTGCTGTGGGCTATTTTATTGAGCGGACGTTGAATGTGTTCCTTATCATGCAAATAAAACCCGATGGCTATTGAAGTCAGCAATAACAGCAAGATCAGAGTATCGGTCCATAATAAGATCATGGCAGCAGTTTCATTCTTGATTTGCTATCTATGCGGGTGGAATAAAGCACAACCATATCGGAACGGTCACTTTTGCGGAATTTCTCACCACGAAGAACACGAAAGGCACGAAGAAAACACATACAACTTCGTGTTCTTCGCGTCCTTCGTGGTGAAAAAGTGTAATCCAACAGCCTTATCCAAATATTTCAGCGTAGAAATTTTCCATAGCTTGCCATGACCGCCTGTCTGCATCGGCCTGATAGACCGTGCCAAAACCGGGATCGTTGGCAACTGGATTGGTAAAAGCGTGGACGGTATTACCATAGGATACAAACTGCCAGTCTGCCCCGGCTAGCGTCATTTCCTCCTGAAAAGCAAGCACTAGGTCAGGTGGGGCCATCGGATCGTCACGGCCATGTAAGGCCAGGATTTTCGCCTTGATTTTATTGCCCTGCGTATTCCCTGGCGTACCAAGCAAACCGTGAAAACTCACCACGCCTTGCAGGTCAGCACCTGTCCGTGCCAAATCAAGGACACATAGCCCACCAAAACAAAAACCCATAGCGGCGATCTTACTGTCATCAACCCAAGGCAGCAGCTTAACGGCATTAAGGGCGGCTTTCATGCGTTGTTGCAGCTTATTCCGGTCTTCCATAAAAGGCTGCATCAACTTAGCATTTTCTTCGGTGCCGCTCCCTAACACGCCCTTACCATACATATCCAAAGCAAAACCAACATAACCTAATGCAGCTAATTTTCTGGCCTTATCAGCAACGAAAGCATCCCTGCCGCCCCAGGCATGGCAGATGAGTACCGCAGGCCGTCGCCCTGAAACGCTATCATCAAATGCAAAAAATGCTTCCAATACCACTTCTTCATCCATGTAAACTACAGTATTTTCGATGATTGCCATACTATCCTCCGTAGATTAACTGCTTAACTTAGTGTACCTGCTTGTTGCAAGGTCTCTAAAAAACCTAAAGAGGCATCTTCCACCATATCCAAGACCCGTTCAAAGCCGAACTTTTCACCGTAGTAGGGATCGGGGACTTCGCGGATTCCCAAGTGCGGCGCATAGTCCAGAAAATATTTAACCTTATTCTTATACTCATCGGGACAGGCATTGATGAGTATTGAATAATTATCATCATCCATAGCCAGCACATAATCATAATATTCGAAGTCACTGCCATGGACTTTTCTGGCGCGTAAATGTTGCAACTCTACGCCACGCTTGAGGGCGGCTTGCTGGGCACGAGCATCCGGCGGATTACCTATATGATAGGCATGGGTACCGGCTGAATCGACAGCAAACCGGGAAGCCAAGTTTTTTTCGCTTATGATTTTCGTAAACACACCCTCAGCAGTAGGGGATCTACATATATTGCCCATACAGACAAAAAGCACTTTGATTTTTTCCATTTTTAGTGTCGGTTAGGTAAAAGTTTTGCCCGGATATTTCAATTTTAGAAAAGCAGAAAAGAAGCTAAATAATTGGCGACCAGAAATACGGTAATACAGATCACCCGGTTGGTCATAGACATCTTCTGCCAATCAGTTGTTATGGCTGCCCTTAACTCAGCCCATTCATTTTTCAGGTTTTGGCTGACATTCCTGAACAGGTAAACCAACACTTTCCAAACAAGGAAAATCAGGACTCCACCAATAACTAGCATGATATAAAAAACAACCAGTTGAGTTTCATGCAAGTCGGTTTCAAAGATATGTTCAATTAACCTATCTAGGCTTAGTTCAATTACTTCTAAAATGATGTGGATAAATTCCCATAGATAACCAAATATCACATCATATAAGCCCACCAAAATACTGATCGCAATTCCGAACAAACTAAGTTGGAATATAAACTTTTGATATATTTGCCTGTGCATATGCAACTCGATTATCGAAGAAAATTCAAGCGGGCTTGTCCTATCGTTAACTTACCCAAACCCTGGCATTCCTGAACAGCCTCATCCACCCGCCATATTCCTGCCACTCTTGCGGATGCCATGAATTTTGTAATGTCCTGAAACAACGTTCAGGATGGGGCATCATGATAGTAAAGCGTCCATCGCTTGTCGTCAATCCGGTAATGCCCAAAGGCGAACCATTAGGGTTTGCCGGAAATGCTTCTGTTATCGCGCCATAATTATCCACATAACTCAAAGCAACTTTGCGTGCGTTGACTGCAAGCGCCGGATTATTGGCAAATACGGCACGGCCTTCGCCATGTGCGACGACTACTGGCAAGCGCGAACCTTCCATGCCCGAAAGCAAAATTGAAGGCGATGGCTGCACTTCCACCATGACGACCCTGGCTTCGAATTGTTCCGAATGGTTACGCATAAATCGCGGCCAATCTTCGGAACCAGGGATAATTTCTTTTAACCCGGACATCATTTGACAGCCGTTACACACGCCTAAGCCAAAACTGTCCTGGCGTGCAAAAAAGGCGGAAAATTCATCCCTGGCGCGGGGATTAAATAAAATGGACTTAGCCCAGCCGCCACCAGCGCCCAGCACGTCACCGTAAGAAAAGCCTCCACAGGCGACCAATCCTCTAAATCCAGACAGGCTGACCCGTCCATGAATGATGTCACTCATGTGGACATCGACGCTGGTAAAACCCGCACGATCAAACGCTGCTGCCATTTCCACATGACCGTTAACGCCTTGCTCACGTAAAATAGCAATTTTGGGTTTTGCAGTGTTGATGAACGGGGCGGTAATGTCTTCGTTAACATCAAAGGTTAATACCGCACACAGCCCCGGATCATTATCATCGGCTATTCGATCAAATTGTTGCTTGGCGCAATCGGGATTATCGCGGAGCGCTTGCATCCGGTAACTGACTTCTGACCAAGTGAATTGCAATTCTGCACGGTTGGCTGAATAGATGAGCCGATCGGCATGATAGATTGATAACTGCTGTGATTTGGTTAGCCCACCTATGATGTGAACCCCATTAGAAAACCCAGCTTGTTTGAATAGCCCAATGACTTCATCGGTATCATGACTATGTACTTGTAAAACCGCACCCAATTCTTCATTAAACAGCGCCGCTAGTACATCCTCGTCGAGATTGTCGATGTTTAATGATACGCCCAACCTACTGGCAAAAAGCATTTCAGTTACGGTTGCCAACAAGCCGCCATCCGAGCGATCATGGTAGGCCAAGAGTTTATTTTGCCTATTCAAGGTTTGAATGGTGTTGAAAAACCCTTTCAATAAGGCCGCATCATCCAGATCAGGACTCACATCTCCCATTTGTTGGTAAACTTGTGCCAATACCGACCCGCCCAAACGGTTTTTGGCTAGACCCAAATCAACAAGAATCAATACGCTATCTGCAATAGCCTGTAACTGCGGAGTAAGCGTTTTAGAAATGTCAGTAACAGGCGCAAATGCGGTAATGATTAACGACAACGGCGATGTCATGGTAAGTTCACCCATCTGGTCTTGCCAGACAGTAAGCATGGATAAGGAATCCTTACCTACCGGAATGGCAATACCCAGTTCTGGGCATAACTCCAGGCCAACGGCTTTGACGGTATCGTACAAGGCAGCATCTTCGCCTTGATAACCCGCTGCCGCCATCCAGTTCGCAGATAGTTTGATATTTCCTAATGATTCAATGCTGGCAGCAGCAATATTGGTTATCGCTTCCCCGATTGCCATCCGGCCTGATGCGGGTGCGTTGATGACGGCAATAGGTGTCCGTTCACCCATCGCCATTGCCTCGCCCGTAATCGAGTGAAAACCTGATGCGGTGACGGCGACATCTGCAACGGGGGCTTGCCAAGGGCCGACCATTTGATCCCTGGCAACCAAGCCCGTCACGGAACGGTCACCGATGTGGATCAAAAAACTTTTGTCGGCGACTGCCGGAAAAGACAAGACCCGTTTGATGGCTTCTTTTAATTCGATACCATCAAAATTCAATTTTGTTTTGGGTGGTGTGCTACGTTCAACCTTACGGTGCATTTTAGGCGGCTTACCAAATAACACTGACATAGGCAGATCAACGGGTTTATTTTCCAATAATGAATCGCTAAGCTGTAGATGTTCCTGCTCAGTCGCTTTGCCAATAACCGCGTACAGGCAATGCTCACGCTCGCAAAACGCGACAAATAATTCCAGCGCTTCTGGTTTGATGGCAATCACAAACCGTTCCTGCGCTTCATTACACCAGATTTGCATGGGCGACATACCCTGATCGGCATTATGGACATTGCGTAATTCAAACTGGCCGCCACGTCCGCAATCGTGAATGATCTCCGGGACTGCGTTCGATAAGCCGCCTGCACCCAGATCATGGATGGATACAATCGGCGAGCCATCACCCAAAGCATTGCAATGATTGATGACTTCCTGACAACGCCGCTGCATCTCAGGATTTTCACGTTGGACTGAGGCAAAATCGAGGCTCTCAGCACCTGAACCCGAAGCCTGCGATGATGCCGCGCCGCCGCCCAAGCCAATCAACATGGCGGGGCCACCCAAAATAATAATTAAAGATTCCGCCGGAATAGGCTGTTTGTTAACCAGCATAGGGCGTATCGTCCCCATGCCGCCAGCGATCACGATCGGTTTGTGGTAGCCCCTGAATTCATTGGCACAGTCTGCTATGGGCTGCTCAAAACTACGGAAATACCCGGCCAGATTGGGTCGGCCAAATTCATTATTGAACGCTGCGCCGCCTAGCGGGCCTTCCAGCATAATCTGCAAAGCAGAGGCAATGCGTTCAGGTTTGCCATTATCCTCTTCCCAAGGTTGGGCAAAGCCTGGGATTTTTAAATGTGAAACCGAAAATCCAGTTAACCCCGCTTTAGTTGCAGAACCCCGCCCAGTCGCACCTTCGTCACGAATTTCACCACCTGAACCCGTCGCTGCACCAGGGAAAGGCGAGATGGCTGTGGGATGATTGTGGGTTTCAACCTTCATCACCAAGTGGGCAGCTTCCTCAGTATAAGCGTATTCGCCCGTCATGGGATTTCGGATAAGAACCTGTGTATTTGCCCCCGCAACCACGGAGGCATTATCGCTATAAGCCGACAAAATACCTTTTGGGCTTTTGTCCGACGTATTACGGATCATGGCAAATAAAGACTGCGCTTGCTCAACACCGTCGATAGTCCAGTCCGCGTTAAAGATTTTATGCCGACAATGTTCGGAATTTGCTTGGGCAAACATCATCAATTCCACATCGGTTGGGTTTCTGCCTAGCGCGTGAAAACTGTCGGTGAGATAATCAATTTCATCCTCGGACAACGCCATACCCAATTGCGTATTGGCTGCTACCAATGACTCCCGGCCTTGTCCTAAAATATCCACGGTTTGCAATGGTTTTGGCTGATGTTCCGCAAAGAAGTCAGGATCAATCGCTTCAAAGCAGACCGTTTGTGTCATGCGATCAAAAAGCAAAGCAGATAGGCGCTTTTTGATATCACCAGACAAAGTGACGTTTGCAGCTATCGAATATTCAATTCCCCGCTCGATACGCTTAACGGAATCTAATCCACAGCGTTGGGCTATTTCGCTTGCTTTGCTAGACCAAGGTGAAATCGTTCCTGAACGTGGCACTACCAGCCAGCGTTCTCCATCAATATGAGTGACTTTATCTTGAACACCGTAAGAGAGCAGCACTTTTAACAAAGCTAATTCAGCATCACTCAATGCATCGGCAACATCCACAAAATGTATAAACTGCGCTGTAAGCGAGTGGACGCTAGGCGCTATCGTCTGACATTCAGTAATCAGTCGATTAATACGAAAAGTTGATAAAGCAGAAAAGCCTGGAAGTTTAAGCATGTGGGTGAGAACGGGGAGATGTGCGGTTTTGTATCATATTATGACATTTGAGTAGTCGAGATAATGAATTGGCTAGCAAACAACACATCAGCCAATGAAAAACGTACTGAGGTGAATAGTAAAATTCAACCCACTTTTGTGTGAGTTATCTCACTTTGCCTTATCAGCCAGATCAGCCTTGATGGTATCTGCCAAAACTTTCAACAAACGCAAAGCGGCATCATCATTTAGCATAGGCAAATACTCTTCATTCAGGGCAATCACATCGGTTTGCTGTCCGTGTTCTTCCAGTTTGAGCACATATTCCCTGTCATTGATATCGATACCCTTGAAGATGAACAAAATTTCATCCATAAATGAATCGTCTTTTGTCTTTTTTTCGTCCGGGTCGTATTGGATGGTGATTTGCGCCCGATCATGATTACGTTCCGTGACTTCGATAGTATTGCGGCTCAACGCTTTATTGACCACACGCCAAGATTTGGAATACCCAGAACCTAAGCGCAAGCGGCTTTCGCCATCATCGTATTTGATGATTTCGACGGACGAAACCGTATCCCGCCCATCGGATTCATCGGCGGATGTCACTTCTGTACTACTCGTTTCTGGAGTGGCGGCTGGCGCTGCTTCTGGAACATTATCATCTGAAGCAAAATCCGCAGGTGGTTGACCTGGATTATCTGTACCCGTGCTAGTTTCGCTTCCTTCAAGATTAGCGGCTGGCGGCGAGGCTTTAGAAGCACTACCAATAGAAGCACTTCCGGCAGACTGATTCTTCCTTAACTCAGCAGGATAATTAATCAAGGGGATTTCAGTGGTGTACTGGTAATCCCTTTCCTTATCGGGAAAATAACTTTGCAAATAGCTGCACCCTGCCAGAACAGCAGAAGTTATACCTAGAAAGAAAAGTCCAAATCTATTTTTCATAGCGTTACACAATAATGTCAGCTTGCCGCATGGCTTGCCGTACAGCGTTATAACAATCTTCCGTCAACCAGGTTAACGGCAAGCGAATACCTTTTGCCATCAAGCCCATTTCTGCCACCGCCCATTTCACCGGAATGGGATTAGCCTGAATAAATAGCTGTTTGTGTAAACCGGCCAATTTATTATCAATGGCTAACGCCGTATCAGCGTCTCCCTCAATCGCCGCCATAATCATTTCATGCACTAACTTGGGCGCGACATTGCCGGTGACGGTAATCGTACCGTTACCACCAAGCAAGCAACATTCACGGCTGGTGGCATCATCACCACTATAAATAGCAAAGTCAGAGCCAGCCAAATCCCTTATGATTTTTATTCTGGTCAAATCCCCAGTTGCTTCCTTGACACCGACAATATTAGCCAAATGTGATAATCGCCCGACAGTTTCCGGCAACATATCGCAGGCCGTACGCCCAGGGACATTGTATAAAATCTGTGGGATATTAACCGCTTCACTAATGGCTTTATAATGAAGGTATAACCCTTCCTGGGTCGGCTTATTGTAGTAAGGCGTTACGATCAGACAGGCATCAGCACCAACCTCTTTTGCCCTGCGCGTCAAAGTAATCGCTTCAGTGGTAGAGTTTGAACCCGTCCCGGCAATCACAGGAATGCGGCCTCGTGCGTAGTCCACAATCGCCTTGATTACGTCGCAATGTTCATCCTCATCTAGCGTGGCTGATTCGCCTGTTGTGCCTACCGCGACGATTGCATCCGTTCCCTGCCCTATGTGGAATTCAACTAACTTCTGTAAACTTGCCCAATCCACCGCGCCACTTTCATCCATGGGCGTGACTAAAGCGACGATACTACCTTGAATCATGAAATCTCTCGATCAGAATGGCTATTTTTAAACCCTGCCATTATAACAAGCAAATCGTTAAAAAAGGTAAGGGATAAGGTCTGTTCTACTCTGTCACATTACGTCATACTCGTCGGAAGCGGGTATCCATTGCCAGGGATGGCAAACCTAAATCCATCCATGGAGCCTGGATTCCGACAACCCCTGCCGGAATGACGAGCATTGAAAATAGCACTTGTTGCAGCTTATTTTTAAAGCTATTATCACTTGGAGTGATTAATAAGCTAAACCTTACGTGGCCTTGATGTTATTTATTTTTACTTTAGGATGCATTAAAATTTAGCAAGCAATTGATATAATTATGATTACAAAAATTAAAACTAGATTGGACAACCGCATGACGCAATGTTTTACGTCAATTAGGATGTCTAATAATAGTTGGGCTAAGGTTTGACAGATGCCGCAACAGTTCACGACAAATGACCTAAAGATAGCCGCTCAGGCATCGGTAGCGACTGGCACTACCATATGGGGAACGGTACAAATTCTCGATTATTTCAAGGTGCTAATAGTTAGCAGCTACGGTCTGCTTGGGCCGGAATTAATTTTGCTTACGTCAGTACTTCTTGGCGTAACATTTGCTGGAGTCAGAGCATATCGCAGAAAGACGACGATTGTTTTTAGCATATTCGATAAGTTGTTGCCTTACCTTCCACTATTTCTTGCCATTGAAGCAGGATACTTTAGGAAACGAGGAATTGAAGTTCAAATTGTTTGTGCTCACGGTGATCGTGAAACGTGGAATTGCGTTGAAGAAGGCAGAGCTGATTTCGGCTTGTCTGATCCGGTCGTGATGTTGCATGAAAATGCGAAGGGTGGTCGGCTTATTGCAACAATAGTTAATAAAGCAACATTCTGTGGCATTACGCAAAAATGCTTGCCCTATTTTCACGAAATTTCCGAAGTACCAAAACGCCTAACATTTTCTGGTTATGAAGAACCAACCACCACTTATCGCGTCCTGACTTATTTTAAGAATATGTGCGAGGCCAAGATAGAATACTTTAAATCTGGAGAAGAAGAGGCAGCCGCTCGAAATCCAAATGTCGATGTCGTTCTCCTGCCAGAACCATTTGCGAGCGAATGGGTTGAGAAGCATAAAGGATACGCACAGGTTGTTGATGGGCCTATTCTGTTTGGAGAGCTTGCTTGGTCAGGTGTTTATTGCACGAAGGAATATCTCAATGATCACGCAGATATCGCACTGCGCGTTGTTGCAGCTCTGCAGGAAGCACTGCTTCATATCAGAAGTAATCCGCTGCATACGCAGCAAATAGCTTTAGATGTTTTTCATGGCTTCGATAGTACCGCTATCTGTACTGCAACTTTGAAAATGATAAAGCAGTCGGTTTTTCCGTCAGATCTGATAACAAGCAGAACTGAATGGACTCATGCGCTAGATTTCTGGGGGTTGAGCGAAAAGAAATTCATGTTTGAGCACTACGTTGATAACAGTTTTGCTCACGCAGCATCGAAGGGAGCTAACCCATCGGTCAAGAGGGACGCTGTAAAAGCGCAACGCCCTTACCTTGACGTTAGGCGTCACTAGAGTCCCACGGAGCCTCCTCATGCGCAACTTCGTAAACTGGCTGCGTCGTCTCGCCGAATGGATCGCGGAGCCTCGTGGCTTCTGGCTGTTCACTTTCGTTGCTGCAGTGGCAGTTGGCCTTGCACTGGTCATTCCGAGGCCTCTGGCAGACGATCTACGCTTTGCGGGTCTTGCGCTTCAGCTTCTCGGCGTTAGCACAGTGCTTCGCGGACTCCGCGATCGCGGCAGACTCTTCAACAAGCCATCGATCGTTGCCTCAACGAGAGCTTGGTTCTCGCGGTTTCCGTCATACAGGCCTCGGTCTGTCACCCTGGCCGCGTCTGGTCTGGCGAGTGCCACAGCTACTGCATCTATTGACGCAGTTGTTTGGCGCGGCTACCGCGAGGAAGAGTCACTCGATCAGCGGTTTCGCGCCCTCGCCGAGAACCTTGACACCGTGCACAACGAATTGGATCGCGTGTCCGCACGAATTGCGAACCAAGTTGGCAAAGTTCAAGAGCTCCTTCAACGTGAGCAGTCCGCGCGAACGGAAGAGATCACACGGGTCCAACAGAAGCTCGCAGAACTTGGTGCCGGGGGTCTACACATCGAATTGGTTGGTGTCGCATGGCTGGTTGCGGGAATCGTTCTCACCACGGTGCCAGCGGAAATCGCACAACTCTTCCAGTCAGCGAAATGATGCCTAACCCATAAGGCGGATTCGCCGATTAGCAATCCACCACAGTTTCTAGGGTGGTAGTTTAGCTTTTGCGGTTACTGCCCTGCCTAACAAGTCGGTCAAAAGGGCGCGCTGATCGTTGGCGGTTTTGAAGTTTTGCTTTTATCAAGGTTTGGCGGCTTCGCTAAAGCTCAGTGAGCGGCACGCCCTTACCGTAACGTTAGGCCAAGGAAATATATATGGATGAGATCGTCAAAGGTATATTTACTGCACCTTTAGCCACAGTATTTGTTATTGCTGGAGTGATTTTTTTGCTTGTTGCTGTGGTCGGCAATATTAGCGGAAAGATCGAACCTGGTGTCAAGGGGCGAGTCATTTCAGGGATACTCGGTTTAGCATTCATTATTATTGGCCTTTCAATGCATTTTATGCAGAAGATACCGCAAGTACCTGATCCACGAGAAAAAGCACCAGAACAAAGCGCGTTACCTGGAACACCTCAAACATCAATGGCCAGTTTGCCTATGGTGAAATCTGATCAAAAACCCAATAACGTTACATCACCAACCTTAAAAAATCACGATTCAGGCGCTCTAAAGAGCCTAACAGCAGAAACAATATTTGAGGGGGTAATTGCAAATGCTACTCGTTTTGAAAAAACTGGTGAGCTTGTAACACTAGAGTTAACATTCCAAAACATTACGTCTAAAGAAGTTGCAATCTGTGCTGATGAACTAGAACCGTGGAACAAAACGGAAATCATAGATGAAACAACCGGTGACAGCTGGAGTATAAAGTATTATGGGGGGCAAATAAATTGTTCAGATAAGATCAGACTAGCTCAAGATAAATCTCATGTAATGTGGATGAAATTTAATATCAAAAATCCGGAAGTCAGAAAATTCACTTTATCCTGGCACATACTTAAAAGACCTTTAGAAGATCTTTTATTATTTCCTTTCAACCCGTAAGTCGGAAGCGGCGTTAGCCGTGTTCCGACGTTTGTGGCGGAACACTTGGCGGTTTCCGCCCTACGCTCCGTCATTTAGTTAATAAACCTTAACTGGATAGGGTATTATTTTTATCGCACTGGGATGCCGTATCAACATAGACCACCCGGCCCGGTTTTTATTGAGCCAGCCCCGAACTTCAAGCGTCCGTCCACGATAGCTGTTGATATCTGGGAATAAAGGTAACCACTTTTTTTCGATACGCGCTTGGAATAAATCGGAAAATTCCAGGTAAACATATTTTTTGCTGGTACGAATGACCGACACTTTCCCCGTCAATCTTATCCAACCTGCGTGTCCGTCGTTACTTAGTCTATTGACGGGTATTACGGCATATTCAGCCTGTTGCCAAATGCCGCGTCCAGCCTGTTCAGCACTGATTCCCGCAGCGACCAATTCACCCACGTACAACAAATTGGGCGGGTAAATATTAACCGCTGCCAATCCCATTTCAACCAACTGCACATTGATGTGTTCTTTGTTTTCGGTAAATAAATACGCGAGTGTCCGGTTATATTTATCTGTTTGTTCAACGTCAGTCACCAAGCGCACTTTCTGGTTTTTCAGTTTATCGGTCAACCAGCGCTTGGCCGTTTCGCCACCTGCTTCGGTAGCTTGATTTCTGTGCTGCACTTCCGGTGTGTTGATGCCTAATAACCTGATTTTACGCCCATCTTCCAGCTTTACCGTATCGCCATCATAAACTTTTTCTACCTTAAAATAGGAATAGCCCGGTTGTATTTTGATTTTCTTGCTGTTGTCGTGTACCCGGTCAGAAAAGTGTTTGTTACCGTGCGAATCTTGCCATTGGTAAACATCGGCACAGGCCGAAACAGAAAGACCTAACAGCAATATCAGTAAGAACTTCATTACTTGTTGTTTAATGTGATTTAATTTCATTAGTTGTTTATTATTGTTCTACCCTAATAGTAATACCAATCCCATAAAGTTGTTATCTGAATCCCCTCATCCTGGCCTTCTCTCTTTGGAGAAGGTAACAATGAGAACTTATTGGGATTGGTATTACTTTACCTCTAACCTAACTCAAACCATGCTAACCATCATTCAACGCGTAACCACAGCTAAAGTTACCGTCAATCGCCGCATCATCGCTGAAATTAACACCGGAATTCTGGCGTTGGTTGCCGTTGAAAAGGACGATAACGAGAAAACAGCGGCACGGTTGCTGGAACGGATACTCAATTACCGAATTTTTTCCGACGAGAATGATCGTATGAATTTGAGTCTGAGGGATATTCAGGGCGGCTTACTGTTAGTACCGCAATTTACCCTGGCCGCGAATACTGAAAAAGGCAACCGTCCGAGTTTTGCTTCCGCAGCCGCCCCAGAAAAAGGATTGCAATTATTTGGCTACTTGCAAACTCTAGCTACGGCAACCTACCCCCAAGTTGAATTTGGCGAGTTTGGCGCTGATATGCAGGTTTCGTTGATTAATGATGGGCCGGTAACTTTTACGTTAAGGACACAGGTGAATAACTGAACCAAAGAAAATCGGTTTAAGGAATCTCTGCATAGTCCTTCGACAAGGTTCTCCTGAGTTTATCGAAGGGCTCAGGACGAACGGTAACTTGTCTAGAATTTCGTTAATTATACCCCTGCGGATTGTTGACTTGCCACAACCACGTATCGGCAATCATATCTTCCAGGGTTTTTTCAACTTTCCAGTTAAGTTCTTTAAGCGCCAAAGCAGGATTTGCAAAATATTCGGCTAAATCACCGGCTCGTCTGGATGCCATTTTATAATTGACTTTTCGCCCGGTTACTTTTTCAAAGGTATGGATGATTTCCAGTACGCTGCACCCCTTCCCTGCGCCTAAATTGTAAGCTTTGCAGCCACCCGCAGCGAATTTTTCACCGTGCAAGGCTTCGATGGCTTTGATGTGGCCTTTAACCAGATCGACAACATGGATGTAATCCCGAATGCCCGTGCCATCGGGAGTCTGATAATCATCACCGAATACGGACAGTTGCGCCAGTTTACCGATAGCGACTTGGGTCACATAAGGCATGAGGTTATTCGGTATCCCATTAGGGTCTTCGCCTATCCTGCCACTTTCGTGGGCGCCGATGGGATTAAAATAACGCAATAGGGCAATTTTCCAGGGTGTTTCGCTGGCTGCGAGGCTGTCCGCTACGGATAAATCCCTGAGTATATCTTCGATCATCGCCTTGGTGCGCCCGTAGGGATTGACCGCGCCTACCGGCAATTCCTCGGTGTACTGTACTTGCTCAGCTGCACCATAGACCGTCGCCGATGAACTGAATACCAGTTGTTTGACACCCGCTTCTGCCATCACCTGGGTTAACACCAAAGTGCCGTAGACGTTATTGTGATAATACATAAGCGGCTTTTCGCAGGACTCACCCACTGCTTTCAGCCCGGCAAAATGCATGACTGCCATGATGGGTTCTTTGGCAAAAACCCCAGCCAAGGCATCGCGGTCACGAATATCAACCTCATAAAAAGTCAGCGCTTTGCCGGTAATTTCTTGAACCCGTTTTAATGACTCAACTTTGCTGTTCGCCAGGTTATCGACCACGACAACCTGATAACCCGCTTGCAATAATTCCACGCAAGCATGGCTGCCAATATAACCTGCACCACCTGTCACCAATACGGTATTCACCATAATGATTTCCAGTTAATCAATGATCTTCAGTTTAACGAGATGCACCCTACGGGTATCTGCCCGAATCACTTCAAAACGCATCTTATCCACCACAAGGGTTTCGCCTTTCTTGGGCATGTGTTCCAACTGGCTGACGATGAAACCGCCAACGGTATCGTATTCATCCGTCGCTAACTGTGTGGAAAAATACTCGTCAAACTCTTCCATCGGGGTCAATGCTTTAATCGTGTATTCATTATTGCTACGGCGGAAAATATAACCTTCATCTTCCTGATCGTCATGTTCGTCTTCTATTTCACCGACTATCTGTTCCAGCACATCTTCGATAGAAACCAAACCCGCCGTCTGCCCATATTCATCGACGACTATCGCCATGTGGTTGCCATTGGTGCGCAATTCTTTTAGCAGGACATTTAACCGTTTGCTTTCCGGCACCACACAGGCAAGCCGCATGATGTCCTTAACCAACACATTACTATTATGCGACAGATGCGCCAATAAATCTTTAGCCAGCAAAATTCCTAGAACCTTGCTGCGGTCGCCATCAATAACCGGATAACGGGAGTGATTAAATTCTGTCACCAAAGGCAAGATGGTTTCCAACTCAGCATCGTTGGGGACAACCACCATTTGTACGCGCGGGATCATAATATCCCTCACCTGCATCTGATTGACTTGCAAGACCCCTTCGATCATGGTCAGAGTGTCCGTATCAAGCAAGTGGTTTTTTTTTGCTTCCCGTAATATTTCAAGCAAATCTTCCAAATCCTGCGGTTCACCGGAAAACAGTTGGCTGATCCTGTCTACCCAACGATTCCGATGAGTGCTGCTACTGGGAGGCTTGTCGTCGCTCATAAGTTGTCTACCTGTAGGTAAGGATTAGTGATATTTAGTGCCTGTAAAATGTTGATCTCCATACCCTCCATCACTTCAGCTTCATCATCTTTGATGTGGTCATAACCTAGCAAATGCAATACGCCGTGAACAATGATATGTGCCCAGTGATGGCTTAGGGGCTTTTGTTGCTCCAGCGCTTCCCTCTCCACCACTGGGGCACAAACTACCAAATCGCCCAATAAATTCAGTCCGATACCTTCTGGAATATCTGCCGGAAAACTCAAAATATTGGTCGGCCCTGGCTTATGCCTATACTGTTTATTTAGTTGGGCGCTCTCATGAACATCTACGATACGCACGACGATTTCGGTATCCCGGCCATATCCTTGCAAGGCTGCATCAACCCATTGCTGGATTTGCTCTTTATCGGGTTGGCCTGGCGAAGAAAAAACGACTTGTACCTCAACTTGATTCATTGCTCGGTTTTAGTTTTCTGTTCGTACGCTTCATACGCGCGTACGATGCGCTGCACCAAAGGATGCCGTACTACATCCCGTGCGTTAAAAAAAGTAAAGCTGATACCTTCTACATCTTTCAATACCTCAAGAACATGCCGTAAGCCGGACATTTTCTCTGTAGGCAAATCAATCTGGGTAATATCTCCCGTCACCACAGCGGTTGAACCAAATCCTACGCGGGTAAGGAACATTTTGATCTGTTCTACCGTGGTATTCTGCGCTTCATCCAGGATAATGAACGCATCGTTCAACGTCCTGCCGCGCATAAAGGCCAGTGGTGCGACCTCAATAATACCCCTTTCGATCATTTTCTCAACCCGCTCCAGCCCTAACATATCATATAAAGCATCATACAGAGGCCGCAAGTAAGGATCGACTTTCTGAGCCATGTCCCCCGGTAAAAATCCCAGCTTTTCGCCAGCTTCAACCGCTGGTCGTACCAAGATGATTTTTCTGACTTTTTCCGCCTGTAACGCTTCAATTGCACAAGCGACCGCCAAAAAAGTTTTACCTGTCCCCGCAGGCCCTACGCCAAAATTAATGTCATGTGTGACAATTTTTTTAAGGTAACCCTGCTGATTAGCTCCCCTGCCCTTAATCAAACCAAATTTTGTTTTAATGGTGACAGGTTGCTGCTCGGACGGCTCATGCCCATCCAATAAATCATCAATAGAAGCATCTTGCATCGCCAAATGGATAAGTTCAGATGTCAGCTCTTCTTTTTCAGCACTTTCAAACAATTTTTCCATAACTGCACACGCTGCTTTGACTGAGTTTTCCAAGCCAGTTACCTTAAACTGATTACCGCGATTGGCAATTTCGACTTGAAGGCGGGTTTCAATCTGTCTTAAGTGGTTATCTAAATGTCCACAAAAGTTGGACAGTCTGGCATTATCTGCCGGAGTTAGGGAAATTTCTTCGGATATCATGAATTACGCATAAGCAGTTTGCTTGTTGACCGAGGCTTCAACCATGCGGCCTCGTAAAGAATTGGGTAAAGCTTCGGCGATCAGCACGCCGACAAATTGCCCGGCTAATCTTGGATGGCCGATAAAGTTCACGACGCGGTTATTTTCGGTCCGTCCCTGCATTTGTAAAGGATTCTTTTTGGATTGACCCTCGACTAGAACGGTTTGCACCGTGCCGATCATACTTTGCGATATGGCGGCTGTCATTTCATTTATGCGCTTTTGAAAGCGTTCCAAGCGGTGTTTTTTTACTTCAAAAGGCACGTCATCGGGAAGATCAGCAGCAGGTGTGCCTGGTCTTTGGCTGTAAATAAAGCTGAACGATAAATCAAAACCGATTTCATCGATGAAAGCCATCGTTTCTTCAAATTCCTGGTCGGTTTCACCAGGGAAACCGATGATGAAATCCGAAGAAAGACTGATATTGGGTCTAATTAGTCTTAGTTTACGAATCTTTTCAATATAGTCAGCACGGGTATGTCCGCGCTTCATCATCTTAAGGACATGATCGCTGCCGCTTTGCACAGGTAAATGCAAGTGATCGACCAATTGGGGGATTTCGGCAAACGTTTCGATTAAATTATCCGTAAATTCAACAGGATGTGAGGTGGTAAAACGAATTCGGTCTATGCCTTTAACTGCGGCGACATAATGCAGCAACAAAGCAAAATCGGCAAGTTCGCCGTCGTCCATCTCACCACGATAGGCGTTGACATTCTGCCCTAACAGATTGATTTCCCTAACGCCTTGTTTTGCTAGCGAAGTAATCTCGGCAATTATATCATTCAGGGGGCGGCTTATTTCTTCGCCACGAGTATAAGGCACCACGCAAAAAGTACAATATTTGCTGCATCCTTCCATCACCGAAACAAAGGCTTTCGGGCCTTCTGCCCTGGGTTCCGGCAAGGCATCAAATTTTTCAATTTCAGGGAAGGAAATATCGACCACGGGCTTGCTCTGACTACGGACTTCGTCCAGCAATTGCGGCAAACGGTGCAAGGTCTGTGGACCAAACACAATATCCACGTAAGGCGCGCGCTTTTGGATGGCTGAGCCTTCCTGGCTAGCAACACAGCCGCCGACACCAATGATAACATCAGGGCGTAATGCCTTAATTTTGCGCCACTTCCCCAATGCCGAAAACACTTTCTCCTGCGCCTTCTCCCTGATGGAGCAGGTATTCAACAACAACACGTCGGCTTGCTTGGGGTCATCAATTAATTCAAAACCATGCGAGGCATACAGGACATCACGCATTTTGTCAGAGTCATACTCATTCATCTGACAGCCGTTAGTCTGAATATATAATTTTTGCGTCATATTTTGTTCGGGTTGATCCTCTTGGGTAACTTAGTGTTGTTCGTAAATTTAAAACTTAGGGCTTATTATAACCTGAATCCAAAATAAGCGGAAAATAGACGGGAGCAATGAGAACGATATCAATAGAACCTGGATCAATTGATTTATGGCAAGGCAGTTTTCAATAGATGTGCTAAGAAAGAACTAGGCGCACCTTCCGCGAACGATACGCTTCCCTTCGTTCAGCATATCGCTCTGTACGACTACATCAATTTAACCACCGTACGGACGTGATTTAAAAGACAGCGTGAACGGCAAACTGGTATTTAATCGGTCGGTTACGTTGAAGAGTAGTTGAGAGAAGGAATGACAGATAAAAGCTTATTAAATTCTGGCAAGTTTTGCTATTTTCTGTTCACTATAGGTTATTTTATTAGCTTCTTTTAGGGCGATAGCACACTCTTTAATTAACTGATCAAAGAGGTCTTCAGGCACAATACTTAATTTGACTCGGACAATTTTCCAAATCAATCAACAACACTCGAATCGTTTTCTCGTTCGCTTCTTTACCAAAATCTTCGTGGCTCTCTAACACCATAATCACCTGTTCCCAACGAGTTGTTTACTAAATAAAATATAGTCCGTAGGCTGGGTTGGTAAACCAGTTATCATCGGCTGTGCTGGGTTTCGTACCTCAACCCAGTACCGGACTTTGATTCCTTTGAGTTAAGCGGCTGTTTCCGGCGTTAATTTTCCCAATAACTCACTGATAAACTCAAGCTTTTGTTCCGTATCACTAAACGGTTTAATAAACCTTAACTTATCAGCTCCGTCAAATTTATAACATTGCGCTTCGGTTTGAATCAATTTAATCAACTGTTCGGTATTAAGCGTAGGGTTTGCCGTAAAGACGATACGTCCACCGCCGTCATTCGCGTCTATCTTCTTTACGCCTAGCTTTTCTGCCTGTTGCTTTAATTCCGTGACGCTGAACAGGGTTTTTACCGGTTCTGGCAACAGACCGAAACGGTCTATCATCTCTATCTGCAATTCGCGCAAGTCTTCCTGGGTTTCGGTATTGGCGATACGTTTATACAGCACCAGACGGGCATGAATATCGGGCAGATAATCTGCAGGGATCAGCGCCGCTGTTTGCAGGTCAACTTCCGGACCTCTATCCATCGGCGCTTCCAGATCGGTAGCTTTACCTGATTTCAGCGCCGCAACCGCACGTTCCAGCAATTCGGTATATAAGGTAAAGCCGATTTCCTGAATTTGCCCGCTTTGTTCATCACCTAATAACTCCCCTGCCCCGCGAATTTCCATATCGTGTGAGGACAACATAAAGCCTGCCCCTAAATCGCCGGATTTTTCCACTGCTTCCAGTCTTTTTACCGCATCGGTACTCATTAAGGTTTTAGGTGGCACAACAAAATAAGCATAAGCCCGATGATGCGAGCGACCCACCCTGCCCCGCAGTTGGTGCAATTGCGCCAAGCCCAGTTTATCGGCACGGTTGATGATAATGGTGTTGGCGCTGGGAATATCAATGCCACTTTCTATGATGGTGGAACACAGCAGCAAGTTAATACGCTGATGATAAAAATCCATCATGATGCGTTCCAGATCGCGTTCTGCCAATTGCCCGTGGGCAATCGCTATACGGGCTTCCGGCACGAGATTCTCCAGATCAACAGCCATTTTCCCCATGGATTTGACATCATTATGTAGGAAAAATACTTGCCCACCTCGCTTAATTTCACGCTGACAGGCTTCCTTGATTTGCGCGTCTACCCACTCGCTGATAAAGGTTTTGATGGCGTGGCGGTTAGGCGGCGGACTGGCAATAATGGATATATCCCGCAGACCGGATAAAGCCATATTGAGCGTACGCGGGATGGGCGTTGCGGTTAAGGTCAACATATCCAGCGAATGCCGCAGCTTTTTGAAGTGTTCTTTTTGGGTGACACCAAAACGGTGTTCTTCATCAATAATCACCAAACCCAGCGCTTTATAGCGTAGGTCTTTGGACAACAGCTTATGTGTGCCGATAACAATATCGACTTTACCCTGCTCCAAATCTTCCGTAATTTCTTTTTGTTGCTTGGGAGAAACAAACCGTGACATCACTTCTACACGCACCGGCCAGTCGGCGAAGCGGTCACGAAAATTCTGGTAATGCTGTTGAGCCAGCAAGGTAGTCGGCACTAATATCGCCACCTGCTTACCGCTTTGCACCGCAATAAAAGCGGCCCGCATGGCGACTTCGGTTTTACCAAAGCCCACGTCGCCACAAATCACCCTGTCCATAGGCTGTGGACTCACCATATCTGCCAATATTGCTTCAATGGCAGTTTGTTGGTCTGGCGTTTCCTCAAACGGGAAAGCATCGGCAAAGGCCAGATAATCGGCATCTTGGACCAGAAAAGCATGGCCTTTTTGCACGGCCCGTTGCGCCTGGATGTCCAGCAGTTCGGCAGCGACATCCCGTATTCGGGCAATCGCCTTTTTCTTGGCTTTACTCCACTGATCGCCGCCTAATTTATGCAACGGCGCATTTTCTGGACTTACGCCCGTATAACGGCCAATCACATGCAATGAAGAAACCGGCACATACAATTTGTCGTTATTGGCATATTCCAGTGCCAGGAATTCAGCATCTATGCCGCCGATTTTCAAGGTATGCAGGCCTAAGTAACGGCCAACACCATGCTCCTGATGTACAACCGGCGAGCCTATCGTCAATTCATTCAGGTTGTTGACGATATTTTCCAGCTCGTGTGCCGCTGACCGCCGTCGCCTGCGCCGTTGCTGGATTTTTTCACCGGACAGCAGGCTTTCCGTGATAATAGCAAGGGCAGGATTTTCCAGCCATACGCCGTGATCCATAGGCGCTACCGTAATAGCTGGAGAACTGTCCCCGATTAAAAAAGCCTGCCAGTTGTCAACTTGTTTTACGGTGATTTTGTGTTGCTTTAATTTGTCGATCAAGGCTTCCCTGCGCCCTGCTGACTCCGCTACGAACAAGATTTTTCCGGGACATTCTTTTATAAATTGCTGTAACCGTTGTGCTGGTTCGACTAGTTTGGCATCAATGGTTAGATCAGGCAGAAGTCGGCAATTGAATACCTTTTCATCAGCCTGAGCCGAATTGTCGAAGGCAATACGGGCAAAAGCGGCAATTTTTTGCGACAATTCCTCAGCCGATAAAAATAATAGCGCTGGCGCAAGCAAAGGCCTATCGACATCATATTTTCGTTGCTGGTGACGATCTTCCGCTTCTGCATAAAATGCCTGTGCGGTCTTATCAAACACTTCTGAAATCACCAATACCGCCGAAGCAGGTAGGTAATCGAATAAGGTCGCAGTTTGTTCCACAAATAATGGCAAATAATATTCAATGCCACTGGGTGTAATGCCTTTGCTGACATCCACATACAGCGCATTTTTAGGTGATGTTTCGGGGAAAGTTTCCCTGAATGCTTGGCGAAAATGTTTGATGGATTCGTCCGTAAACGGAAATTCACGCGCCGGAAACAACTGTATCTCGTTACAAAGTCCCAATGACCGCTGGGTTTCAGGATCAAATGTACGGATGGATTCAATTTCTTCATCAAACAATTCAATACGGAATGGGACTTTACTGCCCATCGGGAACATATCGACAATCGAACCCCTGACCGCAAACTCACCATGCTGATAAACTTGCGATACACACTGATAGCCAACGCTTTCCAACTTGATCCGGTTCAGTTCCAGATTAAAATCATCGCCGACTTTAATCGCAAAACTGTTGGCTAGGACATGTTCTCTGGGCGCTAGTCGGTGCATCAAGGTCGTCACCGAAACCACCAACGCGCCACGTTTTACCTGTGGCAATAAAGCTAAGGTTTTCAGACGTTCTGAGATAATCTCTGAAAGCGGGGAAAACACGTCATAAGGCAGGGTTTCCCAATCAGGGAAGTGTAGGATGGGATGTTCGTCTTGCAAAAAAAACGCCAGCTCATGTTCCAACCGCAACGCTGTTTGATTGTCAGGCGTAACCACTACAAACAGGCGATTTTCATTGTTGATGGCGGTAGCCAAAGCCAAGGAGTCACCGCAGCCGGTTAAGCCCGTCCAGGTGAAGATTTGATCTTTAGTTTGGGGCGTTTTAGGAGAAAATAGTGTCGCGCTAGCCATTTAATAGTAGCTATAGGTAAGTTATTGATGTGCTTAAATTACTGAAGGCATCCAAAGCTAAATAAAATTTAGTACGCACCCAGCATCGAAAGGATTGAAATCACTTGGCGAATCACTTACATGATACAACCGCCGTATTGCTTAATTTTATAGAATAAAAGGGGGCTAAGTGAAAGTTTCGGCTCAACCTCAAATGATTCAGTAATTCGTATCCAGAAATATTCCACAAATACAGGGGTTAGTACCACATCCCAAATTATCGAGCTTGTAAGTGACGCATTACCCCACTGCACCGCAACAGCGCTTAAATTTCTTGCCGCTACCGCAGGGACAAGGCGCATTCTTGCCTTGATTAGATTGCTGGATTATTTTGCCAATTTTTTTGACTACGCCGTCCACATAAAACCAACGTCCATTGGTTTTGGCAAAACGGCTGATCTCGTGCAACATGTACTCTTCGCCATTGTTCATGTAGTACGCCTTGAATTCTACTATGCCCTTGCTATCATTGATTCCGCCCTTTTTGGTATCAATGATTTCCAGGCGCTGCCAGTCGATATTTTCTTCAGCAAAATGCGTCTTCTCCGGCTTTGGTCGGGTACTGGCATCCCATGTATCCTGTACATATTGGGTTTTATCCAACGCATAAGCGGTAAAGCGTGAGCGCATCAACGCCTCGGCAGTAGCCGGTAATTTGTCGCCGGAATGAAACGAGCCACAGCATTGCTTATATTCAATGCCCGAGCCACAAAGACAAAATGTTTCAGCGTTCAAAAGTAGAGCCTTTTAAAGTTAAACCAGCAATCGCTAGGTTTATTTTACTTTGATCTGCACCCAGACACTAAAAAAGCAAGCTCATTCCATTATTTAATACAGGTAAACTACCACCGTACGCTGATAGGGGCCATGGCTGACGGACGGGTTGCATTTGCTGCCACGCCTTAGAAATCGGTTCAAATCCTTACAGTTATAGCCACCAACTTTTGCAACCGCTAAAAAGACCTAACCCATCATCAAAGCCAATATGACCGGCCATATCACTGCCATTTTTGTTGCCCCATCCAGACATGTTGAACAATTGGCTGTTGACGCAGTGCAATTGAAAGCAGGAAAAGGCGTGGTTGGCGACCGTTTTTTTGGTCGTACTCAAAAAACTCCTGGTCGAAATTTGACACTTATCGAAGTAGAAACGATTGAGGAATTTATCGCCAACTATGGACAAAGCATCGAGCTCAACGCTACCCGGCGTAATTTTCTTACGCGGGGCATTCGATTGAATGACTTGGTTGGCAAAACCTTCCGCGTGGGTGACGTATTGTGCCAAGGTGTAGAACTGTGCGAACCCTGTCGTGTGCTGGCACGGCAACTGCCGTATGGAACCTTATCGCAAGCGCAAATCATCAGGGCTTTTACAAACAAAGGTGGATTGAGAGCCGATGTGTTATCTGACGGCATTGTGCGATTAGGTAATTGCTGCGTGGTGGATGACGCATAGCCTATTCTGTCAACACACCACGCAACCATCCCCTAAGTGCCACTTACAACGCACTGGTTTTCTCGCGCTGTGCTTCAAGATTTTTAAGCGACGAGCGCAAATCCGCCAATTTTGTTTTTTCTTTCTCGATAATGTCCACAGGCGCTTTATCTACAAAAGCTGGATTGTTTAACTTGCCTTCGGCTCTGGGTAATTCATTGTTGATTTTCTGGATTTCCTTGTCCAATCGCGCTAATTCTGCCGCTTTGTCTATTAAACCTGCCATGGGTATCAGAATTTTCAGGTTTCCAGCTAAAGCCATCGCTGATTCAGGTGCTGTTTCACCATTACCTAAACAGGTAATAGATTCTATGCGACCTAGTTTTTGTAGATAGATTTGATTGCTGGTCAGATACTGCTGATCTTGGTCAGAAACATCCTGCAATAAAACTGGCAGCGGTTTACCGGGCGCGATATTCATCTCGCCACGAATGCGGCGAACGCCCAGGATAAAACTCATCACCCAGTCTATTTCAGCGACAGAGCCGGAATCATTTTGGGAGTCATCTGCATTAGGATAAGGTTGCAACATGATTGTCTCGCCCTGAACTCCGGCAAGTGGTGCGACTGTTTGCCAGATTTCTTCAGTAATGAACGGCATGATCGGGTGCGACAAGCGCAATAATTTTTCCAACACAGTTAACAAGGTTTTGCGTGTGCCGCATTGTACGGCAGCATCCTCATATTGCAGTGAAATTTTCGCCAATTCCAGATACCAATCGCAGAATTCATTCCAGGTAAAGTCGTAGATTGCCTGTGCAGCCAAATCAAAACGGTAGTTGTCGATAGCTTGGCTAGTGGTTGCAATCACCTGATTTAGTCGGGTATTTATCCAGCTATCTACTTGGGTGTATTGGTACTCTAAACCAGACAACCCATTATCTTGTCCCTCAGTATTCATCAATACAAATCGTGCTGCATTCCATAGCTTATTACAGAAATTCCTATAACCTTCCACCCGACCCATATCGAACTTAATATCGCGTCCGGTTGAGGCCAGCGACGCAAAGGTAAAGCGCAAGGCATCACAACCATAAGGTGCGATACCGTCGGGGAATTCCTTACGGGTGCGCTTGTCGATTTTCTCCGCCATTTGCGGCTGCATCAAACCACTGGTGCGTTTCGCCACCAGTTCATCAAGGCTAATGCCGTCTATGATGTCCAAAGGATCAAGCACATTGCCTTTGGACTTAGACATTTTCTGCCCTTCGCCGTCGCGCACCAAACCGTGTACGTAGACATTCTTGAACGGCACTTGTGGGCGGCCATCTTCATGCTTCATGAAGTGCATGGTCATCATAATCATCCGCGCCACCCAGAAGAAAATGATGTCGAAGCCCGTTACCAAGACATCGGTGGGATGGAATGTAAGTAGTTCTTTAGTTTTTTCAGGCCAACCTAACGTGGAGAATGTCCACAAGGCCGAGGAAAACCAGGTATCCAGTACGTCTTCATCTTGACGTAATTCGGTTTCAGCAGCCAGCCCGTATTTACTGCGAACTTCTGATTTATCACGACCTACATAGTGAGCACCATTATCATCATACCAAGCTGGAATACGATGTCCCCACCACAATTGGCGGGAAATACACCAGTCCTGAATGTCACGCATCCAGGAGTAATACAAGTTTTCATACTGCTGCGGGACAAAGCGAATGTCGCCGTCCTCTACCGCTTTGATGGCGGGCTTCGCCAGTTCCTTGGCGTTGACGTACCACTGGTCGGTCAGCCAGGGTTCGATCACCACGCCGGAACGGTCTCCACGCGGCACTTTTAAGGTATGTGGATCGATCTTTTCCAATAAACCAAGACTTTCAATTTCTGCGACAACCTTTTTGCGTGCTTCGAAACGATCAAGACCCCAATAACTCTCAGGAATACCTTCACGCGAAACTATCTCAGCATAAGCCGCCTCTAGTGTACGATCAATCGTTAATGCCCCTGTATAGTAGGCTTCCACTGGCTTGCTTAAAACTTTTGCGTCTTTGTCGAATATATTAATCAACGGCAAATTATGACGCTTGCCGACTTCGTAGTCGTTGAAATCGTGGGCAGGGGTAATCTTCACGCAGCCGGTGCCGAATTCGGGATCGACATAATCATCGGCAATTATAGGGATTTCACGGTTGGTAATTGGCAGTGTCACCGATTTTCCAATCAAGTGCCGAAAGCGTTCATCCTCTGGATGCACTGCCACGGCGGTATCACCCAACATGGTTTCTGGACGCGTAGTGGCAACCACCAAATAGCCTGTGCCAGCCACTCCCGACATCCTGTCTCCTGCGGCACTTGCGCTTCCCTGCGCGGCGTCCGCCAATGGATAACGGAAATACCACATCGAGCCTTGCTCTTCCTCATTCAGCACCTCCAAGTCCGAAATCGCCGTGTGCAGTTTTGGATCCCAGTTGACCAAACGTTTACCGCGATAAATCAAGCCGTCGTCGTACAGTTGCACAAAGGCTTCCTGAACCGCTTTGGATAAGCCTTCGTCCATCGTGAAACGCTCTCGCGTCCAATCTACCGACGAACCCAACCGCCGCAACTGGCGGGTAATCGTGCCGCCGGATTCCGCTTTCCACTCCCACACCTTGTCCAGAAACTTTTCCCGCCCCAAATCATGACGCGTTTGGTTTTGCGCCGCCAATTGCCGCTCCACCACCATTTGCGTCGCAATCCCGGCATGGTCGGTGCCGACCTGCCATAAAGTATTCCGTCCTTGCATCCGGTGATAACGGATCAACGCATCCATAATGGTGTTATTAAAACCATGCCCCATGTGCAAACTGCCCGTCACATTGGGCGGCGGAATCATGATGCAATAAGGTTCACCCTGCCCTGATGGCGCAAAATAGCCTTTGGCTTCCCAGTTTTTATACAGGCGTTGTTCGATGTCGTGTGGTGCGTAGGTTTTTTCCATTTGATCTTATGGTGTTATGGTTTTGTTTTAATCTATGGAAATATTTTAACAGCTTAGGAATAGGGGCTGGGAGATTTTGGTGGATACGTTTTATCCAAGTATCAGCAGATTGCCATTATCTATGATGAAGTGCAATAATATATAAAACGATTATTTCTAATCCAGACTATTCCTCATGAATTTAACAATCTATCCCAATAAATAATTAAGTTTTCTGGGATGTAGCTATTGATACGCCTCTTAAATGTAAATGGAAGAAATAATGCTAACAGAAGATACTAATCTTACCCCGCTCTTTCGGACACTCGGCTAATAGAGTAATCTCTAAATCTGAGTTCAGCAATGAAAACCAAAAAAGAAGAATTTCCGGCACGGACTGCCTACAAAAGACAGACCCCACAGTTTAAAGAACAAGCGTTAGAACGCGCTGATCGGGACGGCATCCCCAAGGTGGCGCAGGATTTAAGGGCTTGCGGAGGCGGCATTCTATGCGTCTAGCCCCCCATCTGTTCAGTTGTTGGCAAGGAATTTTACGGTCTTAGCGCCCAACCGAACCTGGGTGAGTGATATTACCTACATTCCTACGCTTAGCAGAGTGTCCGTGAAAGTGGGGCAAGATCATATCATCAAAACGGCTAATACCCTTAGCAGACGAAACTTAAATAAAATACAAGGAACATTCGATGACCGCTATGCCGCATGAACTAGGAACGCCCAGCCTAGACAAGGATTCGAACTCCAATATTGATATTGTCGATCCTGGTAAGTCTACCTTGTCGATTGCATCTGTGGGCGTGGTACTTATTATTACTATTATCCATTTGTTACTGGCACAACAGACTGAATTGATACCTGAAGAAGCGTATTATTGGACTTATAGCCAACATCCAGCGCTGAGTTATTTCGATCACCCTCCGATGGTGGCTTGGATTATTCATCTGGGAACAGTGATATTTGGGAATACTGAGTTTGGGGTTCGCATAATTGTCATTGCCTTATGGCCAGTTTCAGCTTGGCTGCTTTTCATGACAGGCAGGCTTTGGTTTGGACGTGAAGCCGCTGAGCGTGCGGTGCTACTGTTTTGTTTAAGTCCTATTTTCGTCTCTTTTGGATTTATCGTAACACCAGATGCGCCGCTAATATTTTTCTGGTTGCTGACTTTATATGCAACGAGTAAGGCCTTGCAATCAGGGCAAAATACCTTTTGGTTGTTGGCCGGATTGGGGTTGGGCTGCGCCATGCTTTCAAAATATACTGCCGTGATGTTGGCGGGTTCTTTATTTATTTTCTTGATTTCATCAAATAACTATCGATATTGGCTTAGACGTATTGAACCATGGCTGGCTTTGCTTCTGGGGATTATGGTATTTAGCCCAGTGCTAATATGGAATGCGCAACATGAATGGGCATCTTTTATCTTTCAGGCTACCCGTACTGTAGATGTACAACATAACCTATTGAAAGAAGCGGGGACTTTTTGGCTTTATCAATTGGCGGCACTGACACCTTTCCTGTTAGTATTTTATGCTTATACTTTGTTAACGGCTTCAAAACGTGCTTGGATTCATCGTGAGGATCGGTGGAATTTTGCCATGTCATTCGCTTTGCCTTTGTTTATTATTTTTTTACTGGCAAGTTTTAAAAATAAAGGTCATGTTAATTGGACAGCGCCAACTTACTTATCGTGGTCGCTTGCTGCAGCCGCAATTTATCCAGAAATCAGAAATATTTGGCAAATCCAACGAGGTGGTTGGTGGCGAATTTTGATATGGGCTAGTGTGGTTTTTTCTGTTGTTGGTATTAGTATTGCACACACAAGTTTAGCTTGGGGTTTCCCTTTTTCCTTTTCCAATGCGGGTGCTTGGCAAAGCCTTGCCCGTGAAGCTGGAGATGCTCGCGCCAAACTCATGTCGAGTACAGGAAAATCCGCTTTTATCATCGGCGGAGATAAGCTTAATAATGCTGCGGAGGTGGGATTTTATTTACAAGATACCGTTGATGTAGTCAATGATTATGCCTTGGGCGGCAGTGGAATCGGTTATCGCTATTGGGTCGATTTGGGACAATTCAAAGATCGTCCAGCGATTGTGGTATTGCCGAAAATCGGATTAAACACGGTTCGGCAATTAAAGTCTCACTTTAAGCAAGTGGATGAGCCGGTGCTGGTGCATGTCGATGGTAAAGGTCAGAAAAAGCGCACGGCATATCTGGTAAAATGCCAAGGGTATATTCCGAAGTATTGAATGGATTCCGGTTAGATTGCTTCGGGATAGCTACGATCCAGTGAGGCTCAACCGCACGGAGAAGTCATTTCTACTTTCTCTTGCCCCAAGTGAATATCGACGAAGCAACATAGTTCCAGACCACCCCGACCACAACTCCGGCCAAACCTGCAAGGATCCAGGTATGCTGATGTTCAAAAACAAACTTTGACACGCCAACATTTCCGACGACTCCGACCGCGCATACAAGATAGAACGATAGAAGTCCACCAAACAGGCGGACCCCTTTTAGTCTCCGATCTCTATAGGTGAATAGATTGTTCAAAAAGAAATTTGATGTCATCGCAACCAATGTAGCTGTGGATTGGGAGGCAACGAATGATAATTGGGCGACTTTGAACAACGTTGACAAGACGGCAAAGTGGATAAGCAAACCGCTCAGTCCCACGAGGGAGAACAGCACGAAACGGGCGGGGACGATGTGACCAATCTTTTTGTCGACGATGAGTATCAGGTATTCCCATAAGACGGCAGTGTCGAGTTTACTTTCACCGTGCAAACGTTCACGAAAAGTGTATGGGACTTCGGAAAATTTGAGAGGTTTGGTCGAGGACGCGAATATGTCGAGCAGAATTTTATAGCCCTCGCCAGATAGACGACGAACCACGCGGTGAATAGTCTCGCGCCGTATCACAAAAAAACCACTCATCGGGTCGCTCAAGTCGGCCACTACGATTAAACGGCTCAAAGTTGTAGCGAATCGGCTCATCGCGGCACGCTTGGTATCCCATGCTCCAATTTCTCCACCCGTGCAATATCTACTACCGACAACGACATCAAGGTTCTCTCGACGAAGCGTCTCGATCATCCTCGGCAGTATCGATTCGTCGTGTTGTAGATCCGCATCCATGACAGCCAGATACGACGCTGAGCTTGCTAACATTCCCTCAATAACTGCACGCGAAAGACCCCGTCGACCGATTCTATGGATGCAACGAACATTGGACTTCATTTGGGCTAATGAGCGAACCTTGTCGGCGGTGCCATCAGGCGAATCATCATCCACGAAAATGACTTCCCAATGTATACCTTTGAGTAAGGTTTCCAGTCTATCAACTAATTCAGCTACGTTGTCCGACTCATTGAATGTTGGAACAATGACTGAAAGCTCCACTCCGCTCTCTTTGTAGATCGTTTTTAAAGACAGGTCGGCGGCTTTGGTGTTAACCACGTCTATCACTGTAAGCATAAAGCCACTCCTAAACAATAAGTAATACCAATATTGCCGACTTCGATATACAGGATTATCATATCCGTCAAAGTGACAATGGTTGAATAAAAAGACATAACTTTAATTCAATTACCTCATATCAATGTAATTTGGCGTTATTCCTTCCTGTTGATACCTTCGGTATCTTTGTCGACCAGAAAATTTAGTCGTTTCACTGTTATCCAATATTTCTAATATTCGTCCTGCTTTTTGAAAATCTTGTATAGCTTGAGAAGACAGGTTCACCACCGTTTTTAGCCAATTTTCTGGTGGTTTGTTTGAACCAATTAAAATAGTCTGTTCAAAGACCGGTACTTCGCCGGTAAAAATTTGATGTGGAATAAAGCTACCTGCCCTGAAAGTCCAGAGCAGGTCATCAATGAGTAGGCTTTGTTCTGGGGAGTCGGTGAGTACATATGCAAATGCACCGCTGCGGTAGGCTTTTTCGATCAGCTTGCAGGCAAACAGGTAGCGTTCCTGGGCTGATTCCGTCGGCAATACGTAAAAGCTGATTTCAGCCATTCAGCCTAACCTATGAAGCTGCCCGGTCAATGAGATATTGGCTTAATAAGGGGACGGGGCGGCCTGTTGCGCCTTTGAATTGCCCGGTTCTCCAGGCTGTGCCAGCAATATCAAGATGCGCCCAACGGAAATTCTTGGCGAAATGTGACAGGAAACAAGCGGCGGTGATCGTACCTGCATCCTTACCGCCAATGTTGGCGAGGTCGGCAAAATTGGATTTGAGCAATTCCTGATATTCTTCCCATAGCGGCAAGCGCCAAACGCTGTCACAGGCGGATTCTCCCGCTTTGATTAGGGCATTGCATAAATCATCATCGTTGCCGAGTAAACCGCTGGGAACTCGACCCAAAGCGACTAAACACGCACCGGTCAGGGTTGCCAAGTCTATGACGACATCAGGTTTGTATCGTTCTGCATAAGTTAGTGTATCGCAAAGTATCAAGCGGCCTTCTGCATCGGTATTCAAGACTTCGATGGTTATGCCGGACATGCTGGTGACAATATCGCCGGGTTTGTTGGCATCGCCATCGGGCATATTTTCTGATGAGGGGATTAAACCTATAACGTTGATTGGTAATTGCATTTTTACGGCGGCAAGCAACGTGCCCATGACCGCCGCGCCGCCGCACATGTCGTATTTCATCTCATCCATGCCAGCGCCCGGCTTTAATGAAATGCCACCTGCATCGAAAGTTAGGCCTTTGCCCACTAAAACGATAGGCTTGTCGTCTTTCTTGCCACCTTGGTATTCCAGGGCAATCAATTTGGCGGGTTGGCGGCTACCGCGTGAAACCGACAAGAAAGAACCCATACCCAGCGCTGTCATATCGGATTCTTCCAAAATATTAACATTGAGTTCTGGATGGTTTTTGCCCATTTCAACAGCTTGTTCAGCCATATAAGTCGGGGTGCAGACGTTGCCGGGAAGGTCGGCGAGTGCTTTGGTAAAACCAACGCCTTCGGCAATTGCCAAGCCTTGGATTAGTCCTGATTGAGCTGAAGCAAGCCCACTTTCCGAGGTGGTAATAACAACTTTTTGCAACTTGCTCTCGGTTTCTTTGTCGGATTTGAGCGCCGTAAATTGATAGACCGCATCGTTAAACACTTCGACGATTTGCCTTACATTCCATTGCAGATTGCAGCCTTCGACGGCGACCGCTGAAAGTCCGCAGACAATTGATTTTATGTAAGGTTTTTTCAGGCTAATGACCGCAGCAGATAACGCTTTTCTGTAATTTTTGGGCGATAAGGGTTTGTTTTCACCTAATCCAACCAACAGAACACGTTCAATCCCACTTTCGGGAATCACATTTATCAGGACGGTTTCGCCAATCTTTCCGCTAGTGTCGCCACGGCTGATAACTTTGGCGATTAAGCTTTGCAGCTTGTCAGAAAGACCTGCTCCAGAAGGAATCAGTTGCTGGTTTTGATGCTGGTTCTGATAAACGCCGATAATGATACAATCATGCGGCAGTGTTTCTATGGGTGCGGTTTCTATAGAATAGTCCATCTTATTTTATGCTGTTTCTAGTGGGTAAGGTTTGTGTGCGGACGGCAGTTGCCCCTCAAATCTGTTTTGATTATACAACACAATTATCGTTTTGATTGAGGAGATAAGCTTGGAAGCGGATTGGCCCAAAGGCTACAAAATGGCTAGGCGACCTTTGATTTCGGTCTTGGACAGGATGATTGCCATGGACTTGCTAAAGACACTGTTGTCAGTGTGGGCTGTCATAGTGGTTATTGTCGTGAGCCGGAAATTTGTCAGAATTCTCGACAAGGCGGTTGAAGGCCACATTTCAAATGACACCTTGTTGACCATCTTGGGTTTAAGAACGATTACCGCTGGCATTTCCCTGTTGCCTGCCGCCACCTTTATGGCGCTTTTAATGGTGTTGGGCAGGTTATACAAAGACCAGGAAATGTCCGCAATTGCTGCTGCCGGAGGTGGCGCGGAAATCTTATACCGGGCGGTTTTTTTGTTAGTGTTTCCCTTGAGTATCATCAGCTTCGGCTTATCACTGTATGTTTCGCCGTGGGCTGAAACGAGAATACAGGGAATCATGAATCAGGATGAACAATCTGCCGATATTCGCGGCATAGCAGCAGGTAAATTTAGCGAATACAGCCGGGGCGACTTGGTGTTTTATGTCGAGAACATTAGCTCAGACAACAAAATGCACACTGTTTTTGTGCAAGACCGGAAAAAAGATAAACTGAGCATTATCACTGCCGAGCAAAGCCATTTCGAAGAGTTACCGGGCGGCCGTTACATGATTTTTGAGAACGGTGAGCGCATCCAGGGACATCCGGGGGATTTCGATTACATAATTGAGGCGTTTAACGAATACGCGGTAAAAATAGAAGAAAAAGCCGTCTCGGCTTTTCTCCCTACCGCCGCACTTGCCACCAGCGCATTATGGAAGTCTAAAGGTAAAAAGGAGGTCTCAGAATTACAAAGCCGGCTTTCCTTGCCTTTCACCATCTTGTTGTTGGCATTTCTTGCCGTGCCGCTGGCAAAAATCTCGCCTAGAGGTGGCATATACGGAAGCATGTTGATGGGTTTTTTGATTTATTTTAGCTACGGGAATCTTTCTGGTGTTGCCCAAAGCTGGGTGATAAAAGGTTCTATTCCGTCATGGCCCGGCATATTTTGGGTAAATTTACTATTGTTTATTATCGGATTGCTAATACTGGCTAACTGGTATGGATACCGTTGGCTAATCCTGAATATCAAAAAAAGGATTTCAAAATGAATGTACTATCATTTTATATCGCCAAAGAGATCCTGAAAGGCTCGCTAATTGCGCTATTGGTTTTATTAATGCTGTTCAATTTATTTACCTTTGCCGATGAATTGAAAGATATGAGCAAAGGCCACTACGGGCTACAACAAATTTTTTATTATATTGCCTTAACGTCGCCCTCAGTCGTTTATGAACTGGTTCCTGCATCGGCATTAATTGGCAGTTTATTTGTCTTGGGCGCTATGGGCAACAACCGCGAACTGATTGCCATGCAGGCATCTGGGCTTTCGGTACTGGGTATTATCAAGGCCGTTATGCTGGCGGGTCTTGTCCTGGTTACTTCGGCAACGCTAATCGGTGAATTTATCGCGCCGTTAGGTGAAAAATTGGGACAAAACATTAAAATGACTGCCCAAAATGAACAAATCATCATGAATTCCAGCTACGGCTTATGGCTGCGGGAAGGTTCTAGCTATGTCAATGTGCGTCAGGTAGAAGATGATGGCAAATTGGCAGACATTAGCATTTATGAGCTGGACGGACAACGCCATTTACGTCGGGCACTACATGCGGATAAAGCAACTTTCCTGGGTAAAAAAACCTGGAAACTGGAAGATATTAAACAATCGACGATCTCAACCGAACAAATCCAGGTAAACCAGCAACCCGAACAAATATGGAAATCATCCATTGCCCCCAATTTATTGAAAATTGTCGTCGTTAACCCCAATAATCTCTCCCTGTACGACCTGGCGATGTACGTCGCATTTTTAAAGGAAAACCACCAAAAATCGCAGACTTATGAGATTGCTTTTTGGGGTCGCGCCGTCAGTCCACTTACGACCTTCATTATGATGTTAGTGTCGGCACCTTTCGTTATTGGCATCCGGCGGGGCATTAGCGTTGGCGCTCGTGTATTGATGGGCGTTACGATTGGCATGGGGTTCAATATTTTCGATAAGATCACCAACCATGTGGCACTAATTTATAACCTCAATCCGCCATTAATGGCTTTGCTCCCAAGTTTGACAGTGTTCGCTATCGTATTGTTTGCCATGAAAAAAGCAAAAACCTGAGAAATATTTCACAATGCCGTAATTATGGCGACTCTCCGATCATCCGAACTTCTTGCCAGTAATTCCAACGCTGGCTTTGACCAGATAATGGGGTCTGGCCTTAACTTCTTCATAAATCTTGGCGATATACTCACCGATTATGCCTAAGCTAATCATTATGAAACTACCGATCAGTAGCACGCTGATGATGATAGTGGCGTAGCCTGAAACCGCTTGACCGTTTAGCAAAGACCAAAGTGCCTCGCTAGCGACAAAAAAACCTAGCAATAAAGTCGCAACACCTAAAAAAGTTATAATCCTTAATGGTGCACTGGTAAATGAGGTTAGTGCCGTGATAGATAATTCTAGCAACGACCAGAAAGACCATTTGCTTTCATCACCTTGGCGGCGGGCCACATCGAAATAAATGTAGTCTTCCGAAAATCCAAGCCAACTGGTCAGGCCGCGAAAAAATCGCTCCCTTTCGGGAAGCCTGTGAACAATGATGTCCACAATCTCCCTATCCAATAATTTGAAATCGGAAGAATTGTTTACATTGAATCCACCAAGACTTGAGATCAGTTTATTAATGCAATAAGCGGCAGTTTTTTTCCCAACTGAATCTTCCTTACGGCTGCGTTTAACTGCATGGACAATTTGTATGCCCGAGCGCCACTTGTCGAGCATTTCAGGGATCAAGTTTGGTGGATGCTGAAGGTCGGCATCCATTATGATAATGGCCTTTCCTGTGGCGTATTCAAGTCCAGCAAGTATCGCCCCTTCCTTGCCAAAATTGCGGCTTAATGCAATGCACTTGATCCTGGGTTCGGCTTGGGCAAGCCGGCATATTTGCTGGTAGGTTTGATCGCGGCTGCCATCATCGACGACAATAATTTCCCAAGCACTTTCACAAGTACTTAGAACCCCAACAACTTGTTTTATGGCTTCTGTTATGCCATGGCTTTCATTATAGGCAGGAATAACGACACTGATCTCGGGACTTTCTTTGGTAGCTAAGCTCATGGTTTTAATTGCTCTAATTTTGATAATGGCCTAAACGGATGCCGAATTTTTCATACAAGGCGTGAACTTTTGGGTTTTGTAATAATGCCAGCTCCCCATCCCAATCGTGGTAGGTTATTAGCTTGGTATCCGAAATTTCACTGGGATCAAAGCGTCCGGGATGGCACATCAGTTCATAATTTCCCCCCGGCTTAAGCCTTGAAAAAATCGATTCTAAATAATCGTAATCGAGCTTTCCGCTTCGACTTAGGCCTAAAAATATCGGCGTTTGTATCTTGGGTTTTGTTTGATTGATGGTGTGCATGGCTTGCATCAGGGTATTGCGAATCAGCGCCGGAACTCCAATAGGCACAAGCCATTCGGCTTGTGTGAGCCGTACATGGGGGATTTGATATTCTTGGGCCAATTCTAACGCCAGCGGAAACAATACCGGCAACATGTGGATATGCTCATGGGAGTTCAAAAACAGCAATTTCTTCCGCTGGCAGGCTTCTATTTGCCTAGACCATTCACCACGAACATCTTGGATACTGATTTTGCCTGTCAAAATCATCAAACTCATCGAATAAGCGTTTGGGAAACTACTCTTCCAATGCGACAGCTTTTCTGTCATGGCAGCGGTCATTGGCTGCCCGTAGGTCAGATTCAGATGTACACCTATATCCAGGCCTTCTGTAGAATCCAGCCATTCGAGTTGTGCTTGTAAATCGGGACTGTTCGCCAATATTCCGGTAGCGGTGAGGCTTCCCGAATTCGCCGCTTCCACTATCCCACGACTGATGCAGGGAAAATAGCCATAGTCATCCGCGTTAATGATGAGGTGAATCGGTTCGCGGGCAGTCATTTTATGTCCCCGGCATCGGCATGAAATAAGGCAAATACGCCATAGTTTTTAACCAATTCAAGACGTAATTTGACGGCTTCTGGCAAACTACTTAACTTGTCATTTTTAAACACATAAAAGTCGTGGCTTGTTTTTAAGCTATCTTGCAATGCAGCAATGCTATCCAATTGAGTAGCTTTGCCATGTAAATAAAATTGTGCTGAATAAGGTCGTTCCATGAAATAATTCAAGCGTTCGTCAGGCTGTGAGGACTGCTGGTAAGCAGTCACTAACCGTTTTTGCGTCCTGAAAAAATCTGCTTCAGGGAACTGGTAAGCGATCACCAACCCCAAAAACGTCAGCGGTACACACAAGGCAATAACTGTTTGATATTTGGGTCGATTCAACCAGTCGGAAAGCAGCAAGGCAAAACCCGGCAATCCCGGTAACACATAAGTCCAGATGTTATTCGCCGAAAACGTAAAAAACACCAGCGGCGATAACATCCAAAGCAAACAATACAACCGCCAGCCATCGTTCGAATGGAACAACTCGACCGACTTCTTTTTCACCAAGGCGGTTACGAGAATTATGATAAAAACCAATGACCAGGGAAACGCTGCCCCCAACCAATATATCCAGATCATGCCATAAGGCTTGGCACGTCCACTACCATAAAGATCACCCTGCCAGCCACTCTCAGTGAAACGTTTCCAGTGTTCACCGATGAAAAAATATTCTAAAAATCCGGGGGTTTTTTGTTCCGCGATTAAAAACCAGGGAACACTAATGCAAAGCAACAACAAGATTCCTTTGATCCAGGGAAAACGCGTCCAAACTCTCACCCATTGACCCGTAATCGCAGTCCAAAGGCCTAGACTAATTCCAGTTAACACAAGGGTAATGGGGCCTTTCGCCATCAGGCCGATACTCAAGCCGATGAAGAATAGATAACCCCAATAAGTCTTTCCTTCACGCAATGCATGCCAGAACGAAGCGAGAGCCAGCGTGACGCCAAAGCACATACAAGGATCCATCGCCACTGTGCCGGCCATCACAAAAAAAAGCACGGAGCTGGTGAGAATGATGATTGCAGTCCAGGCGGCATCACGGCCTCGTTGTACGCTAGCCAGATAAAAAATAATCCAGGCGATCCCGATACTTAATAAAAACGAGGGCAATCTGGCAAAAAAATCGTTGACTCCTCCCAGGCCTAAACTTGCTGCCGTCATCCATACGGACAACGGTGGTTTTCCCCAGAAAGGTATGCCGTAATCAATTAGCGGCGTCACCCAGTTTCCGGTTTCCAGCATCTTGCGTCCCATTTCCGCATACCTTGATTCGGAAGGATCATAAAGTGGGTAAAGCCCCAGTGTGAACACACGTATGGCTAAGATAACCGTGAGCAAGCCGAATCCCGTAAATACTCTTTGTATTATTGGCGAAACTGTATCATTGGCTCTATTCCCTGTTATATCCATTTGAAAATTCCAGAAGCTATTGGCACAAAAATTCCAACCCAAGACGGCTGCCGTAGTCATAACCTGAGCGTAAAGATAATAAAATTGCTGAGTCAACAACCCCCATCATCCCCTGGTTTAAACATAACCCCAGCGCAGCGATTAATGCGAATTTTGGGAAAGTTTGGACATGCGACTGCCGACTTTTGAAAGTTAGCGAGTAATTTAACGCACAATTGATAAATAAACCGGCCAACGCTCCCCAACCGATAGCAGTTACCGGATCAACAGCATAGAATTCGACTAGTGCACAAAGTATCGAATAATGCGCCAAGGTACCTATGGCCTCGACTAGCGAAAAAACCATGAATTTGTCGATTAAATGAACATTTCTTACTGTATTGTTGATTGCGTCCATACCATACCTTCTGTAAATCGAGCTATTCTTTCAGAACCTTATGCGGAAAACTGGCTGGTACAAACAGTCATTGTTTTAATGATTGAACCCGTCATTTATTCAGGAACCGATATGGCCTGCTGTCATTATTCTTCTGTCAATACTTGAGCGCTTACTGATCAAGGAAACATTATCGACAAACTGTGTTACAGCTTCATTTTTCTTCTTTGTGAGATTCGAGTTTTGTTGTTGAGGTATTGCCTGAACTGGCAGCATATACAGGCTTTGGCTTTTTTTCTCCGTCAGCAAAAACCTCTGCTTGGTAAGGGTTTGCCGCAATCAAAACTAACGCAATGAATGTCGCTAGCTTATCAATATACTTTTTCATTATTCCACCTCAATAAAGTAACTTTGATCCTATTCAAGAAGCTTACATATCGAACCGTAGTTTCTTGGTTGGGCGTTTCCGTGGAGCGGATAAACAAAGCGTTGAAATGCATTTAGTAAACTCCGAATCTAACGGGAATGCACTTCGCTACGCCAAAAATTCATTTATCCCTCGTAAGCGGCTGTAATTAAAGCCGTCAAATGGATTATCAATCAGGCTGGTTCAATGCGGCATTCTGGTGCATTTCTATAAGGTGAGCGTATTTTAGATAAGACCTTAATGCGCCGATCAGGGAGGCAGTTAACCCCTCAAGTCCATAGAAAATGCCTTTTTTCAGGAAATAAAATTTAACAAAGGACACAACTCCATGAACTGCCGGTGTCCACGGATTGATATTAAGATTATTCTCAAACAGTACTCTTGCATCCAGCTTACTGTACTTGTCGGCTCGACTAATACAATCGCTAAGATCCTTGAATGAATAATGAATAATATTCCCTTTCATTCGTTTATATTTTTTTGTCGTCAAAGACGTATGCACAAGCATAGGTGCAAAACGGCAACGATCTTTATGATAAAGCCTAATCATATAATCGGGATACCAAACTCTCTGCCAATTAGAGCCTATATAGTTTTTTCTACGGAAAGCAAAAGCATCGTAATCCGTTTCAGAATAATTGATGCCCTTAATTTCCGCCACCATTTGCTCATCTAAACGCTCATCAGCATCCATGTGTAAAATCCAGTCGTTTTTGGCGAATTGCACACCATAATCTTTCTGCAAGCCGTCACCCATAAAATGATGTTTATACACATTTGCGCCTAAACTTTCTGCTATTTCACGAGTTTTATCGGTGCTATAACTGTCAACAACGATTACTTCATCCGCAACCCTCCATGCCGACTCAATGCAAGCCCTGATATTTTCTTCCTCATTTAAGGTAATTATTGTGACGGTGATTTTCTGGTTCATAATTATCTGTGTAATCTACTGAAAATAATTCCTCAAGAGGGACAAACTGTAATAAAACATTCAAATTAGGTTTTAGTCGGTTGAAAATATGTAAGCTATTTTCGTGCCATACTTTGAAAATAAAAATAACTTAAGTAAAATCAGCTAAATAAAATAAATAGCTGCAAATTATAAAGGATCAGAAAGAAACTAATGGTTTAAATAAACCATTAGATACGGTTCATTTAAACCAATGCTCTACTGAACTATGCGCAGCGTATTACAAAAAATTAATCAACTTCAACTCAACCCCTTATTTAAGCCATAGTTATTCAGTTCAAAATTTAGGTGATAAATTGAATAATATAGGCAAAGGACATTGCAATTTAGAACAAATTTTTACTAATTTGCTCTAACTTCGCCTACCGTTCTATATCAACTTATTCCTGCATCGGCATGAATTGGCAGTCTATTTATTTTGGGTAGGATGTGCAATAACCGGGAATTAATTGCAATGCAAGCCTCTGGATTATCGGCGCTTGGCATTATTAAAGGCAATTATGATGGCAGGGGTTGTCTTAGTTGGGTTGTCATTGCTTATCGGTGAATTTATCGCACCGTTAGGTGAAAAAGTAGGCCAGAAAATTAGAATGACCGCCCAAAACGAACAAATCATCATGAATTCCAGCTATGGCCTATGGTTGCGGGAAGGATCAAATTTTATCAATGTCCGCCAGCTAGAAGACGACGGCAAATTAGCCAACATTAATATGTATGAACTGGACGGGCAAGGTCATTTACTTCATGCAAAACATGCCGATAAAGCAACGTTCCTGGGCAAAAAAACATGGCGGTTGAAAAACATTAAGCAATCGTCGATTTCAACACAGCAAATCCAGGTAAGCCATGAAGCTGAACAGACCTGGAAATCATCAATTGCCCCCAATTTATTGAAAATTGTCGTGGTTAACCCTAATAATCTCTCCCTGTACGACTTGGCGATGTATGTAGCATTTTTAAAAGGTAACCATCAAATATCACATGCCTACGAAGTCGCCTTTTGGGGACGCGCTGTCAGCCCGTTAACGACGTTCATTATGATGCTAGGTCGGCACCTTTTGTCATCGGCATCCATCGAGGGGTAAGTGTCGGCGCCCGCATCATGATCGGCGTTACCATCGGGATGGGATTCAATATTTTCGACAACATAATCAACCATGTCGGCTTGATATACAACCTCAATCCGCCATTAACGGCACTGCTCCCCAGCCTGACTGTACTCGCTGTCGCATTATTTGCCATGAAAAAAGCGCAAACTTAAGGCATATCCGTAATAACCAGCCAGAAATACGACTTGGGAATTTTTTGTTTTAATATCAAAATATTAAATTAATTTGGACTTATCTCTGCTAAGCAACATTGGCTAGAATAGTGTGGTTTTGATGATCTAAAGCAGCAATTTTTTTACAAAGCTCACTTATCTGTGTGTTAGTATTAGGTATTACCTATGAAATCTTCAGGTAACAGACAATCATATTCGTAACTCAACATCAGGATCCACGTATGAAAACTAAAGAGATTATTGCCACAAGTATGATCAGTATAGCTTTGTTATCAGGCTGCGATAATGGCGGGAATGCCCCGCAAACCTCATCCACTGAACAATCCACAACGAATAATGCCGTTGAGGACGTTTCTAAAACAACTGATGCTGGAGCTGCCGCTGTTGAAAATGCAACCGAGGCTGGCACTGCTGCCGTAGATAGCGCAGCGAGTGCCGGTGCCGCTGCTGTTGAAAATGCAACCGATGCTGGCGCAGCAGCCGTAGATAGCGCTGCAAGTGCCGGTGCAGCCGCTGTTGAAAAAGCAACCGAAGCTGGCGCAGCAGCCGTAGATAGTGCTGCAAGTGCGGGTGCTGCTGCCGTTGAAGGCGCTGCGAGTGCCGGAGCTGCTGCCGTTGAGGGTGCTGCCAACGCAGGAGCCGCCGCTGTCGAAGGGGCTAAAAACGCAGGTACTGCTGCGGTAGAAGGTGCGGCAGCCGTTGTTGAAGGTGCTAAAGATGCGCCAGTAAACCCCTTAGAAGCGGCAAAAGAAGCTGCACCCGATACAGCAAAAGATGCTGCTATGGGCGCTGCGGGTAAATAAACCTGCTGCTGGTGGTGATGCCTAGCAGAGTTGCTCTGTTAGGCACAACTTTCTTTCTCCGTTTAACCCCGTGTTAATCCCACAAAGTTTTATTGTTCCAATACCAAAACTGTTACCTGCTATGCCTAGCAAAAGCACGTCAATCCAAACTAACCTTACTATGCAAATTACCTGTTAGTGTAATCAGGTAAAGAAAATCGTATGGTAAGATCTAAAAAACCGTGCTTCGACAAGCTCATCACGATAAAATACTGAATTATCAATTAGTTATGTTAATGTAGAGCTTGTCGAACCGTAACTTAGTTTATAGATATACCTTTATGAGCATTCAAAAATTCAATGGAATCCTACCTAAAATCGGTCATTCGAGTTACATAGCCGACAGCGCAGTCGTGATTGGCGATGTCACGATTGGCGATAATGTCTCTATCTGGCCGACAACCGTGGTGCGAGGGGATGTCGAAAGCATCACGATAGGCGACGACACCAATATCCAGGACGGTTCTGTTCTGCATGTCACCCATTATGGAAAATTTACGGATCGGGGCTATCCATTAACTATTGGCAAAGGTGTTACCGTGGGTCACAGGGCAATTGCCCATGCCTGCACGATTGGCAACTATTGCCTGATTGGTATGGGCGCAATCATTATGGACGACGCCGTCATAGAAGATTACGTAATGTTAGGAGCGGGCGCATTGGTCCCGTCCGGCAAAATTCTCGAAAGCGGTCATCTTTACGTAGGCTCTCCAGCCAAATTAGTCAGGCCTTTAAAAGATTCCGAGCGGGAATTTTTGATATATTCCAGTCAGCATTATGTGGAACTCAAGAACAAATATCTAGACTCAATCTGAATACGGTAGGCATCCGAATTTCACATCGAACAGCAAAACTTTAAAGTGGCATTACTTCTGATATTTTTTGTCCAGCTCTTTGAGATGCTTTAATTTCTCGCTTATTTTTATTTCTAGCCCCCGGTTCACAGGCTCATAGTAACAACTCCCCTTTAACTCATCGGGAAAATAATTCTCCCCGGCAGCATAGGCTTCCGGCTCATGATGGGCATAGCGGTATTCTTTACCGTAATCCAACGATTTCATTAGCTTTGTGGGTGCATTTCTTAGATGTACCGGCACGGGCAAACTGCCGTGTTGTTTTGCATCGCGCATCGCCGCATTGTAAGCCATGTACACAGCGTTGCTTTTTGGCGCACAGGCCATATAAACGACGGCTTGAGCCAAACTCAGTTCGCCTTCTGGACTGCCCAAGCGCTCTTGCGCTTCCCAGGCATTGATCGCAATCTGTAACGCTCTTGGATCGGCGTTGCCTATATCTTCCGATGCCATCCTGACGATTCTTCTAGCCAGGTAAGATAAGTCACAACCGCCATCCATCATCCGGCAAAGCCAATAAAGGGACGCATCTGGAGAGCTACCGCGCACCGACTTGTGTAAGGCGGATATCTGGTTATAAAATTCTTCGCCCTGGTTGTCAAAACGTCGGACTCCGCCCGAAAGCACTTCGGTAGCACAGGACTCGTTTATCTCCCGTTCGTCATGCGCCAAAGCAAGTTCGGCAGCAATTTCCAATAGATTGAGCAAGCGTCTGGCATCGCCATCAGCCGCCTGTGCGAATTGCTGTTTGATAGGTTCAGCAATCGTTATATCTAAAGCGCCTAGCCCCCTAGTGGAATCGCTCAGCGCTTGCTCTAGGACTGCCAACAGATCTTCGGCTGTCAGCGCATTTAGCACGTACACTCTGGCTCGTGATAACAAAGCGTTGTTTAGGGCAAACGAGGGATTTTCCGTGGTCGCGCCGACAAAGTAAAACGTGCCGTCTTCCACATGCGGGAGGAAAGCGTCCTGTTGGGATTTGTTAAACCTATGCACTTCATCCACAAACAACACGGTGGCCCTGTGCTGCTCTTTTTGGATTTGTTTGGCTTGTTCGACCGCATCCCTGATGTCTTTAACGCCCGAAAGCACGGCAGAAATGGGGATAAATTTTGCGTCGGAATGCTGCGCTATTATCCGTGCCAAGGTGGTTTTACCTGATCCTGGCGGCCCCCAAAAAACCATGGAATGCAGATGCCCTGATTTAATGGCTTCGTACAAGGGTTTGCCAGGTTTTAAGATATGGTGTTGGCCGATATACTCATCTAATTGTCTTGGCCGCATCCGGTCTGCCAAAGGCTTTGTTAAATCAGCATTCATAATTGCGTGAATGGAATTTAACCTTTGTGTCGCTACCGCGACGACTTTTTTGAAACCAGTTCTCGCACTGGCAGGCGAGATACTTTCTTTTGCTTCGCCAAAAGAAAGTATCCAAAGAAAAGGCGACCCAGATGCCGCTTGCTTCCTGCGCTCCGAC
>Ga0302321_100000163_pt1 | contig 59507 bp, 92 predicted proteins | sample Fen_T0_1_FD_202505 | JGI IMG/M metagenome (GOLD analysis project Ga0302321, IMG submission 202505) | Peat permafrost microbial communities from Stordalen Mire near Abisko, Sweden - Fen_T0_1 | ecosystem: Environmental > Terrestrial > Soil > Wetlands > Permafrost | place: Sweden: Abisko... | reverse complement strand
TCCTTGTCCACACGTTCCTTGAATGACAGATATTCCGCCACGGTCATAAACCGCGCATCCTTGTCACCCATGGCGGCACGCCATTCATTCGCATTATCGCGCCAGTGTTTGTTAGTTTCCTCCGCCACCAGTACCGCCTCTTTCGCGGACGCAAGCGCGGCGCTTAATGCCTTGTCGCGCTCTGCAAGGATGCGTTCAAAATATTCCTTGAGAGAAACTGTTTCCGGCTCTGCTACCTGTTTATTTTTCATACTGTTTTCCTCTTGGTCATCACATCCGTAATGTCCCATTTGGTTATTGGATCGGTCACAAGAATGACCTCATCTTCTCCAATCCATATCTCACCTGTGTAATTCAAAAATGGGATATGAGCGACGACTGCCTTGCCTACCAAATAAATATTGCCAGCCTTATCCACTGAGGTAGGCGTCCAGAACCGCCACGGCTCACGTTCTGGATTATGGATTGCCGGGTCAATCGCATCCTTGTAATTCCACGAAAGTAATCTGTACCTGCCATTCTCGAATTTATCCCATGCCGCCAATGCGCCGCCGCTGGCAATCGACTCGGCTACAACTTTCTCCGTGTAAATGTCAATCTTTCGCGGGGTATCGCCTGAGAGGTTTAGCCACATCGCCTGACTGGTGCAGATGTAATCAAAACCTTCTTTGCTATTGGTATCCTCCATGAATTCCCACGTTTCGGGAGTAATGGGGATGCCCGGCCCGAGAGTTGCAACCGACCACGAATCACCTTTCAGCGGTATCTCATCGGGAGAATTTTTCAATCCTGTGTCCCGGTTGGGATTGCGCTTGATGATTAACAGTTTTTCAGGGAAGATGATGGAGTCCGGCGCGGCTGGCTTGTGGGTGATCGAGATATGGACTTTGCTCATGCTTTTTTCCATTCCTCCCCGTCTACATGCACAGTGGTTACGCCAGCGGTGCGATTAACGCTCACGTCAATGTCATCGTCAGGATCAACAACGGGCGGCTCAACCACCACGCCATTATCAATGAATGAATTACAAACAGGCTTACCCATGTGAGTCAGTGCGACCCATCCAACAAATTTTCCATAGGTAATTTTCACCCATTCATCCCCTTTCATTTGATAGACGCTGCCGGATTTTTTCAATTCCACAGTTGCGGTAAATAATTCGTCACCCTCAACAATGGTGTTGGCTGGCAGTCCGTTGGCAGGAAAGCCCGCAACGTTTGGATCATTCGTGTTATGACCTGACCTGATATTGGTCGCATTAATCGTTTTCATTGAGTAGCGCATATTGACTCCTTCAATCGGCGGCACATAGGGATCACCCAATGGGACGGCGAATATAAGCACTTGATTTATTACCTTGGCTTGCACGCCGCCCTTATCACTTGGCAGTATCAGACTGTCCGGCGAGAGCGCCAGATTTACGACTGCACTGGACGATCCGCCGTCATTGTTTCCGGCATCGAGCGCACCAAACTCCCGCATCACATCCCACATCTGCGGGAAAGTAAAGCCGGTGTTACCGATGTCATTGCCTTGGACGGATAGAACTATCAACGTCCCCTCCCCTGTCACGCCCGCGCCTGTGCGTGCGTCCTTTGTCCACGTGTCGGTAATCAACGAATTGAATTCAGTGCCGGCGTTTAATTTCCGGTCTTGACCCCACGCCTGCCATGGATCATTTACGCTGTCATTGTGTTCGTGTACTGCGACCGCGCCCGTCTTTGATATGGAAATGAAGCCGCGATTATTGACCGCCGTGTTTTGAAGCACAACACCATCTGAAATCCATTTCTCATTCGTGACCTGCCCCGGCGTGTTCACATTAGGCCAGCCGCCGCCATTGAAACCAACTTGCGCCCCATGCTTCCTCACAGCTTCGCCCACACTCGTATAACCGCCCGGCGTGACCCATACACGCGCTAGGACAGGGTCCATGATCGTGATGACACACTTACACCCAAAACGCTCCACAATCTTTACCTTGACCCCTGTGTGCGTGTTTACCCATGCCTCAGCAGGTGGCGGGATTACGACCGGCGGAGTGAATGGGAATCGCGCCCTGAACTTGGCAAGGTCGCCATTGAAAAAGTTCATATCTACTTCGCCTTCCGTCCCATACAGTTCACCATTTCCGCTCTCCGACCATTGCCAAAACATCCATTCATCCTCACCCCATGGCGCGGGGACGGCGGGCTTTCCCGCGTTATAGTTGGCGATCCACAAACCATATTGATGAAAGTATTCCCGCTCCGTCGCAGGCATATGATCCAGCCAGTAGTAATAAGCTGTGTAAATAAAAATTTCCTTCGCAGGCATCAGGCGATGAAGTTCATCCAAAAATATCTTGAAGTTTTTCCATCCCCCATACGCTCCATCGTAGGCTTCCTCGAAGTCGGCAAACAAAGGCAGTTCTCCGAAGTCGCCTTTCATGGTATCGAACCATAACTTAGCCTGTGCCTGCGGGGTGACACGGGAGTCCCAAAAGAAATAACTTCCTCTTGGAAGTCCTGCTGTTTTTGCATCCTTCCAACTCTGCGCGAAGGATGAATCAACCCACACGTTCTGACCCACGCGCACGATCACGAATTCAACCTGTGACTTCTTCGCTTGTGTGTAATCAATATGGCGCTGGGTCTCAGGGTCGTCCTCATAAAAACTAACGTCAAGCCCGATGATATTAGTCATTTCCGCACCCATCTCTGTAATCTATAACCCTTGCACCTTTCCAGCTATTACACGGCTGGCAAAGTGGTTGAACATTGTCTACGGTATGAGTCCCGCCAAGTTGAATAGGAATAACGTGATCCATTGTTAATTTTACATCCGCATTCTCGCACCTTAAGCACTTATGGCCATATTTGTCTAAAACATTTCGCCATTCAGCGGCAGTAATTACCCCGCCGTTCCCTTTCATTTTTGCGCGGCGATTGCGAGTTAAGGCAAGTTTTAGCTCCGGGTTTTTCTTATTCCATCTGTTTCTAATGGCGCGTCTTTTTTCCGGGTTTTCCATTGCCCATTTTGCCGCCTTTGCAATATAGTCCGCAACATTTTCCTTGTAATAGTTTTTATAAACTTCTGGATTATTCTCACGCCACCTTCTACCCCACGCACGAATTTTCTCTGGGTTTTCCTTGCCCCATTTCTTTACCCTTGCATTATTTTGTTCTCTGTGAATAGATTGATATTGACGTACCTCCGCACATCGGCAAGTTTTGCAAGACTTCTTTAATCCATCGCGGCAGTTTTTGTCTTTATGAAACTCCGATACATTTTTCCATTCCCCGCATTCACTACATCGTCGTTTTCCTGTTAAAATAGACATGCCAATCCTCCTTACAGGGTTGACCACGCTCCCGGATGTTAGTAGCATCGCGGGGGCATTTACTAATAGAATATTTGATCTAATTATAGCATGTGTCATGTCTTGCCTTTTAATAAATCTTCCAATTCCTGCACCAACTTATTGAGCGCGTGAATTGCTATTTGCAGGCGGGTCACTTTGGCATTGGCGCTCATCAACTGACCAGCCTTTTCAAATTCAGCGTCACGATCATGGATGTGAGCGCCCTGCTTGATCGTGACGCTTGTTTCCTCTGGAAAAGTTCTTTTACGTTTTCGTTTTATTGTGGTGGCAGTCCAAGCAAAGCCCGTATGCCGGGGTCGGCTTTCCAAGTATTTACCAAAGTTCGGACATTATCTATTGCGTTTATAAACACATCGAATCTATTCATCCCATCAACTTGTGTGAGGATATAGTCAACCTCGTTCAGATATTTTTCGTCCGTATCAAACCTTGCGGTCTGTGCCAATAGGTACTCCATCTTCGCAAACGTCTCACGAAGCCCCATGAAATGCGCGTCAATGTCGCCATTGATGTTGAGGCGATCTGTAACGATTGTGTAGTCGTATACTGGTTGCGTCATAATAATCTCCTATATCTAAATGTTTGGAATTACTAAATCGCGGAGCGCGGCAAGGATCGCCAACATTTCCTCGTCCGCTTCGGTTTGTGCGTATTGAGTGTGAATTATTTTTGTCAGGATCGGCTTTAAGTCCGCGACCGACCCGGCATTGGTAAGTAATGTGTTCAGGCTGGACTCAGTCACGCCCGCGTGGACTTTAGTTCTCAACCATGCCCGCGACTGTTGAAAAGACAGCTTATTGATTGCCACGACTTTCCTGATATTGTCACCCGCCACTTTATATCTTTCTCTTGCGGCTAATTGTTCGGCTGTGGGCGCGGCAGTGGATATGGCGGGTGCGTCTGGAAATACAACAAGGTCGGGATTGGTGTATGCAAATGGAGTTCCCTTCAAAGTCTCACGATAGGCAATGTCGGGGGTTAGAAACGCATCTGATTTTTTCATGTCATCCTACAAGTCCGGCAATATCTTGTCTCGCAACGCGAGAAGTAATCCCATAATTTTTTCATCCGCTTCTCTTTGGGCATACAACATGCGGGTTATTTTTATCAAGGCGGGCTTGAGATCGGTCGCGTTGGTGATGAGTGCATTCAGATTCGCTTCGGTCTGACCTGTATGGACTTTATTTTTCAACCACGCCTGCGCCTGTTGGACTGCAAGGCGGTTAATTTCCACAACATTCTTTGCGTTACCAAACGCCTCTCTTCTTTTTTTTCGTATCTCAACTTTTGTAGGCGTTGATGGAAATATCATGTCGGGCAATAAATCCATCTGCGCCTGAGTCAAAACTCCAAAGACATATTTCCCTTCGGCTTCACTTGACTGACTTTCGATTACCGGAATACCAGCCGCGATCATCTGTTGGATAATGGTCATGTGTCAATCTCCATCGCAGTCCCAACGGACAGCGTTGTTTCATAGGAATATGTCCCTGTGCTGTTTACCGTCCTGTTTAGATACAGTCCAACCGGCGCGCCTGAACTTGACCTAAGAAGTAATCTGTAAGTGGACTCAACATTCAACGTATCCTCGTCAATAATTTTCACGACCATGTTGTTTGGCGTACTGGCTATGTCAAGGTCGTAGGCAGATACCGCAACACCAGCCCATACACTATTCGAGCCATCGGTTGTATTGGGTAGTTTTGTGCCATTCCTCGTTACGATATAAACCGTGTCCTGTCCTGCTTCCCCATTAACCACCCATTCAAGAATTATCTTGTTGCCTGATTTTTTGGGTGTCATTACGATTTGCAACTCAGTTATCTCAATCCCGTCGCCTGTGGTTGGGGCGGTATAGATGGTGTTGGCGCGGGTCGAAATAGTTTTTACCTGTACGATCCCGCCACCCACACTGGCAACCGCAAGGGTAACTTTTCCGCCGCCCTCGTTTGTGACTGTTGCGCCGGTTACGGCAATTTCATTCACTGAATTAACAGCGCCGACTTTTAGTGCAGTTGCCATGGTGGTTATCTTTGGGGCAATCAACATGTCCGCCGCGCCGGTTGCAATCTGGTCAATATCAATGCTGATAACATCCCCCGCTACAAAATCAATAATGTCCGCAAGCCCTGAGATTGCCCAGCCATTCGCGTCGTTATAGGCAAGCGTCGGACGATTCGCCTGTGTTGTGAAAACAGTTGTGCCATTTTTGTTGACATCCACTATGACGCTGGACGCGCTCCCCAGCACGTCACAGGCGATGTACCAATATTCAATCCGTGTATCGCCCGTAATCAGCCACTTCGCTGATGCGTTGGCAACAACCACCAAACTTCCTTCAACCTTGAATTGATTCGCACCATGTCCAAGAGCGGACAACAGGGATTGCAGGTCTGCCTGAGTTTGGATGTCGCCTGTAATCGTTCCCCACGTCCCGCCACCACCTCCGCCACTCCCGCCACTCCCGCCACTGGCAAAGCGAAAATCAATAAAATCGGTATTAGCCCCATCCCTTACCCGCGTTTGCCCATAATAGACTCGTACCGCACCCAACTCACGATCATCAGCGTTTGGTTTGGCTGGCACATTTATCAAGGGCGTGAGGACGGGACTGAGATCAATCAGATCAACCTCCGCGCCTTTTGTTTGCACAACCGCGCCAGTATTGTCAATCGTTATCAAGACGTAAGCCGCTTTGCCCGGCGTTGTCGGGACTTGCGCGGATAAGTCAATATCCTGTCGCTCAATTACATAACGATCATCCCCGAAGATGACAAAGCCCTCGTATAGATCAACATTCATTCCGCCCGACTCAGACATACCGAGCCGCAAGGGTCTGAATATCCTGAGATCAATACCTATGGGATCATCGCCCCCGGCTTCGTAGCGGCTTGCAGGTGCGTAACCCATTTGTTGAATGATTGCCGGGTCAGTGGCATTGCTGAAATTATCTGAAATGACTTGATAGACGTTACTCGCCCCACCTTCAATTGGCACGCCCACCCATACCTCTTTGCTGTAGGCAGGGATAACCCGACTGCATAAGGCCTTATAGGGATGCCCGTTTATCGTTATCCAAACTTTTCCGTTTTCGCCCGACACGCGCAAATTTCCAAGACCATCCCCCATTCTGGCGAGAATGTTTTTTATGGCGGGCTGGCGTTTATCCAGTACCAATTCAACTTTTCTGCGCTGGTCGCGCATGGCGTTTTTTATGGATGTCATACGCCCGCCGGTGGACATGCGTTATAAACAACGGTATTGTGAAAAAATATTCTGCGACCCAGCACGTCCGCGTTACGCAGGATGACTCCAACTGAACCGCTGTTGTAAATTGGGTAGGTGTCCCACGCCCGGTAATACAGGTTAACTTCCACGGCAGTAAAATATATTCGCGCATGTATGGCGTCTATAAGTTCCCCAGCCATACCCAAAGTTTCAAGTTCTGCATAATTCACGCCGGGGACGGTCATCGGGTATCCCTGATTAAATCCAATCCTGCCAGTTGTTCTATAAGTGTCACCAACTTGAGCGCAATATTGTGGGTACGTTTCTGTCCAATCCCCAACATAATGAACCCATGGGCCGCCAGTATTTTCTACGGCATAAACCTTTCCAACTCCCAATGTGTATGCAAGCAAATTGGGAGTAATTAGATTGGCGGCGATATGTCCGCTGGCAACCCGATCCCCTACGGCATATTGAGTAATACTCCCCAGCCCAGTCTCCAATTCAACCTCAAAATAATCCACCGGGGTATCTGCAACCGGGGAGAAGTTTATTTTTTCGGATGATCCATAATGAACAATCGAGCCTGTGATAACCCTTGCGCCGCCCTTTACACCATAGACGGCGTAGTGATTGACTGCATCCCCATAGAAATTTCCTCCCGCAGTGTTGTCAATTGTTATGCTGGTGGGATGCGTCGCACCTGCCGCCCGTATCGTGCAGGGAAAATATAATTTTGCAATATAGACATCGGTCACGTCATTTTGTGCATGTCCAACATGGGAGGGGTTGAACGGTACTGAATAATGATTTTCAAGGGACGGGTCACACCCACCGACACCGACTTGCGGTGGAATGGTTGGGGGATAATAGGATGGAAAATAAGTTCCCAAATTCGTCACCGGCATTTTTGGGATTTTTATTTTCGGCATGATGTAATTGCTGTCCAAAACTTCGGACACCACCGCAGGCGGGATATAGGTCTCACCATCCCGCGCAACAGTGACCACCAACTCAAAGGTGATGGTCGTTTTTAGAAAAAGAGTATCCTCGTTATATTCAAGATCAACACTGGTTGGAATTAGCGCCTGTCCAGTGATTGAGACTCCGAGCGGGTTATCTTCCGCGTCCACGTCCACGGTCGCTAACTGGCGCGGGGCAATATCGAAGAATGGATTTTGTCCAGCCAGTTCCAAGTCAATCGGTTCATACGGATTGTTTATCACTGCATACATGCGCCCGCCGATTCGATTGCAATCAGCCTGACTATCAAATCCATAATTGGGTGCGCTTCTTGGCTCTCCGTATGTAGACCCAATACTCCCCGGCACTTTGCATAAATAAGGTGATGTGGTTGTCCCGTCCCAACTCACCCCGGAAACATCCAACAGGGAAACCTCATTGCGTTTCTTGGCTTTCAGATTCAACCCGTCAAGGTAATCCAGCTTCTCAAGATGTTGGATGACAGGAAGCGCGGCCCGATCCGCGTCACTGATGATCTGCGGGTCAATCTCAACAAACAATTGACATAAGTTATTTACACGCGGATAGGCGGAGATAGTCCCGACAGTCATATCCGTGATTTGTTGCCATAGGTTTGTGGAGGGGCTAAGAAGTTCTTTGAAACGAGTGGTCGAATCGGTAAAGAAACAATCCATGACAAATGGCATGGTCGAACAGAAAAATAATATTTGCGCCAGCGCCTTGTCAACTGTCAACTCTTTGATATGCACCCAATCCACAGGATCAACATTCGTATCATCCACGCCGAAGGGGAAAGCCCGCAACTTCCCTGCCCAAAAGGCCGGCCCGCGAACATCGAATTCAACGTAGCCTTCGACTGTGTTCATGTTGATGGAAAATCCGTCAATCCAGCCGGTGCATTTTATATTTTCATATCCCGGAAGTTTTCCGATAATCCCCTCAACATTGTTATACGATTCGTAAATCGAATACAGCGTCACCATTGCCCGATCATAGATGGTGGACATGTCGGCGGACGTGCGGACTTTCATTGTCCAATCAGCGCCGTTGATGTCGCCAGTGCATTTCAATATCTTGAATTGAATCGGCGTCGGGTTGACGTAGACCCAGCGATAGGTTTTTGTTGTCCGTCCAAGATCATCTGTAATCGCATCCCACCATAAGTATTGACCCGCCGCATCGAAGGTCATGACCGGTGCGATGGTGCTGATGTCGTCTGTGATACTGAACGCCCCCGGACAAAAATACTCATGGGTGACAATCGCCGCGCCGTCATAACATGCACTACGATCCGGCTCTACCGGGTGGAAAGTTGCGACCAAAGATATTGGGTCAATGTTGATGATTGCCACTGGCGGCCCAATGCGCCCGATTGCCCCCAAACTCAATGAGTTGAAAGGTATGTTGTAGTCCATATAGAAAAGATTACCCGAAGTCACAAGGTCTCTCTGCCAGATGGACATGGAATTGAGGACGGTCAGATAATCATTGTCCTGAAAATTTATGCCGCTGGTCTCGTTGATGTCAATGTGTCCAACACCCGCCGAATCAAAAACAATATTCCTTACGCGGTAGACTCCCTTCTCATGCCCGCCAAGTGTTGACCCGACAGCCAGCGTCATGCCAATAAAAATATCGGCTTCGACTCCCGTACCGCCATCGAATAGAAAACTTGCAACACTATCCAACGATGTGAACGTTTGATTGATCCGCATCTGATAGATTGTGTCAGGCAGGCCGATTACCATCCCCAGCTCTGTCAGTTGGTTGTGGCTTCTTGTTTTTACAAGATTGCCTGAGCTAATTGGAAGCGCGGGGGTATTGGCTGTCATAGGGCAACCGCCGATTTAATCTTGAACGTCAAGGTGAAGCCGATGGATGATCCGCTCTCGAATTTTTCTTGTGGCATCCAAAGGCATTTAGTTCTGGCTTTGACCCAAACGTTTTCGCCATTCAGGGTATAGATATAAACGTCATCGGCTACCAAGCCCGGACAATAGGTGCGAAAGAAAGCCCGCTCAACAGGTTCGAGCGTGGCGTAGTACCAAGTATTGACAGGCGCACCCTCATAGCGTGCCCCACCATCTGCCAGCTTTTGAACATTGAGCGCCGGGACGTATAAATTCAAAGGGGCGACCACGTGGGCCGAAAACAGGTAAACAAAGCTACCCGCGATTCCGGTCGTAGACAGGGCGTACTTATAACGTGCCATAGTGACCCCTCTGCGCCTTGTGGTGGCTTGTTATTTTAGATAACAGGACTGTTTTTTGCTCCATCATTGTTCACGCTCCAAGCGCGTTATTGATAATTTCAATCGTGTCTCTATTGATTGCTTCGCGGGTGGCAACGGACACATCTGCCTCGAAGTGGCGCTGGTCTACCCAGGTCACTGACTTACCGCGCCCGGCATTCAAAATATTCTGTTGGGTCAAGCGCCCACCCACCAAAGACTCAAGTGCCTTTGTGGTTGGGTTGTCAGCGGTAAACTCACGTCCAGCCTCACCCCGCATCCAAAGACCGGGACGATCCGCGTATCCGCCCGCCGCAGTGCGTCCTGCAATAGCAGTAGCAGTGGCACCAATTTTGGTGGGGGTCTTGACCCCATTCACTGTTGCGGTCGCACCAAGGTTTGTGCTCCCGCCTGTCAATCCAGCCTGCACCTGGCGAAGTGCTGCCATGTGTGCGGTGGAATCGGCAAGGATCGCGGCTTGATACTGCAAGCGCATTGATCTTTCGGCATTCAAAGCGCCGCCCAAATCCTTGATCTGGTTATAGGTTGCCACGGCGCGGGCGTTGCGTTCCTCGTTGAAATTCTTTTGCAGGTCGTTCAGCTTTTCCGCTTGCTGTGCGGCAATGTTGGCGGCTTCCTCTGCTTGCGCGGCAATCGCCTTGTCTTTGGCTTCCTTGGCGTTTGCAATATCCTCATTGCTTTTATCAATGGCTTCCTGCTTTAGCTCTGCCTGGCGTTTGTTGTAATCATCTTTTCGCTGTGCGCTTTCCTCTTTGAAAGCCTGTGCGGATTCAACAAGTTTTGCCTGCGTCTCTGCGCGTGCCTGCTTGACAGCTTCCTCAACGCCCTTATTGAGTTCATCCTTTTTATCCGCGTAGGCTTGATTCTCTTTGAAGATACCCAACGCGTCGCGTGCATTGCCCAAATCAGAAAGTCTCTGCGCGTGATCTTTATCCAATTGCTCAAGCGCCTTTTGATTGTCGGCATGTATCTTGAGAATGTTGTCAGCACCGGTCTTGGCAATGTCGGCTTGTTTCTTCTGTTGGGCCGCATTTGCCTTTGCATCGGATTCGTTATAGTCAGCTTCCAGTTTTGCGGCCGCCTTGTACCAAGCCTCATTATTTTTTACGATGTTCTTATCAAGGTTGCTGGCAATCTCAGTTAAATTCTTGTCCAAGTCCTTATTGGATTTATCCAGGGCCTTTGCCGTATCCGCGATGATGCCGGCGCGGTCGTCAGCGTATTTCCTTTCTGCGACATTGTTTTCTTCTTGGAGCTTTGTCATCATGTCCATTGCCGTTTTTTCGTTGGCAAGGTTGGAACCAAGACCCTTAACCGCTGTCGCCGCCTTGGATGCAGGGTCTATTAACCCAAGCACTGCTTTCCCAAGTGGGTACATGCCTGTGGTCAACAGGATCAATATGCTGTCCATGGCAACGTTTGTTGCCTTTTTACTTAGCCCTGTTATCTCCGCAACTTTTGGCTTTAACAACTCTGCCAATTTTGCAATCCCAACTTGTAAAGCCAGAACCGCAACAGCAACCGCCGCGAAACCTGCGACACTCCCGATTCCAATCCCCGCCGCACCTGCACCTGCACCTGCGCCAGCCAGTCCCTTTTCTGCGGGTCCAATTAATCCACCAGCGACTCCATACGCATTCTTGCTTAACAAGACGGCAGTGGAAGCCTCTAACGCAACTGTGTTTGCTTCTGTGGCTACGGAAAGGGCAATTTGTAGCGCCTGATATTTCAAGTCGGCGTACATTTTGATTCCCTTTGCGGCAAGTCCTGTGATCGCACCCAAAGTCAATAAGGTTGCGCCAGTGGTGAGAGCTGCGCTTGCAAGTTCTGGATGTGCTTCGATGTATTGGGATGCACGTTCTGCCAGTGCCGACGCCTTTTCCAAGTAAGGCAGGATGGAAGTGATCGCCACACGTCCAAGCCGCTCAGTGGATAACTCAATACGTTGTTGCGCCGCAAACCATCTCTCAGTTTCGGCGGTCATGGTCTTTGCGGATTGTTGCCTTTGGGCTTCCTTGTTGGCTGAGGCATATATACCGCCAACAATCGCGCCACCTCCAATAGTCATTGCCATGCTTGCCTGTTGCAACATGGACGCTTGTCGGGTGAGCACGCGAACTTCGTGCATTTGATTTCCATATTCCTCCCTGATCCCTTTTTGTATTTCAAGGGATTGCTTGTCCATATCTTTTTTTGCTTGAGCAAGGCGTAGGATTTCTTCTGCATCCGCCTTCTCTTTTGAACGCATATCAAATGCCGCACTTCCCCCACTGCGGGCATTCATGTCATCGACAAGTTTTTGGTGTACGGCTTCTTCCCGCGCCGTATATTTGGCTTGTAACTCAGCGTTTTGCTTTATTCCCTCGGCGCTCTTTTTGAATCTCTCACCCTCCACCTTTTTTAGTTCAATCTCTTGAGCTATGGCGGCAGATCGCGTATCACGCGCCAGTTTTGCGGCGGCTTTTTCTTCCTCCGTCCATGGCGTTTCACCACGAGCTGTATAGCCATTCTGATTCTCGCCCCCATTAACAGCATCAGCCGCAGTCTTAATTTCCTTGAGACCCTTTACGGTCTTATTCTTTGCCTGCTCATCAAGCAGGAGTTGAAGTACAAGTGCCAGGTTATCAGCCATTACGATCCATTGAACAAAAGGCACAAGACGATAAAGATTAGACAGCCAACTGTGATCAGAATCAAACTGCCCGCGCCAAGCAGGTTGGAGAGTCGGCGGAGTCCGTTTACTTTATTCAGGTCGTCCATGGCTTTTTTATTTCTTGCATCGTTTGACATTTGTGCCTCACACTTTTGGTCTGTTGATCTCAACCAAAATTTCAAACTCGTTATCCAACAACAAGAGACCATCCATCACTTCTTTGGGCTGGTCTCTCAAACCTCCCTTGACGGGAAGAAACTTTCTACCTGTTGCCACCCACCATAACCACAGGGGGTATATCCACAGGAAATACTCAAGCGTTATGGCTATCGTGGGTGATTGAACAATCTTTACCTTGTCACCAGTGGGCAGGGATTTGGAAAGCGCCTCTCTTATCTTCCACGCTTCCTCCCTTTTTTTTTGTTAACTGCCTTTTGCTGTGTGGCAGTAAGTTCCTCGACTTCATCCAGCCAATCAAAAAGTTGGGGGGCAACGCGCCGCGCCTGCGAGATCCAAAATTTCACATCTGCATCGCCAAGACTTCCTAATTCATTTGCCTTGGGAACATCACCACCAGAAACAGCGGCAAGTGCGGAGTACGTTACGAGCAAAGCATTTTTGCGGTTCAGGTCTGGAATGTTCAGCGCCATTACTTCACGCGCATAGTCGGTCCGCAAATCATCCACGCCGAATTTTGGTTCAGTGACAGTGATGACTCGTTTGTGTAGCTTGACTTTGATTGCATACAAGCCATTGTCATCGTAGCCTTCGGATACGACGACAGGGGCAAGATTGATTACAGGTTTTGCTACCATCTTAGCCAACGGCTTTTTGATAGAGCACGATTACTTCTTTGTTTGCGCCGGGGGCAATGTCGAAGGTAATATCCGTCAACGTGGCGGTGTAATCAGCGTCATCCACCAACTGAGCCACGTCGTCCGCTGGGTCAGCAACGAACACGGCGATCTTGGTGATGTCAAAGGGCTTCATTGATCCGGGGAATATGAATACAGTTTGCGCGATTGTCGAAAGGTATGACACCAGACGCGGTTCATATTCGGAGAAGCCTGAGAAGATACCTGCTTCACTTGCGCCCGTTTCCGGTACACCTGAAAGCAGATCATAGATGTCAGCCAGTGGAGCAAGAGCACCACCCCACAGATAATTCTCGGAAGGGTTGATGGTCATGTCGTATTGGACATCTATCGGGGATTCACCTGCACCTGGCAGAGTCGCAACCATGGTTGACTTGCTAATCATGTGAAAGTGATACCCATGCGCGGATGTCTTTTTGCTGAGTGCGGCTTGATATAAAAGCACGCCGACACTTGTTTCCTTGCCTTGCAAGTCGGTCATGTGCGGGAGCATTCGCATCCCTGCGATTTCCTTGATGGTTGTGCCCATGAGCATCGCCATTAAGTCCAAATCCTCTGCGCCCACAGAGAAATTAGCGCCAGCCGCTTCCTGTCCGGGGAATACCTGTGTTTTGAGCAGGCGGTCATTTCCCGTATGCGGGACAAGTCGTGGTTTGGGCAGGGTGGGTGCATACGTCTTGGTCGCGTACACGTCGCTCCCTGCATAAGCAAGCCCGCCTGCTACCGCCTTTGGGCGTCCTTTGGCATTCAGTTCGTAGATGACTCCGTTTTGAAGTCCACTGTAAACCCATGCTGATTCGATTTGTGCCATTTGAAACTCCTTTTGTTACGTTCGGTTGATCTTGTAAAAAACTGATAATTCAAGCCGTTGACTAAAAAAAACGGGGTCGCTCGGTGTATCTTCTTCTCCATAAAATATCGGTTCGCCTGCACTGGCAAGCAGTGTGTCGCGCACACCCGCAGTCCTGTTGAGGGTTCTGCCCTTCGGGGTAGTGTTGAACAGGTTGAACAAGTCCGATCTAAACGCTTTGAACTTTGCCCAAGTCTCTTTGTGAGTTGAAAATCTCACGAATAATTCAAGCGGTATCATCCACGCGACTTCCAGCACGCCCGTTCCCATTGGCACGACAGGGAACGTACTTGGAAAGCTAATCAAAAAATATGTAAAACCTTCACCCAAAATACTGTCATCGGATGCCGTGATCTGCTTGGTCGGCACTGTGAAGTAGGTCGCCTTGTTTTCGATATGGTCGCGCACCAGGTCGAGGGCGGCACGTTCAACAATTGAGAAGTGGTCTGTCATTCCTTCACACGAAATCCTAGTTTCCTAATAGTGATCTTGAGGTCGCTCACAACCTGCTTGGGGATCAGCTTGAGAGCGCGATCCACGATCTTGCGGAAGATTGGCCAACGTCCCTTATGAATTCGTGATTGACGCTTGCCTTGTATGTCACCTGCGATAAAGCCGGCGTGCCTCAGTTTGTTTGCTACCTGATAGCCGCCGCGTATGGTCTGTTGCTTCCATGCCGCAACGTATTCGCCGCGTCTGATATGTGGGATGCCTCCACCAAAACCATTGGTTGCAAAAAAGGCACGTCTTTGTTTGGGGGAGTCCCATTGAATCGGGTAAGTGGGAGGTTTGCCTTCCACCTGCATTGTTTCCGCAACTTTCAGGGTGGTAGCTTTGAAAACTTTCCTTACAACTTTCTCTGCATCGAGTCCTATTCGATTGAGCGCCATCGTCGATAACTTCGCATTCTTGAGGCGCACCGTAAGGACGGGAAGCTGGACTATCGGCATGATATAATTGACCTATCAAACACGCTTGGGATCAGCAAGCGATGTGTGCTAGAATAACGACTGCCTGTTGTGTCATGCTGATCCCATGCCACAGCGGGCATTTTGTTTGTGAGGTCGGCATGGATAAAAAATGTACTGGTTGTGGCGAGGTCAAAGATGCGAGTGAGTTTGGCAAGGATGCCCGAAATATAAATGGGCTTCAAAGTCGATGTAGAACTTGTGATGGTAAAAGTTGTAAAAGATGGAGAAAAAATAATCTCCAAAAAGACAAGGATTGGCATCATGCCTATCATTCTGCTAATCGAGACTCGATACTTGAGAAGAAGCGAGATCGTTATAAGGCAAATCCAACGAAAGTAAAGGAAGGTGTCGAACGCTGGCGTAAGGAGAATCCCGACAAGTACCGTGAGGTAAAAACAAAGAGCAGAAATAATTACAACCTCAAATACCCTGAAAGGTTTGTCGCACGTGTGGCAGTAACCATTGCAGTCAGGGCAGGCAAACTTCCAAGAGTAAAGACTCTTGCTTGTAGGGATTGCGGGGGTCAAGCCAGTGAGTATCATCATGAGTTTGGCTACGAAAAACAAAATTGGCTGAAAGTAGTTCCTTTATGTAAAGTCTGCCATGCGCGGGTTGATAAATCCTAAAGCACATCAAACCAAGATGTGTGTGCGCCAACCGCGCCGGAGGCATTAAGGATGCCCAATGTCTTGAATGAAATGGTATGGTCTACAACCCATTGAGTCAGTTCGCTACGAATGGCCATCATGGGCGATATGCCCGACTCCAAAGCCTTCTTGACGAAAAATCTTCCTGACTTGTGGGAAGCATGGACTAGATCAGCCACCACGCCTTCAACAATGGCGGACGCATCGGCAATCGCAGTGGGATTCGTAAGGGGAGTAACAAAACCCTCATTTGCGATTGCAGAATCAATTACGGATGACATTTGTTCCAACCATGCTTCTACCTGCATAAGTGAGGGGGTTGTACCCTCTACATAAGTATCGTCATTCGTAAATTCACCGTTGTCCGTCCATGTGCTACTGAGCGCCGCAACATTCGTGACCGATCCATACATTGAGCATCCTCTTGAACGTATGAAAGGGCAGTCGTTCCCAACTGCCCCACATAATCAACTAACAGCCTGTGATGTGAACGATCCCACAGACTCCATTCGCATCATGTTTGACGCGGATGGTGACAGCCGTAAAGATACGGAAGTCGATCAGGAAACCACCGAGGCTTTCCCATTGAACGGGCGTGACATCCTGCGCGATGGCGAGATCAGCAACATCTTTAGTGAGTTGCCACACAACCGCCTCACCAGCTTTGAGTTTGTCGGACGGGCGGATGAACGAAAGTCCAGGTGTCATGGAAAGGACAGCAGACATCAGGGAAATCGCTGTGTTGTCGATCAGCTTATTGATTTGACCGTACTGTTCGCGGGCGATGTAGGCTCCGAAGGGGCCATAATAGCCAAGTCCCGCAAGCCAGTTAATTGCACCGTTGAGGGTGTTGAAAGCATTGTTTCCAGTGCCGAAATCGCCGCCACCAAGTTCAGTGGCAGTCTTTTGGACCCGTTCCGGTTTTGTGGTGAGACCATAGATTCGATCCGCGCCGAGTTTTTTGGCTGAACCGTTGAAGATCAAGTCATCAACTTTGTCCTGCACCTTGCGGGTTGCGACAATGGCTTGGATGGTATCGAGCGCACTGCCATTCCCACGGCGGGAGGCTTCCAGATGACGCAGGGACAATTGAAAGTCCTTGTAGATCAAAGGCACTGGAATACTTTGCGGGGAGAATTCAACACGGTCTTTCTCACCACGAACCTCACCGTTCATGTTCATGTCAGCTTCGGTCATGTCACCCAATTGCTCATAGGTCGAGATGGTGACACCAAGACCGTCGAGCGGGGAGGTAAGACCAAGGCGCAGGAAGTCATTTACTGCGATGTTCGGCTGGCGCACAACATCGTACACAGCCGCGTCGATCTGCTCCCATTCATACTTGCGAAGCAGGGCGTTTTGCACCATGCGTTCCTTGCCGTTCATGAAAGCAACGGGAGAGTTACGCTTGTTGAAATACGGGCGCATCGCGCCTATCATTTCCTTGGATGATCCACCTGACTGCATCCATGCACTAAAAATCGGGTTTGCGCCAGCCATTACAACGCCTCCACACGAATCCACATGGCGGCAGCACCCACGCCAGGGTCATTGTCCACGACTTCAAGAGCACGTGCGACAGCATTGGTGTCTCCAACTTGCAAGAGACCCGCCCCGTTTGAATTCAAGAGCGTCCCAATGACAGTTACATTGCCCGCGCCAGCTTCAAGCAGGGCAAGCACACTATCACCAGGTCGGCAGAAGGCGAGCAAGACAGCCTCACCATCCACTGTATAAGGAATTTCTTTACCTCTACCGATAATCGCGTTTTCAACTGCGAAGATCGGGGAAGCAACACCAGCCGCGCTTGAATGGGGCTGTACGGTGTTGGTTGCAGTGCGCTCACACAACATCCCCGGAGTGATCGGAATGGCGGAGTAAACATCACCATTGAGCATCAGTTCCTTGAATGTAGGATCGCCCTTCAAAAGAATGGTTGATGGTCTGCCTTTGGTGTCCATTATTTCGCCTCCGAGGTTTCAGGCTTGGCAAGATACATGGCGGGCAAAGCAAGCGGCTTATCGTCACCTTCTTCGGCGCTGTTCTGGAACTGGAAGCCCATCCCGCTAAAGTCCACGGGTTGATAGGACGCTTCCAACTTCTCAAGCACATCGAGCGACATGGTTTTGAGTGTCGCTTCATCGAATGGGTTCGCTTTATTCTGGACAAGTCCAGCGATCAGCGCACCTTTTTGTGCGGCTTCTTTCGTTGCCACTGACTCCGCAAATGAGGCCGCGTTCTTTACGAGCGTGGCTTGTTCGTTCATCTGCGTTTGCATTGCTACAAGCGTGGCGGGTAGACCTTTCAGGGACTCAATGAGTTTGGCAAACTGGTCAGCGCCGCCGGAGTTCTGCACAACACTATTCAGTTGTACAAGACCCTCAAGCGCCTTCTCGTCGCCTTGACCCGTGAGTTCCACAGAAAGACCGTCCTCACCCTTGTCCTCGATAACAACGTTACCGAAGCCAAGTGAGTGTAGGAATGCCTTCAACTTTGCGTTCTGCATAAGAAACTCCTTTGAAAACTTACTTGAATTAGCGAACCAACCTCGCAGGCTGGTCGCGGATTGCTTAATTTTGTTTTGGGTAACGGGCACGTATTCTTCTTCAACCTCTACCCATTTGGTTTGAGGAACGAATTCAATTGCATCCTTGCTTTGGGTGTACCCAACTGAAAAAGACTTCTCCCCAAGACCTATAATGACGTGATCCGCAAAAACCTCTCTGACATATACCGATGGTGACTCTTGGACGGGCATCATCATGGGTCGTGAGGCTTCAAACGCCCGATAGAACGCGGAGCGCACTGTGTCCACAACATCGGTAAGTGATTGGCTGTTTTTGTTCATCATCCACTTGCCCATCTTGTCTTTCTTCCAACCCGCCTTTTCACAAGCCGCCCATGCGATCTTCGCGGCAGTGGCTTCGTCCTTACCATCGGCTAAGGCTTGCTTATGAACTTCCTCCCACTGCTTCTTGCCAGCGGCAGGTAGATTGCCTGTCATGTTGGAAACCAGTTTGGTCGGGCACGTGGAACAGGCAGAGTTGCGATTCATTCCGCACCCGTCCATCAGGGAACATGCGCCTAATTCGTTTGTAAGAATTGCTATGTGATCGGGATGAATACCTTTGTGAGTCCCCACATAATCAGTCCCATTGAATTTTCCATGCTCCATGATCGTCTGTGGGGCAAAGTATCCAGTGGATACCTCAATCGGTTGCCCTTTGAGCATCTTTGCATATAGGTCAGCGCCTTCATCGGTCGCAAGGAAAGCAACCTTATCGAGCCAGAATTCACCAGCCAGCCGGCGACCCTCTGCATCTGGCGTGGTATTGTGGAATCTTCCAACAACAGGCACATCGGGATTACTGACTCGCGCTGATCCGCCACTCTCCATCGAAGGGTGATTCAACACGAGCGGCACATCATTCCAATCGGAGGAGAACGCGCTGAATTCTTCATACGGTACAAAAAAATGATTCAGTACGCCTTCCACAATCGGGACGCCATTGACCACAAGCCAGGTCTTTCCTGCTTGTTCAATTTCACGAAATGTTTTGTAGTCAAGCTGATGTTGGAAAATTTGAAGATCGTTCATCTGTTTTCCTTTTCCGCCCTAAGCAGGAAAACAAAAAAACGCCACTTGGAGCGGAGTGCGCTCAAGTGGCGTTTATGTGGCTTCTGGGAGCCGTATAACTTCAAGTATTGGTAAGGGGGGGTGGGCGATACGCCTTAGAAATAATCTTGGATCGAGTTCATAGTAGCACTTATCCGACTATTTAGCAAGCAATCAATTATTCTCGTTGGGGTAACTGACGGGAACCATGAACACAAGTCTAGCCGGGTCACTGCCTGAAAATGAAATCAAGTCATACAGTTTTACGACAAAATTATCATTGTCAACCACAATCTCAATCTCCAATGTTTCGGGATTGAGCCTGAACAGCAGGTGATTCCTGCCTTCCCCGCGTACCTCTATCATTTTGTTTTGGGGTGTCATTCAGATTATCCTTTTCAAACAACTAAATAATTCTTGATGCGCGTCTCAACCGTACACAGGCAGTTGTCATAACATTGAGCATCCCCAAACGGGGTCATCTGTTGAATGGGCATCCAGCCTTTCGCCGCCAATTCAACACAGCCAGGTCGTTCAACACCATCATGACAGTGATTTTCATTCTCACCCAACACGCGCCGCGCTTCAGTATGCCCCACCATGATCGCCTGCTCAAGTTTTGCGTTTTGGAAAAGACTATTACCATGCTTTCCATACGCGCCGGCGCGTGCGAGAACATGCCCATCAAAGAAAGGCTCCCGGTCAAGATAGGTTGTGAAGTTGTCGAAACGTTGGAATTGTAAAAGCAGGAAGGCATAAAATAGATCCCGCTGAGTTTGGTCATCAAACAGGAAGCCACCAATACCCAGCGCCCATATCGTATTGTATAAGGCTTTCAGGATCGAGCGTGAACGGGAATACCAAACGATAAACATGATCGTGCCCGCCATCATCTGTTGTGTTTCCTGCCTCAATCGCTTCTGTGCTTCGACAGACAGCTTCATGACAGCCCGCCGCATGGTGTTCTCAGTCACAAGCCGTCCTGAGACCATATCACGATACATGCCCGTATTGGGGTCATAGGTGTAATCGCGCTCTCCCTTCGGCTTTAGTGGGGGTGAGCTGGTAACGCGCCGCGCCGTCAGCAAGCCATTGAGGTGCGTGGACGTGCCCCACATTTCCTGCGCCAGTGCAAAGTCAGCATCATTGGTGTGAGTTAGGAAGTTGCGTGTTTCAATGGCGGATGGAATCGGGAATGATTGCCAGTTAGCGGACTTACGCATTACAGACTCCTTATGCTTGGCATATCTAATTGATGCGCTTTCTTTTGGTCAACCGTGATGATCGTATCGTTGTGGGCACGACCATGACAAACCAAAAGAATTTCCTGAATAACATAGTTTCTGGTCTTACCCATGCCGATTGAATTCCAGCCGCACGAAATCACAACGCCATCAGGCAAAACTAATTGATTGATTGCATCCCGCATGTCGCCATAAAACCTTTGCGATTCCCGTCCGCTGATCTTCCTGCCAACACCCTCGTAAGCCTCCATCATTTGCCGAAGGGAATAGGGCGGGTCAAAGATTACCAAGTCAGAGTGAACACCCTTAGAGATAAGTAACCTTATGAAATCCAGTGCATCCATTTTGTATTCAGCGGTAGTTTCGGGATTGAGGTCGTTTGTATAAGTTGCCCATCGTTTGTTGCGGGCAAATGGGTCAACGCTCACATTGGATTGACTCAGGTAACGTTTGACAAGCGCACCAATGGGCGGGCAATCGAAAGTGTCCGAGTAGGGCATAGCCCATACCCGCTCAATTTGCATTACAGACTCCCATAGGCTTTCAGCAATTGCCTGTTTATTTCTTCGGCAATCCCCTTTCGATCAAGCGCGAGAAGCCTTCGCGCATCATAGGTGAAATGTATCCGGTCGTAATTGAATTCAACCACAGGCGTTTCACTAATGCCCAGGTTGTATTCCAGCTCCTTCAACACAAGGGGCATGATGTCAATCTCAAGCGGGTATTGTGCCATGCGTCTGAAATCCCAACGCACATTCCCAATGTAGGTTGTGCCCTTGTAAAAGACAAACTCAAACCATGCTCCGCCATGAGCCTTAAGGCACCAAACGATATAACCAGCATGGAAAAACGGATCTGATTTTTCGTATTCCTTCTGAGGCTTGGATGCACCACAATGAGCGCACGATTTTGGATCTCGCTCGTTTGGACTCCATTCAGTATGACAATGGTCGCACTGCATTACTGCCCTCCGATCTGAGTGGTCAACTGCTCAGAGAATAATCCTCCACCGCTTGATGCACTGCCGCCGCCGATCATGCCGCCGCCGGCAGCTTCGGGCGGGGTCACGTTTTCCTGTGATGGTGGGTTTTCATTCCTTGAAATTTTGATGTCAGGGATACGCTTTTTCAGGAAGTCCTCAATGTCAACGTAGCCATCGGGCACGTTGTTGGTAATGCCATTGATCGCAGTCACTTCCTCGTTCACAGTCTGCATCTTCTCAAGTGCAGTGGATTGGAATAACTCAGCCCACTCGACTCCCATCTTGCCTGTTGGCGCGGGGATTGCACCCAGCTCAATAAGTCGCTTTGCCGTATCCTTGACCCATTTAGTGCAGGTGTTCTTTTGACGACTCTCAACCACTGCCGCCCAATTTGCGTCATCGGATGAGGAAGCCAGCTCACCGCGCTCGGACCCAACCAATACACGGTTTGGAATTCCAACCGTTCCTGAAATGTCAGTGATAAGCAGGTCATGTTGTGCCTTGCCATCCACAACCTGAGCACCAAGATCGGTCACGTCCACACCCTTGACGCGCATGACGCGCCTGAGTTGATGTTCCCATTCTGATATTTCATCCTGCATTGCCGTGAATTCGGCGCTCCCCTCTTGCGGGAAGTTCTGCCCTTCCTGCGCGGACATGATGAGACCTTTGCGAATCAGTAACCAAAAAGCCTCGCTCGATGCGCCCACAACCTTTTCAAGATCAGATAAATAGTTGAATGGCTTCTTCAAGCGCGGAGCACCATAGACTCTGCTTCGCCCACGTCGATCCTTGAAATGGATCACCCGCGAGTAATGGACGGGCACACTGCGCCCGCCATCCTCAAAGGTCACGTTATACAATTCGGGCATCCCATAGCGCAAGCTATTTATGCCACGATCAACACTTGATATTTGAGCCTGACCTTCATCGTAGACTTGAATGTATTTGATTGCCTTTGCTTTATCAAGGGGCTGGTCAAACTTCCCCGGAGCGCCGATCAACATGATAGCGTATCGGCTATATCCAAGGGAGGCATCCATTTCGTTGAACAGTGCCCATAAATCCTGAGCCTCTACGAATACATTCCATGCCTTTAGGAATTCAGTGTGTTGCTTTTCGTTATCTTCATCCCCTTTGATAAGTCCATCCATCATCGTGGGTGGGGTGCGCCAGGTCTCATCAGTAAGCGAATCAACCACACGCCCAGCCATCCCATTTCGGTCGTACATGTCAAAGTAATCTCGAAAATTTAATTGCTTCTTCCACCCAAATATTTCGTACAGGTCTCTTTCTCCGCCAAAGGTCTGCCCCAAAGAACCAGCCAGAGCCGCTCTGCTTACCAACCCCGTGACGTTTTGATAGAGCGTGATGATCTGAGCTTTGGTCATCTTCATCGTTGGCGTGGGTGGAAGCGCGAGACGTGCGCTGTCATTGTTATTCAGTTTTTTGGACATTAAAACACTCCGGGCCACTAACAATCCGCAAGTTGGCTTATTTTCAGTATATCACTTTGTTATCGCCATGCACCGACTCCCATACGTTGCGGGGCAAAAGTGAGGGCAAGGGATGACATCTTATCGGGGGAATGTCCCAACAATTCGATCAGCGTTTCCCTATCCGTGGTGGTGATGTGTCCACCATGACGGGTTGTGTTGTAAGTTGGTGCGGCAAGTTCGTCGAGCAAGTCATCATCGGGCGGAAGCATTGCGCCAGGGTCATCACGCAACCAAACCATGACACTCCAAATAAGCTGGTCACGCAGTTGGAAGAAAGAACCCATTTCAGTTTTATAAGTTGGAGCACTTGCCACCATGATCCCTTCAGCTTTACCTACCCCAAGACGAACCATGCGCGGCGCAACGCCTGAACCGACTCCCGTCCCATCCGTGTAGACGCTAATCTCACCTATGGGTAATCCATAATCCTTCAACATGGAATGCGCTTTGATGCTGGTTGCGTCAGGGTCGATCCCCGACCATTCATCCAAATGAGCCACCCAGCCGCCATACCTGCGCGTCATTTGGTTGGTATCCTTACCCATTGCCGCAATGTCGATACCCACAATTGGCTTGATCCCTACGGGCGGGACTTCCCCATACTTCGCAACATAAGATAACCAGCGCGTGACAGCATTATCAAGCCACACACGCGAGATGAGCTGCGTGTCAGATTTGGGCGGATAAATCCCCAAGACCATGTAAAAGAATGCGGGGTTGTGGACTCTACGCCAGCCGGCGGGCAGTGAATCGTATGGCGCATTCCCCAAAGACTTTGCCACTGTGCCCACAAGGAATTCAGGGACTTGGAAACATTCAATGTCAGGCTTTTCACCAATTCCAAGCGGCCTTGTCCATTCGTTGATACGCCTGACTGTCTTTTCACGTGACACAGCTCCGGGGATAACATCCAACCCCGTGATGACGTTGGGATGATCGAAGGCTGACAGGTGTAGTATGTTTCCCTCTTTCTGCTTGACCATGCGTGCCACTGTGCCCACGTCCGCACGCGGATTGAACATGATAAGCAGGCGGGTATTGCCACCCGACATACAAGCCTCAATGCCTTTATATACTTCCGGGGGCACTGCATCACCCTCATCCACAATGAATAACAAGTTGGGCGCATGTTTGCCGCTGAACTTTGCCTCACGTTGTTCTGGCGTTCCTGATGATGGAATCGCAATGCCAGTAATGAATGACTGCGGGGATCGTTGGATATTCATGCCACTGGATACCGACGACTCAGGAAACAAGTCCAGGCGGCGGGATGTAAGATGACCAATCTCTCCCCATAATATCTTGCGTAGGTTGCGTTCTGGCGGCGCGGCAGTCGTGTACACCTGCGAATCGGGAAAGCACAAATAGAACCATAGGGCAATACGGGCGGCGCTATGGGTCTTACCTGTCGCGTTGGCTGATATGGCTATGGTTACAGGGTTATCCCGAACCGAGTGCATGACATCTTTGATCGGGTCTGTATAGTGTTCCCCCAAAACTTCAATTCCAAACCTTACGGGGTCCGATTGGTAATCGGCAAAGTTCACCGACGCCTTGACGATCTGCTCACTCCCAAGACCGCCCTCTTTGCTCTTTATGGCAAGCGATATATCAAGCAGAGTTTTCTGTCGTGAGCTTTCTTGCTTCCGTAATTTGGGTGATAACAATAATTGTATCCTCTCCGGCTTGTATTCTCCTGCGGATGGTCAGGAGTTCATCCACTGTGAAGGTATCCCAATCCACGTTCACATTAAAGTTGGGTTGCTGCTCCTTTTCCTTATCGCCAAAGATGGATTTGTAATTGAATAGGCGCTCACGGACTCCAAGGATGTGTGTCACCACCCCAAAGTAAACAGGATCAGGGGGCAAAGGCATTTCCCCTTCCTCAGAATGTGGAAGGGCAAGCGCCCACGCCTTCTCAAATAGTTCGTCATAGCGGCGTATATCAATATAGAAGTTGTCCAGCACAAGTTCTTTTTGCTCAGACACAATGCCCGCCATAAACGCGTTAACATCCCTCATTGCCTGTACGTTTGAATAAGTTTTGGGAACGACTCCCAGCTCCTTCATTCGGGTTGCAATGCGGCGATAGGACAACCCCTGTACTTTCAGGTCAGTTGCCCATGTTTGTCTTTGCAATATTTTTACGTCATTTGCAATGTCCTTGGGGGATTTCTTCCTCTCCCGTTTGGGCTTTGCACTCGACTCTTTAGTTGTCATCCTGCTACGCAGTTCTCTCTGTGGTGCTACACGCTATTGTTTCCGCAACAATGGCATTATACAACCAAAAACAGCCCCGCATGATTGCGGGGCTGTTTTCTTACATTATTCTCAAGGAGGAATTGACAGTTAACCTCTCGGTGTACCTGTCGAGGAAGCGTAGCTCTTGGCGCGTGCTGTGCGTTTGGCGAAAGAGGCTTTGCCTTCCTTTGGTCGTTTCTTCAAGCCAGCTAACGTGGCTTTCGCCCGACGCTGTTTGGCGGTCCAAGCGGCAATTCGTTTCTTTCCGGTCTTAGGTTTCGGTACCATGGTTTACTCCTTTCTTTATGGTTTGAATCTCTGTCATCATCATACACTCATTACCCGCCCTGCGACCTTACAATAAGCACCTTACAACTTTTGATAGTTAAGCAACGCCAGCATGATATAATTAGGAACGACCCCCAAACTTTGCGGAAATGGAGGCACTAATGGTATTTGCTAATTCAGATCAACTCAATAAATATGTTGCCAAACAATCCAACGGCGTAACCCTGCTGTCTTTCTCGAACGGCAAGGATAGCCTGTTGGCGTGGCTGGTCTTGCGGAGGTACTTCGATAAGATCATTCCATTTTACATGTATGAAATGCCCAATATGCACTTCATCGAATACAGCCTTCAATACTACGAGGACTTTTTTAAGTGCCACATTATCCGGCTACCTCACCCGTCTTTGTATAGAGTATTGAATGCGCTGGTTTATCAGGCTCCTGAAAAATGTCTACCTGTCGAAATGGCAGACTTGCCCGACTTCGATTTCGATGATGTGCATTGGATGTTGCATGAGGACTTGGGACTCGGCAAGGAAGTCTATGTCGCAGATGGTGTAACCATGAATGATAGTATGACCAGACGTGTTGCGCTCAAACGCAACGGGCCGCTAACGGTCAGTCGTGGTGTGTTCCATCCGGTCTACGATTACAACCGCGCCGATCTTCTCCGCGAACTCAGGGAGGCAAATGTAAAACTGCCTGTTGAGTACGCAACAATGGCAAGGTCTTTCAATGGATACACAGAGGAATACCTACCCGCGATCAAATATCATTATCCGAAGGATTGGGAAAGGTTTACTTGGTTCATGGGTATGGCTGACTTGGGTATCCTGCGAATGCGATTCAGGGAAGATTTTTACAAAGGAACGGAGACAACCGATGAAAACTACAACAAAATCTAAACCAAAAGTAAAAGCCATTAACGCGGATATGGAATTGTCCGCCTATTCCAAACCCGTTGTGACCAAAAAGAAAGCGGAGAAATTCGACAGGGAAAAATCAGCCGCCGATGAACTTGCTGGGCTATCCGATCACTTCAAGTCCATCAAGGCGCTCGATAAGCGTATGAAAATGCAGTTGGATGATACGCTGGACTCCGAATTCTGGATTGCCATTTGTTTCCAGAACCGTGAACAAAAAGAGGAATTCCTGCGCCTGTTGAAAATCCCGCGCCCGCTTGGTGACAAGTATCTCGACGGGATGAAGGTGGCAAAGGTATTGGGTGTTGAACTTAAGACTCCTGTCCCGCAACTCCGCAGACATCGGGGCGTCGATCACGTCCTGCTCCCATTCGTGATGAAGTATGACCCTGATAAAGAATTGAGGTAACCATGTACACCCTCAAGTTTGACATCCTTCATCACGTGCAGATCATGGACACGGAAAGCAAGAAGGGCATTGCATTCCCTGTTGGTCCGAGCATGGCCGTCTTTATACAGAAGTTGGTCAACAGCGCAAACATGTACGACTCGATGCTGGCGATGAAACAGGAAACGCCCGCTCCCACGCCAGCGACCGACGAGGAAAAGCCGCATGAAGCATGACCCCAAAGTGACCGAGGCACATATTCAAGCCCTGATGATGCCATTCATTATGGAGAAGTTGCGCCACCAGCTTGTAATCCCCAACGTCCAAAGACTCCTGCCCTATGAAGCTGACTTGGTATCCTTCACACGTAATAACCTACTCCATGAATGGGAAATAAAACTGGATAGCTACGACTTTGCGGATGACAAGATCAAACCCAAGCATAAGATCATGCTCACCGCCACGCAGGACAGCCCTGCTTATTTTTGGTATGTGACCTATAACTTCTCCATCCAACCCCCTGCTCATGCCGGCTGGGTGTTGGTCTCAAATACAAGCCAGGTCAAAGTCATGAAGGAAGCCCCCAAACATAACGACTGGAAAATGGGAGAGGATAAATTCAGATACGCGGCGATCACCCTTTCCAAGCGGGTGATGCGGATGTATCTAGCTTATTACTTCGCCCAAAAGCCCTAACCCCTCGACCCAAAAGCACTGGCAAAGCACCGCCCACGTCGGGCGGTTTTTTGTTGCCTGTACCACAAACAGGGCGGCTAGGCTACTTCACTGACTTAATCAAAACCTCATTGAGTACCACAAAGCGGCAGATCAGCACACTACAAATCAGAGCGGAATTGTAGCATGTGGGAAACGTGTCGATCAAATCCCCACCCCCTTTTCTCGAAGCGCCGCCGCCCAAACCTACCCCAAAAACCATAGAACAAGCGTGCTACTTTACGTTATAAGTTGTATATACAATAGACTTGCGTTGTATAACACTTATGATATAATTATGACGTTATACAACTAAGCGACAGAGCGGACGACAGCAAACCGACTTTGAGCGGGGGAGCGACCGAAATCCTGTGCGGCTCGTAGCCAAACGACAGGGAACCTTAACAAAAGAATACAAGGATTTTACTGAGTAACCCACGCGGGGAATTTGAAGTGAATCTCCACCACCTAGCAAGACTAGGATGGTAGCAGAGAGATCAGGATAAGGATATAAGGCGCGGGTGTGTTGAGTAAAAATGAGTTGTAGACACTAGTCTCACTAAAATCTCTTGTAACAATATGCGGACATGTGAAGCAGGGGTTGTGCTAAGTTTTCCTATACTGGCACACCTAAGTTGAAATACACCATAATAAACTTCCAGAGTTCTCCAACCAGTAACCAACTGGCAAAGCACCGCCAGTTCTCACCCACGCGATTGCATGGGCTTTTGACGTTGGCAAATTTGAACGTGTAGCAGGGCGGGCGTCCAGTCCATCGGACGCCCTCCGCTTTCGCAGGCGGATACATACATGACTTCGGCGACGAACCGGAGCAAATCATATTTACAGCCTGTTATGACCTAACAGGCAGGAGCACATACCATGTCTACAAAATCAGCAACAAAAACAACCACAGCCCGCAAGATGATCGACGCCTCAATCGCCCGCACCAAATTGGCGCAAGCCGTGGGGCAGGTCGTCAAGATCAAAGGTCAGACCATCAAAGCCAAGACCAAGGCAATCGCCGCCCTGAAAGGCACTGGCAACGCGCCGAAGAAATCAAAGACGGTTGTAGCGGACGAAAAGAAAGTGAAGCCCTCCGCCACTTCCCCAATGATGAGCAAGAAAGATAAGGTCAAAGAGGATGCCGCTCTGCCAACCCTTGAAGAACAGACCGCCGCGCTCATTGCACGTGTCCCACAGGCAATGCTTGAGGACGCATGGCAGAAAGTCGAAGGGCAATCCAACACCTACGATGGTTACATTCAAGACCTTCTCCAAGAGGGACGCGCTCAGATCACAGGCAAGGTTTGTTTCGGTACTGAATGGCTTGACCTGCGTAACTTCAAACATTCCATGGAAACCTATTGGGATGATGAACCGATGAAAGCTAATCTGTATACTGGCTTCACCAGATCAACGAAGGAAAATGGCAAGGTCATCATGCTCATCCTGCATGAAGGCAATTCCATTGGCTTGATATTAGCCCAAGCTGCCGCCCGCGCAAAAGTCGCCGCCCAAGCGATAGAGAAAGCCGACGCCCTCGCCGCGAAAGTCCTGGCGAAAGCAGAAGCCAAAGCGCAAGCCGAAGCCGAGTCCGCCGCGATCAACGATCAGATGCAAGCCAAAGCACAAAAGGCATTGGCAATCGCAACGGCTCATAAGAAAGTCACCAAGCAAACCACACCGATGACTCCCGCGCTGGTAATGGCGAAAGCCAAGGCACCGAAATCCTCCAAGACCGAACCTGCAAAGAAAGTTGCGGCAAAGGTCACAAAGCCCGCAGTAAAGAAAGTCAGCAACAAGAAGTAAATAGGGCACAGGCGGGGAGGGTAATTGACTCCCCGCCTTCCATCATCGAAGGTGGATACTTCTCTAGTCCGCATCGGCGCGGACATCATAAATAAAAGGAGCACATCATGAACGAAAAGTTATATCTCAAGCAATGGAAAGTGGACTCGGCAAGTGGTGGTGAACCCCACAAAGTTTTGTTAGTCAAGAAAGACCGCTCTCTCTCATGCGACTGCATGGGATGGAGATACCGCCGCACATGCCGGCACGTGGAGATCGTCAGGGCGGGCAAGGCTGGCAAAAGTTCGCCAGTGTCACAACCCAAGCCCGCGCCAGTGGCGGATAAACGTATCATCCGCAAACAGCATGTCGTCATCGTCCAAAAGTTTAGCAAGCCCAGCAAGAGGTCGAAATGAACTGCAACTGTCGGCAATGTCGGGGCATTAGATATGCACTGGCTGTAATCGCACACGATGAACGGGGTGGGGGACTTCGGCTGGATAGACTGCTCAAGCACATGGACAATATTCACCCAATTGGCTATATGCTATTGGTAGATCATTTTCAATTCACGTTCACAGAAAAAAAGGCAGGCACAAAATGAACCGCCGGAAACAGAAGATCAAACGTCCCAACAAACAAGCGTCCAAGCCCATGTATCCCATGATGACTTTCATGGGATGCGGGGTGGGCGACCTCAGAAAAGAAATCCTCAAATCGCTTTACACGGACAGCCGCGAGGCCGCTCTGGTCACAAAGGGTTTCTTACAGGTCGTGCCCGCGCAGGATGACCGATACATCGGTTTAGCCTTGACCGTTCAAGGGCAGGAATATCTCGCCCCCATTGAAAAGTATTACGCATATATCTAGGAGATCAAAAATGAACAACGGATTCAGACTTGGACGCGGCTTTGACAGTTATTACGACCCTCCCGAAGATCCGCCTCAATGTGAGGATGGATGTTGGAAGGAATTGGAAAGCGACATCGACGGGAATATGGTTTGCAATAACCCCATGTGTCCAAAGAAGTTCGACCCCAAATCCATTGAGTACCAAATGGCAGGGATGGTCATCGACCAAGCAGAGCGCATTGACGACCTAGAGGACGCCAATCGCAGACTGACCCTCACTCTCAAATCTATATGGGCGTGGGAATGGCTGGACAAGCATATCAAATCGTTCAAACGGCAGGCAAAGCACCGCATCAATCGCATGACCAATTGGAGACTGAAATGAATGACGAAACGCATGACCGTATTTTCAAAGCAGTTCAAGAAACAATCGCATACCTATATGACCGTTGGCAGGATGAAAAAGAGTATGAGGAATTCAAAGATTACGACATTCCGATCAAGAAAATTTTGAAGCCGTTCAGGAACGCAAAATTCGTGACCATGCAAGAAGCCCCATTCAGTTTCGATTACACACTGACCAACGGCGATGAGGTCAAGACCTATCGGGTGACTGCGACAGAGCGCAACATTACCCAAAACTATATCCCGACTCCAATCCCGAAGCCAAAGAAAATGGTAAAACGAAAATTGAAAGTAAGACTCGAAGCGCGACCCAACCCCGACTATTCCAGTGACTCCAGCGATTATCGCGGACGGATAAACATCGAAGCAAGCCTTGAGACAGTCACCAGCTTCAAAGAGGCAAGCGAAGTATGCAAAAAGTTTATCAGGGATAACGAGTTAGGTTCTGGCAACTGGACGGGCGGGGAGATATTCGAGAATGGAAAACAGATCGCCCACGTTTCCTACAACGGACGAGTATGGGAGGGCAGAACATATCCAGCTAAAGAAATTCAAATCTAATCATCGAGCGCGTTGTCATCCTATGGTGGCAACGCGCCGAACATATCCTACTTGCGGAAATATATAAGGATAAAAACCCCATGAAAACTAAGAAAGCATTTCAACCCAACAAGGTCTATCAGATCGTGACCGATAAGATCATTGCCCAAATCAAAGACGGGAACACACCCTGGTCGAGACCATGGAAACCTGCGGACGCCCCCAAGAATATCAGCGGGCGGCGCTACTCTGGCATCAATACGTTTTTGCTGGACATGGAACGCGAAGAAAAAGAGTACGAGTCAAATCTCTGGATGACCTACCAGCAAGCGACCGTTGAATTCGGCGGGGATGTCAAAGGCGAACATACGACCATGGTCATCTACGCATCCACCTTTGACAAGAAGCCAAACGACGCGGGAAAAGTCGAGAAGGGATTTTCGATGAAGTATTACCACGTGTTCAATGCGGCACAAGTCAAAAACATCACGCTTCCAAAAGTCGCTCCCATTGTTGAGATCGACCCGATTGAAGCCGCTGAAAATGTGGTCAAGGGAATGCCCAACCGTCCAGTTATCAAGCATGGCGGAGATCGAGCCTATTACGCATCCACTCTGGACAGGGTGCAGCTCCCTCCACGCAACAGTTTCAAATCCTCCCCATACTATTACAAGACAGCGTTTCATGAGTTGATACATGCCACCATGCACGAAAGCCGGCTCAACCGTGATGTGGGTGGTCACATCTTTGGCAGTAAGGATTATTCCAAAGAGGAATTGGTCGCTGAAATGGGATGTGCATTTCTCATGGGTGCAACGGGGATTGAGAATGATGACACCGTAACAAACAGCGCATCCCACATGAAGTCATGGCTCACCGCGCTTGAGAATGATGTCAAGTTGGTCGTCACCGCGGCCTCAGCCGCACAGAAAGCCGCTGATTTTATATTAGGAGTCACAGCATGAGGAAGATCAGGAGCCTGAAAAAAGTTACCAAAGAAGATGAGGGGTCATACATCCGAGTTGAAGGATACGGAATACTGAACGGTCTCCAAGGGGAGGCTGTCAAACGCGAATGCTACAAGATCGTCGAAGTGGTGGAAGCTACCAAAGATACTACCGCCTGCCTCCACATAAGAAGATACAAGTGGAGGCATGACGGACATATCAGGCAAGTGTATTTTCAACAAAGGGCAGAACTATATACGCCCGTCGAATTCAAAAAACTATCAATAACATGGAGCACAAAATGATTACCCGAAACATCGCAAGTCTCGAAGAACAATTGGCAGTCGTCAATGCGGCCTTGGTCGCCGCCAAGAAGAAACCCCTCAACCCCAAAGAGGAAAAGGACTTCACTGAACGCTATACCAATGCGTTGAGCCATATCGAGTTATACATCCCGCGCATCCGCGACGAGAAGCGCGAATTTATCAAAGACGAAAAGGGCAATTTCGTTTATGACGAAACCCGCAGTGTCGTGGTCAACGTCCCGCTCATGCACGATGGCGGAGGGTATCAGATCATCGCTCATGGGGATGTGAACGACACGGCTATCACTCCCCGTAATGAGTACAACTGGCATCTGAGCAACACGTCCCAATGGTTGTTCGGCTTCGGTCTGGTGTTCGATAAGGAACGCCGCGACCTGTCCATGCACACCTAATTCACCCCGGCGCGTTGTCACCCACACAGGATGGCAACGCGCCGAACCATTCCTACTTTGCGGAGATAAAAAAAATGGAAACAGAAGAAGTCGCACCAAAAGTTCACATGCGCGGTCAAGGCGGATTCGCCGCCTGCGGTCAAAGAGGGGATGTAGAAATACTCCCTACCGTCGAGTTTGAAGGGTTAGTCGCCGGCGCACGCAAGGATTGTTGTGAAAAATGCGTCGGCGTGTACACGTTGTACACCACCATCATCCTGACATTGGATGACATCGGGCTTCTCAAGAAGAACGATGAAGATTCGTAAATCGACCCATATTGGCTACGAGAAATAAAATCATATACAGATATATCAGGAGCACAAAATGAACCTATCAGAATACGTCAACATGAACAGATCAAGCAAGAAGAATATCCCCACTCAAGAACATGCAGTTCGTTGGCAAACCCGCGTCGTCGAAATGGGCTGGGACAGACTCGACGGGGAGTTGGGAGCTATTCAATATCTTTCCTCCAAGTGGGCAAAGGGAATCGGCGCTGACAAGTGCATTGCCTTCGCCCGTTATGCAGAGAGTCTAGGTAACTTCTCATTCGCCATGGAATTTTGGAAAAAGGCTTTCGGCATCGAGCACCCAAACGAAAAGATGGACGCTCCCGCCGGCGGTCACATGGTTCCGATCAGCCTTATGGACATGATACCCACCGCACCTATCAAAAAGAAAATCGTACCCGTTGGAAGTTCCTGCTTCCCCGAACACATGCGCCCAGGTTGTCTCATCACCATGCAACCTGTGGACGGAAAAATGGAGCGCGAATTCTATATTCAAAACAAAAAGTATTATGCTCAACGCAAGCGCAACGGGGAAACTTTGCTAATCTTCTGCGCGGTCACAGAGCGGTCAACCCAACTGTATTACCAAGCCCGCTCACTGAACGAGGTCGGCACTCCGCAGGGTTGCGATAAGGACTTTGAAGCCTCGCTCAAAAACTTCGGGCAAAAGCATGGCTCATTCATCCTGCATGGTGAAGCGATCTATTACGATTGTCAGGGCGATGAGCGGATGAATTACTCAACCTGCCGTGACGTGAATATTGAGAAAGGCAGTAAGGCACTCCCCCTCTTTGTCTTTGAACCCTTCGCCTGCCTGCTCTACAATGGCGAACCCATTGACAGCCAGTTTGAGCGGGTCGAGGTCGGCGCGGAAATGGCAACGGACATGATGCAAGACACCACATCCATTCGCCCAATGGTTGTCTATCGCACCACCGAAGAAAAGAGGGAACTCTGCGCGATGCAAAAACGTGAGAAGCGTGAGGGAGAGGTATTCTTTACTGACTGCGAATACATTGCCGGCAAGTCAAGCAAAGAGCACATCATCCGCATGAAGTACCGCACACCCAAAACGAAATATCTTGTTATTGACCTGTTGCCAGTGAAGGCGGCTGGTTTTGCAATCGGCGGTATCAAGCTGGAAGATATGAAGGGCAAGTATGTCGGCAACATCGGTTGTACCAACTTCACCCGCGCCCAAGGAATTGCGATCAAGAAACGTTTTGAAAAAGATGGTGGATTCTATATCTACGCCACTTCACAAGGTTTCACCCATACGGGTAAACTTCAATTCGGTAACTTTGAGGGCTTCGCGTCTTAGCAATGGCAAAGCGCCGAAATAGTCAGACAAATAATAGGAGCACAAAAATAATGGAAACATTTGACACCCCCGAACAAATCAAGGCTTATCAAGCCATCACGCTCAAACATGCCCTGTTGGTCTACGCAAGAACAGGGATGCAAGTCAACACGGCATATACTCCCAAAAATATGTTGCTTGGTGCAGAGCAAATCACCGGCAAGAAGTTCAAGCGCGGGCAGTATCAGCAAGCCGCCGATGCTCTGGATGAATGGGTCAAGGCTCACCCAAAGGATGCGACACCATGAACAAACTTATCGTGAGTGAGGAAATTGGAAAGGATGATTGGATTACCATAATTCAAGATCACATTGACACGCTGGAAACCGCGCTTGAAACATTGGAGGCGGTCAAAAATCAACTCTCACACCTTTACCATAATGGGCAGATCAGAGCCAACACCCCGGAGCGTGATCGAATTCAGAAACAAATCGTACACGCGGAATATGTCATTGAAAAGGCAAAAGGAAATAATCATGAGTGACACATACGGTATGGAAATTCAAAGACTGATAAACCGCCTCCCGAAAGGGGAAGGCAATTTCGGCAGCTTCGGCAATGAATGGGTCCGAGATCGTGAAGCCGCTGACAAGGGAATGGCTGAACGATTGTCCAACACATTCACCACAAAAAATAACGAATATCCTTTCACGGTCGTTGTCAAATACATCAAGCCAGGTTCGTTCATGTTTGTTGCCATGGAATTCCCGACACTACCTCCCACAAAGAATGGGGAAGCATTGGAAATATTCAAGAAACATGTGGAGGAACGAATCACGGATTGCCTTGTCGCACCCGTCAGCTACAAGCCTGAATTTTTGGTGGGCGAAGTCTGGACTCCCAACCAACAGGTATTCGCCACCTACGATGAAGCCATGACAGCCTGTACAGATGGCATGGATGCGTGGAAGAACGTCCTAGACATCCGCGTCATCGAAAGCGATAAGGAACCGAATTGGGCATACGACTCAGAAGGCAAGGCGATCAACTTGCGGAGGGTAAAGAAATGAGACAAGCCAAACAGAAAAGATTACTGACTCAACTTCTCAACAGGATTACTACTAATGGGCAAATGGACTTGAAGAAAATTCCACTCTTGTCCAAAATAGAACGCGAGACTTTAGTCTTGGCTATCGTCCGTGACCGCCAGCCTGTCGTAAAGGACTTGATCCCCGAAATCGAAGGCGAATATCTTGGCTACAAAAGTTTCAGGGCTTGGATGTTCGCCATGGGATACACAGAGACAACCGAAGGGAGTCGCTACACGTTTGTGCATCTAAGTTCTCACAAAATAAGGTGATGAAATGTCTGACTGCATCCTAGCAAAAGGAAAACCTAGCAAGAAAGGGTATGCTCGTTGTCGTAGAAACGGTGTAGATAGATACGTCCATGTGTGGGCTTGGATAGATTCTCACGCAGGCGAAATACCGGCTAAAGGAATGGAAGTCTGTCATTCCTGTGACGTGAGGAATTGTATTAACCCTGACCACCTATTCCTCGGAACGCACCAAGAAAATGTTGAAGATATGATGAGGAAAGGAAGATCGGCGAAAGGTAGCAAAAGTGGGAGGATAAAGCACCCCGAAGCATATCCAACAGGGGAACAACATCACTTAGCGAAACTTGATTGGAAGAAAGTCACAGAGATACGAAATAAGTACACGTCGGGTCAATCTGGCGTTAGTTCTCTCGGTAGAGAATATGGCGTTTCTAATACAGTCATCCTCGCCGTTGTTTACGGGAGAAGCTGGAAGGGTTAGTATTGACGTTATACAACGGGGTGATATAATTAGACCTGTACCAAAAACTTGCGGAAATAAATATCAAAAAGGAGTCATTCAATGTACGCAGAATATAACATTACGAACAACCGTCTATTCCTCTGGCCTAAAACGCCAGCGGACTCAAAGGGCGTCAAGCTACCCGACGACCTGTATCAACGCACCCGCGATGCTCGTATGCAACACTGGTCACGCGGTTGCTTTACCTGTTTGTGGTCTCCATACGCAGAGGACTTGCTGATCGAACTGGCAGGGAAAATCATGGAAAACGACGAACCCGACGACCTTGAACGCCGCGCAGATCGTTACTCGAAATACGCCACTAATGCCGAGCGTGATGAGGAGGGTGCGGTTGATCGCATCCTCTCAGGCAGGGCACACACTGACAGGCAGTTGAGACAGGCAGAGTCCACGTCCACCAGCGCGGCAGAGAAGGCTCAATACTGGCATCAACGCATTGCCGGCTCAATTAGCAGAGCAGAATACAGGGAACAACCCGGCGTGATTTTCCGCCGCATTCAGGGTCTTGAAAAAGACCTGCGTGCATGGATGCAAATCATCGACGCAAAACCCTCTGCTGTGCGCGATGGAAAAGATTTATGTCTTATTGGTTATGGACGTGCTCGACATTATGCTACTGTGGAGAGCATCGAAGCAACGAAGCCACGTGCTCAACGATGGGTAGATCATTTGAACATGCGCCTTGAGTATGAGCGCGAATATCTCAGGGGGGTCGGCGGTGATCCTGACCAAAAGAAGATCAGGCAAAAGCCTATACGCCGCGCCACGCCTGATGACGGTATCAAAAAGGGCATGATGGTCACTTGGATGGGTGGGTCGAGTTGGCACAAGGACAGGCCGGTTTACACCAGCAAGGTCGTTTCATGTGGCACTGTGAATATCAAGGTGGAACGCCCCATTGATGATCCTCTCTACATGCGATATTACGGATACACCAAAGAGAACATGCCCACATACTTCAAAGAACCTGTTGAGGTCATGCGGAAGGATGCAAAACTCGCGGAGGTTTCCCATGGCAGTTGACCCTCGTGCGGTCGCAGAGAAAAGGCGGGCTATGTTAGCCCGCCTTCAACCTGTTCATGACAAACACTGGCAAAGCGTCGAAGAGTCGTGGGCGAAAGAACGCGCCGGCGGGAATGTGGCTGTCAAGGAAAGACTCGCGGAAAACGTGATTACAGCGCGGCATGGCTTTGACTTGTTCGTCACCCCGAATCACCTGGCAGAACGCATGGTTGAGATTGCCGAGATCAAGCCGGGCATGACCGTCCTCGAACCGGAAGCAGGGACGGGACGAATCGCAAAAGCAATCCGCAATGCCGGCGTCGAACCTGTATGCGTCGAGTACGCATGGGATACCTACGAATTCCTACGCAAGCAGGGCTACAACGTAACTCAAAGCGACTTCCTTGAATGGACAGCACCCCATAAGTTTGACGTAATCCTGATGAACCCGCCTTTCTCGAATTCAGCGGACATCATACATGTGATGTGGGCTTATATGCACTTGGCACGTAAGGGAATTCTTGTGGCGATTATGTCCGAAGGGGCATTCCACGGAGATCGTAAGAAGGTCGCAAACTTCCGAGCATGGGCGGAAATGAAAGGCGCTCATTCGGAACAACTGGACGCGCAAACGTTCAAAGAGTCGGGCACAAATGTCAACGCCCGATTATTCACGCTACGGAGGAAAATATAATGCCTAAAAAAATCGAACAATGGTACACGGTAATTATGGTCACAGAGTTTCAAAGTTCGTCGGGACCGACCCCTCAATTTGTGTCCTTTGCAAAGCTGGTCAACAAGTGGTTCAAGGAATTCTGCAAGAAGAACAACTTCACTGACCTGAAAATTAGCAGAGGTCATTTCTACCTTAACGGATATTTCAAGGTTGGTAATCAATGGTGGAATTTCAGCACCCTTGATGTCCGCTCGAAACTCATGGGAGCAATGTGTATCCGCAAAGCAGAAAGTGACAAGGATTATCAATGGGTCAAGTATGACGAAAATTTTGAACTGAACCTGTTCAAGATTATGGGAGGAAGTTAGCCATGAGCGACGATGCCCCGATGGGTGACTGCGAAGTCTGCGAAGATAACCCCGCTGAATTTATGATGCAGGTCAATCACTTCGACCGCGCCACTCCCCCACCAGTGCGCTACGTGTACATGTGTAATGACTGTGCGTGGGATGCCTTCGAGAAGGGCACGCATGAAGCCGATAGCGGCCGGCCTCGCAAGCCCGCTAATCCCATGAAGTGCGATCAATGCACGTGGTCATGGGTCACGATTGGAAATAGTAAGGCATTCATTCACGAAAAAGGATGCCCAAACGAGGACAAGGATTGGAATCGTGATGAGGGGAAATGGGAGGATGCAGTCGAGGAAGAAGATGATTGGGGTGATAGTCCGACTGATCGGGAAGAACAGGGCATGGAGGATGATCGTAGCATGTTCGCTGACCCCGGAGGTCAATCAGCTCTACGAGCTGGTGATCGGATATTCCCCTGCCCTACATGTGAACGTCCAAACATGTTGACCGCCCAAGATGTCAAACTGCATTACCAATGTGATATATGCGCCAATGGCGAGGATGGATAATCATGGAAACAATTACCTATCGAGATATGAAAGATTTACATTTGGGCGACAGGGTGCAAGTCACCCGCCCGAAAGAAGTGCCCATGGTCGGCACGATCAACCAGAAAACATCACGCGAAGATGGCACTACCTTACGCATACTGGTGGATACCCCACCCCTAAAATCAGGTGTCATCTTTGTGGTGTCAGGTGATGAAGGGTCGATCATTCCCTATCATGAAACCGCTGTTGCAGAAGCCATGCGGAAAGCCATGGAGAAGCAGTCATGAACGAAATAAACGTAACCCCTGAACTGCTTGCGGCTATCGAAAATCTTGCCAACCAACAACACATTCTTGACGTTGCGACTCTCGTGGTTAACCAATTGAATCAGGAAAAAGGGAAGTTTCTACAAACCGACCCTGCCTCCGTTGCGGCTGACCAGAATCTTTTACGGCTTGCCAAACTCGACATACGGGACGAAGCCGAATGGAAGGCGGCAATCGAACTGGATGTCAAGACTACATCTGATTGGGAGGTAGCCCATGTCTATTGGGAAGCTATCGACCTATGGAGAGCTGCCGAAGAAGATTTTTTCAAGGCTGGTATCGAGGTCATGAAGCTGGCTGGCTATGACCAAAAGATGAAACTAAACAGCCTCAACATGGAATTCTTTTATGAGGCGCGGCTGGGGCACATGTTCACCATCTACCCCAAACTCATTGAGACCATGAGGGGGCTGATAACTCCCATGCTTTCGGCGGCTCTGCGATTGAAGATGGCAAAGCACCGATAACATCAAACAAATTTGTACACAGGAGCAAAAAATGAACAGAATAAAAATTGTCATTGACATCACGACCGATAACGCGGCATTTGAGGGTGACGGTCTATCCCCGGAAGTTACGAGTATTGTCGGCGAAGCGGTTCAAAAAATTCGTTCTGAATTAACAGACCTTCGCCACAACCAGAAAACGGATTGGGATGTATTCACTTCTTGACGGCAACGGCAATAAGGTTGGCTCAGTCACGATCAAGAGCACAGGAAAATCGAAGTGACCTTTATCACCGACTGCGTACACTCAACTGCCGAAAAGATCAACGCCCTTGTAGACTCAAGCCGTACCGTCACATGGGAAACTTTTAGACAGCATGTGCCCGTCGAGGAAGTTGAACAGCTATTCCCCTTTTACAGCTATCGCCACAACAAGCACAATGAGGCTGGGGAATTGACCGCACCCATGCACATCAAGGATGATTACACAGTCCGTTTTTGCAAAGGTGTCTATGATGGCAAGCCTGTTTACTTTATTGTTCACAGCGCCATCGAATATATTTTTGGATAACATTAGCCCCGCACGTGTCACACATGTCACACATGTCACACGTGCGGGGAAAGGAAACATCATGATTCTAGGAATTGAAATGCCCGAAGGCGCAAAGATTGAATTCAACAGTGGGAAGCTACTCATCATCTTTGACGAAGATAAAACGAAGCGCGACCTATGGATAGCATCATTAAACCTGTGGCTTACAAAAGGTAATACCGTGAAATCTTTTCACCTTAATGACACTCTCTCATGCAAACGCCTTGAAGTCACCAAACACTACAGATTGAAACTCGAAGGATAACATCATGAAAATGAACATACGTCCGATACTACTGACGGTCAACAGACCGATTACGCCCGATGAAGTTGAAATCTGTCAAAAGATTTTCGACCACCTCCGCCCCCTGCCCCACTTCGATCAACCCAACGCCCAAAACATTGCCATTGCCCTTGGAGAATTTGCGGTTCAGTTTCGGTCCCGCAATGGATCACAAGCCATGTTGGATTACATCGAATGGGCTATCGCCCACGATGAGACTCCGGGCATCCTCCCAACAGTCATGCACGATTTGAATGATCGGTACGATGAGGGAATGTCACCCCGCACAAGCGGGTATCTTGGCGTGAACAAGGAAAAACAACATGAATAAACTCTGGTACAAATTTCTCGAATTCATTCTCAGAGAGAATGAGGAAACATTGCCCGACAGACTCACGGCGATCAAAATTTGGTGGTCAGAAATCGGCACCAAATGGTATGCGACCCTCATGCTCCAAGACCAAGGATACGGCGGCAGTGAGGAGGGTGGCTGGTGGTTTGACACATTCCAGAGAATTGACGATCCCCTGAATAAATCTTTTTGGTTTGAAGCGTCAGCCAATAGATACATTCAAAAAGTCATGATAGGTTATATCGACAGGCTGAATGAGGGTCGGCCCGAGATTACTTCTGTGCTTGGCTATGGGCGTTACACGTGGTATCTTACCAAGGGCGAAGCTCTCCCCATGTATCCTGAACAAAGACCGCATTACGAATAACGTTATACAACATCGTGATACAATCGGCTCTAAAGGAAAATTGATATGACAACAAAGACCAAAACACCCCCGAAATCCCGAAGCCGAACCCTGCGCCGCATCAGTGAAATCGACTTGATTGTCACACGGCTGGCAATGGGATTGACCAACCAGCGCGGAGAGCCGATCAATACAGGTGTCCGCTTCATGACCCTGTTTACCGAGGCGATCTTCCCCAAGCACGTCGAGCCAGGTGACTTCTCAAACGCTACGGTATCCAAACGCCTTGCCGGAATTCTAAAGATTATGTATGCCAATGCGCGGAATACCGAGGGCTGGGATGAGAATGATCTTCATCAAATTTTTGAGGAAAACCCGCGCAAGCCCACCGTCAAGCAAAAGAAAGGCAACGCGCCGAATAGTTCGTAGATGTTGCAGAATACCAGCGTAGCAATGCTACACTGATTCTATGGTGGCACAGTCCACAAGAGAGCAAGGCTCCATCCTTTGCATAGACATAAGGATAAACATCATGCACCCCCCAAAAGATTTAGAACGTGTCGTAAACCAGACTCGCTATTCAGTTGCGAAGTCCACCCTCATTGCAGGGAATGATTATTGGGATGGTCAAAATTGGGAACGAAATGGACGCAACTCATTCCTGTACAAAACGCCCGGCGGGAAATTTTTCACGGTTGATCTGTCACAGTGGCAGGGTGAAGATTACTCCACTTTGGAACCCGTCAGCAAAGATGACGCGATAGAATTTTTCGAGTCGTGCCGAGACGACTGCCAGCGGATAAAGTTTGAAGAAGCATTCCCCGATGTAAAGATCAAAGACGCCTGACCAACAAAAGACCCCGTAGAATTCTACGGGGTCTTTTTGTTTTCGATCAACGCCACAATGTTGCGGGCACTGTGACGTATTATGATTCGATCATCATTGAAATGGGAACACTCCAACAATGATGGGTAGATTTTAACAAAAAACCCTTGCTTGTCAAGCTCCAGAAATTACAGAATAGTAAGAGTTATACAACTTGACCGAATAGACCAGCGGGGATACAATTAAGAAGTAATTTGCGGAAATAAAAAGGAGTCAATTATGGCATTTGCCCCACTGAATTTACCGTATCCGTTCACCCCTCTGATGCAATCGAGGACATTGAAAAAGTTTGACATAGGCTACGCCCGAAACGGTGAGCACATCGTCAACATGAAGCCGCTCCCCGTCTGGTTACATATCGCGCCAAGCGAGGGTATTTGTTGGGAATGTGAGAGTCCGATCCACTGCGGGACGGTCTATGGTAAGTCAAACTCACGTGGAAACTTTTGTAGGGCGTGTATCTATGTCCCAAAATTCGCAGGAGCATATCAAGTCACCTTCTCAATCGGTCGCAGAAGCCGCAAACATCCCAACGGGACGATCACCAAAGACTTTATCTCGTCAGGGAGCAAGGTGGTGGCTTATGTCAGGGAATTGAAAGCAGAAGGAAGGAAGGTCAATGTCATAAAACTTACAAACATCATTAATAAAAAGTGAAGCCCAAACCTTTGTAGAGGTTGGGCGTCAGGGTAGTGATCTGGATGGAGCACTGCCCGAATAATATCATATTCGAGGCTAAAAATGAAAATTGAAGATTTGAACAAGCAAAGTGTGATGAAGTCGAAAGTTTTGGCGAAGGCAACTTTCAAGCGTGATGACCATTTTGATATAATCGCCGTTCATGAGCAATCGACCCAACTTGAATACTACTGGCAGTACGCCGCAAAATCAAAACGAAGTCCAAGAAAGTCCTGGGAATTCGCAAAATATTTTGCGCGTGATCTTAGCCCTCTCTACTGGCAGGATTGGTCATCGTTTATCGCGCACTATGCAGAGTCCCAAAAAGCGACCCTCGTTTATAGCCGTGTTTCCGACCCACGCGGGATGGCCATTCTCTTTGCAAAAAAGGAAACGCAACTCACCCCCTCGATAAACCCGTCAGTCAGCTTCCCGATCATGTTCAAGATGCGGGATACAGCGCGGGGAATATATAAGCAGAAATATCACGAATCATGGTGGGATGCACGTCGCAAAGACGGGACACTTGATAGATACCTTGACTCCACATCCATTCCCGCCGATGAAGTCCACGTGTTTCCCGACGACTGCGAAAAATGTGGCAAGTATCACAGGTTTGCACATTACCCCAGCGGGAAAAACGTATGCGCCGACCTCGAAGAAACCAAGAAGAACCCCGCCCTACAATACAGCCATTTCGAGCATGGCCGCTTTATCCTGCGTTTTATAAGTTCAGACTACCTTTCCCGCACCGCTACAACCGTATCCCCTGCCCCAAAACCGCCCCTTCCTGCAACGGGAGCGGGTATTGGCGTATCAAATGACCTGTCGGCACCAAAAACGCTGAATTTGGGCGCGGGGGAATAGGCTATGGTCTATATTTTGCACTTGAATAAGCCTCTCGGACAATCGCGGCATTACATCGGCTATGCAAAGAATAGCCGGACTCTCGAATCGCGCTTGGACCACCATCAAACAGGGCATGGCGCACGCTTTACACAGGTATGCGTCGAGCGCGGCATAACTTGGCAGGTCGCACAAGTATTTCCAAAAGGTGATAAATCCTTTGAGCGCCGCTTGAAGGATCGGCATGGGGCAAGTCGGTTTTGCCCCATTTGTATATCAGAACGAAAAGGAGCACATCATGACTAAAGCACCACAGTACATCGGCTACGGATTGTTTTCAGATTTTCTCAAGGCACTGAACTTTACCGAACCCGTTCAATGTATTCAATTCACGTATCAAACAACAAACAAGCATGGGTTGACCGTCTGTGATGCCTATATCATCACCAGTCAGACTCAAAGTGTTGACGTGATCTATCATAGGTTTTTGACCGCAGGGTTTCACAAAATGGGCAATACGCTCATGGGTAGCGATCATGCGGATCGTTCAAATAGTGCTTATGACTTGACTCTCAAACTGCTTGAGAAGCACACCATCCGCCCCGCCATGCTCTCCATGCCAAAAACATTGGAGTACACCGATGGTCAACATGATCTGTTGCACTACGATTCTGAAACGGATCTATTTTATCTAAAGGAACTCGTAAAATGAGCCTCAGTTTTGATACCCGTAAATGCAATCCATCCCTGCCGGCTGACCAAAATGAGCAGGTTGTCAGGGACACAATCGTTATGGCGTCCATGTTCCATGGGTTCAGTGAGATTACCGTTGGCAACGCGCCGAAAATCTACGCCCGAATACACCTGCTTGAAATGTCACGTGGCGCATTCATGCACAAAGTCGTAGACTCTAAACTAATAGACCTTTACATCACTCCCGCCGATATTGCCCGCTGGATTGGAATGACAACCAACGTATCCCCCATATCCGACGCAAAGTTTCTCAAAGGGTTTTCAAACGCCCTGCGTGATTTCGAGCGCGCATATCAGAATGAAATGAAGGAAAAAATATAATGATTCCTTATAAACTCCCGAAAAGAATGTTAACCATAGCCGAGACACAGCAAATCCGTGAGGGTTGGAGGTTCGTCAACGACACGGAAGATAAATACCTTAACTGTGTTCTCCGCCAAAGAACAGATTACTGCTATCGCATGTCGCTCTATGATGGGACTAAAGATGGTCAAGAGTTGGATGTGTTCAGCCCCGACATGGCGCTGGTGTATATGCTGATTGACATCGTGAATAACTCCAACAATTCCGAAGAAGATGACGCGATAGTGGATGAATTCATAGGCAAGTTTGTGAGAGGTCGCCATGGCAAAACATAAATTCATCGACAAGCGTTTCAGTGAACAAAGCCAGCGGCTAATTATGGTTGCCTCCGGCATTCTTGCCAAGTACGCAGAGCAGGGACTTGACCTGTCTCTGCGTCAGTTGTATTACCAGTTGATCGCCACGGCATACAAACAACTTCCTGATGAATGGATTGACCCCGAAACAGGGAGTAAGAACAACGAGAAGTCATACAAGAAGATAGGCGACCTGATTAACAATGCACGTCTTGCCGGCTTGCTGGATTGGGATATGCTCACAGATCGCGGGCGTGTTGTGGATCGGGTGGGCACGTGGGATGACCCTGTTGACCGTCTGGAATGGGCGGCAAAGACTCACAGACTTGATAAGTGGGCGGATCAGCCTAACCTCGTTTGGGTGATGATTGAAAAGCAAGCCCTCGAAGGTGTCATGGTTCCAGTTTGCCGCAGTCTGGAAGTCCCGTTCATTGCCAACAAGGATACTCAAGCGCGTCCACCATGTATGAGATCGGGCGCGAACTATATCTTCACCGCAGAAATGACGGTCAGGATATTCACGTGCTATATTTTGGAGATCATGACCCATCCGGGATGGACATGACCAACGATGTAAAATCACGGCTTGAACTTTTCTCACAGGGCGACGTGGAAGTGCATCGGCTGGCTTTGAACTTTGACCAGATTGAACTCTACAACCCTCCCCCAAATCCTGCCAAGCAAACGGACTCGCGTTACCAAGTCTATAAAAAAGGATATGGCGAGGAATGTTGGGAACTGGACGCCCTCACCCCCACCGTCCTGCGTGACCTTGTGCGGGATGCAGTCGCAGAGCTGCGCGATCAGGAAATATGGGACGACTCGCTTGCAGTGCAGGACGATCAAAAAGAAAAACTCATGAACCTGGCTCAACGCGTGAAAACAGGAAAGGTGAAACTGATATGACAGATCAATACCCAATTAGGATTGTCCGTGATGAATCTATTCAGGGCACAGACAGGCAATATCATTGCTATCTATGCAAGGCTAATTTCAAGTCGCCCGGCATCAGAGTACATAATAAAATTTGTAATGCGCGAATTGATGACGGTCAGAGATATATCCTTGCATGGGTTGGCTTGGAAAGCCTTGAGTATAAAAGCGCAGAGAAGATCACTTTCGACGATTGGTGTGACCTGATGAAAATCGACTCCCCTCTCAGAGAAGCCCTGCATCACCTGTGCATGAGCAAGCAAGTACAGAATGACAATGTAGTGCAGTCGGTTCTATTCTGGAAATTGTGTATGCGCGAATTGATGACCCGCTAATTGTAAGTTGCACCCGCTCTTGCTGGTGTCCATATCTTTCACTGTCGCTGGTGCTCCTGCTGGCAGTGAGCCGAAAAGATGTGGACACCCTCAAGGGCGGGTGTTTTTTATTTAAGTATCTCTGTTGTGTAACCGTGTGATAAAATGAACCCGTCACAGATTAGTTTCTACGGGCAGTATTTATCTTCCAAGGCAAAGCGCCGTTTTCCTGTATGCCCCAAAATCTGTGACAAGAATTTGGAAGCAGGAGAACGGCACTTTGTTTTCAGGAGAAGAATGATCGCTGCTAATGACACCCAGGTCAATCACGACACCATACCGTGGCCACAAAATGTTGAATGTCTTATTTTGAACATAAACAATAAACCGCTCACGTATGATGATGATAAAAAAATTCTATACCTCGCCCCGAAAGGGTTTACCGTATTCCCCACAAAGAAAAAGGCGAATACAGCCAGAGATCATCAAATTAGAAAAGATCGGGAAGCCGGCATACAAAACCCCCACCTGCTTTACAAGGTCGTACCCACGTAATCGCCCTTGACAAGATTTAGAAAACGTATAGAATCTCGACACAATCTAATGGACGCGCACCATTCAAAGCGTACTTGATGGCAGTCAGGAAATACACCAAAAGACTCATTTGATGGGTCTTTGTCGAAGCAACCCCCCCAATGGTTCGGTGTAACCAAAAGGATTAGGGACTGCCAAGCAGAGACAAAGACCAACCAAATGGGTTTTTTGTTTAACTGTCATCAGGTTTGCGGACAGTTAGAAAGGCGCAATGCGCCAAGTCGTGTAATTTGCGGATATACCTAACACGAAAGCAGTACAGCAATGAGTAATTCGTCACAGCCGTCATCCAACCGCGCAAGCGGATTAAAAGCGAAAGCCCGCCTCTGCAAGAAGGCGGACTTTCCGTACATAGGTGGTGCTTTATGAATGAGCCAATTTTAAATCGGGGTAGTAATTTAGTCAAGGGGGTGAGGTCATGAAAAAGATGTGGGTAGCCGTAAAACGTCCATTATTTCGAGAGTCAAAACATCGTAAAGCCATGGGTGAATGTATCTGGCTATACGGTTACATGCTCGACATTGCCAATTGGGAAACGGGGACAATCCTTGAGTGGAAAGATACTGCCGCCGCAGAGGACATGGAAATGCAGGTCACTACGGTTCGTGAGCAACGCCGCAAGCTGGCAGAGTTGGGATATATCACTTGTAAGCAAAAGCAATACAGTCAGGAAATCACAATTCATAAGTGGGTCAATCCTCGTAATTATGGGGGTGACGTGCTCAATATCAAACCCTCAGACGATGGTCAGGGTGCAGTTCCAACCGCACCCTCATCTGATGGTCAGGGTGCGGCCCATGGTGAGGTTGAAGCCGCACCCTCGGACGATTCAGGCATTCAGGGTGAGGGTCAGGGTGAGGGTCAGGGTGAGGGTCAGGTTACCAGCCAGAACCGCACCCCTACATCCAGTTCAACTATCAAAGAATCAGAGAATCAACAATCAGGTGTAGTAGTAGTAGTGGGTGGCGCGGACCAAAACCCTCACCCTGCTACTACTAGCTCTTTATCGGTGGATAAAATCAAAAACCCCTTTTTCAAAGAAAACCTGATTACGTGTGCAAAGCTGGCGATCTCTCAGCCACAAGCCGACCTTGTTTCCAACGCCATGCCATTGTCAGGCGTGGCGGTCACGCCCGACTTTATAGCACAGCATGTCGCCGCACGAATTCAGGGTGAATCAATTGGACTTGCGATTGTAAGAATCAAGGCGGGTGAAATTCCGCGTGACCTGCCTCACGGCGTAACGGTCAGCAATGGTGAAATTCACGTGGAATCAGCGAATGAACCTCGGCGCTACTCTTTGGAAGATTGGTTATCGGGGGTGCAAACATGAACCCCACTCCCCTACAACTCGACTGTGCGAAAGTCTCAACGTATCTTACCGATCATGGTGAGACAACAGACTCGCAGATCATCAAAGATTGCAATCTCAGCAAAACCCGATGGGTCGCAATTCTTCATGCCTTGCTTGAAGATAAATCCATTGCATCCATCGGACGTGGCAAGCATCGGAAATACATGCTCTTGCCACGAGCTGAGTAATTTCAAGAGAAATGTAGACGTGCGTATAGGCAATGGGCGAGTTTATAAGACCGGCGGACTCGTGTCACTCCATGCCAATATCACACGAATAAGGAATATGCGGAATGTCGAACTTGCAAAAAAGAATCGGTGCGGCTGGTGAGGATCAAGCGACCAGTGCCCTGTGTGGACTTGGTATCAAACAGGTTCAAAAAATCGCAACACCCATTACCTGCATCCCTGTCAGCCCTGGACTCACAGCGCGAGGAATATTCAAGGTCAAGTATGGCGAGAGAGTGATTGGGGATCGACGCGGAGTCGCGCCAGGTGGTAAGAGCGTTCTCGCAGAAGTAAAAACAACTTACAAAAGAAATTTGCAGTGGTCAGACTTTGAGGATCATCAAATAAAAGACCTTGAAGATCATAACGAACTGGATGGGATTACTTTGGTTGTGAACGTCACCGATCATGGTGTACACGTCCTACGCTGGCCAATAAAAGGTTTTGGACCCGGAAAAGGAATCACACCCCAACAGGCAGAGGCTATGGCGATCAACTCCACGCAGGAATTGTTATCAAGCCGGCTCAAGAAGCCTAAAAAGAAAGTCGACTCATCGCCCATGTTTTCTCTTGGACGATTTTAGTTTATCCATTCGCGCCTGTCCTGTCGGGTCGCTGGGGCAAGCAGGCGCAATGAGACACATTTCAAAGGAGATCAGCGTATAGGGTTTATCTTTACTCAACGGATGAGCAATGATTACCCCAACGATCCTGACGCCAGCAGTAATTCCAATACCAGCGATTCAATAATAAAACTCCCTTCAATTTCTTGAAGGGAGTTTTATTTACCTCAGTCCATTACTGATGACCTATGTCGGGCAATGGAGATTATTCGGGCATGATCGCCGTGGGAATATTACCACAAATCTCCGTTTTCATTGACATGGAATCGGGCGGGTGGTATAAGAACGACACAACTTAATAAAATGCTTCCGGTGGCTAAGACCGGAAGCCCCCAAATCATACCAAAAAATTCCATCTTAGCAAAGGTGGATTTTTTATTTTAATTCTTGGAGGCTAAGACCATGAAAAAATGTTTCCCTATTAATCGTTTCAAATCGTTGTCTTGGTGCATGGTCACCGACAACAAACGCCCCACCTTGCGCCCGGTGATTGCCGGCTTCCGCAACCTTATAAAATTGAAAACCAGAGCCGTCCCAATTGTCCTCTCCGTTGTCATCAAAACAAAGTAACCAAAAGTAACCAAAAAGTAACAAAAACTAACTTAATTGTTCGATAGGAGAATCACAAATGAATAATCAAGCACCCCCCCATAAGATTACTGACGTAGCCAGTGCAATCGAAGATGAATTGTCCACGTTTGCGATCAGCCTTATCAAGCGCAAGCCTCAAGCAGAAAGAGACCCCAGCCGAATCAACCTGGCTGTGGTCGGCGGCGCGGCTTTCTTGATGCTCACACTTTTGGATCTGATTTCTGCGGTGGTTGTGGGAAGTATGACCAACATCCTTTATGGACTGCTTGTGTTCGTGATTGGAGTCGGCGCACTTGCCATCGACGAAGCTGGATATTTTTGGGCGTACTCAAGTAAGTGGCAAAAAATCACATCCGGCTTTGATGCCTTTGTCGGGATAACTTCCACCCTGCTTGTTGGCATGATTGCCGCCGGCTTGTATGCGGTCAAGAAATTTGGAATCGCAGATACAAGCGGCTGGCAGTCCTATATCGAGATTGGCACAATGGTTTCCCTTGTGTTGATCGGCACGACACATGCCTTCCTGTGGATTATATGGGTGCTCATCGACGAAGGTGTCAAGATGATGCAGACCTACAATCAGGGCAAGGCGCAAAACAAGACTCACCGCCAAACCATTTCTCTTGCTGAATCCAACATGGCTGACTCTATCGCAATGGCTAATAAATTGCTCGGTCATGTCAAGAACAACAAGGGTGGTCTCTTGCGCGAGGAACTTAAAAATCTCGCCGGCTATGACATGCTCGAAGGCGTTTCCACTGCCAAGAGTAACGGTAACGGCAACCACCCTTAATCGCGGGGTCGGCAAGCCTAACCGACACCGCGCAAGACACTGGCAACCAGACTCCGAACTTCGGCGAACTTCGGCGAACTTCGGAAGATTTTGCTGTCTCGGACAACAGCCGGACAACACCCCCTCAAGTGTTGTCCGATGGCTCTGTGAGAGTTGAAGTTACGACAACAGTGGAGGATGACCCCTATGACATTCAAATCCAAGGCTCAGATCGAACCTACCCTGCCATTATCTTTAGACGCCGGCACAGAAAATCAGGGGCTACAATCCAAACCATCAGCAAGTTTGGACAACACTCTGACCTCTACGCAGACTTTGAATCAGAAATCAATGCCTATGTTGTCAAGCGAGAAAAGCGTCTTGCCAATCAGCGAGAAAAGCTACCAACACGCAGTATTAGCGAAGGTACTGTTGTCGAAGTTGGAGAAAGCTGGCTTGATAAGACGTTTCAAAGTGTTGTCAGAGAAAGGGGTGTGGATGGAAACGCAACTGGTATTTGACAACAGCTTTTGGGATGAATCCCTCGAATTGAAGGTGTTTTCCGACTTGACAACAGTTAATGAGACTGTTGTCGAACCCATGACAACAGTAGTGGAGTGAACCATGCAATACGTTTACCTAATCAAATCTGAAACCCTGTATAAAATTGGGATTGCAAATGATCCCGAAGGTCGGCTTGCCCAACTTCAAACAGGTAACCCGCACGTTCTCGAACTGTTGTCATGCTACGGTTTCAATAACGCAAGTGTTGTCGAGAAGTCTCTGCATCAGGCATTCTCTGGCGCAAACTTTAGAGGGGAGTGGTTTACGCTTGACAACACTCTCATTCAACAGTTTCAATCTTTGTGCATTGGGCTTGGCGGACAACAGTACCAGATCACGGACAACAGCGTGTCAGATGAAGAAGTTGAGGAAGCCGAAGAAATTCAAGTGTCAACCGAAGGCGCAAAGTTTGATTATGCCGCCATGTTCGCAGATGGTTGGGGAATGTTTGCGGGTAATAATAAAAAAGGTGATTGGTGTTGGAGAAAAAGAAAGGCAAACGTCCCATCTGAATACATTTATGGTGGACTTATAAAAAACCTCCCATATCCCATAGAAGAAATGCGAAAGGTTTACGGTGCAAAATGACAACTAAAATCTCAATCCTCATCCTGATACTGGCGTCCCTCGCCTGTACTTCACAAGCCAACATAGCAACACCCATGCCGGCTCACAAGGTCAAGGCGATTCACACAGGCAAAGCACCGCCCATATCAACGCCCGCGACCCAAGCCATTGTTAGTGCTTCGCGCTCAGTCAATATCAGGCTGGATGCCACTGAACACAGCAGGGATATTGGCGATCTGTACCACGCACAGATTGTCTACGTCACAAAATGTTATTCAGGCTGGGCATGGATACGACAGGGCGTGGATTATCCGTCAGGATGGGTCAAGGCTGATTATTTGAATGGAGGTATTTGTAAGTAAGTCACCAGAGTCCGAACATTTCGGACTCTGGTGCTATAATAGTTATACAACCAACTTGCGGAGATGAAACATGGAATTCAAAAAAAGCAAAAGAACTCACAGACGAATTTATGGATGAGCTGCGCCCAATTTGTTCGCGGCTTGAAGTGGTCGGCTCAATGAAACGCGCCGATCATGATGCGCTTACCAATGGCGTTCATGATATTGAATTCATCCTGATACAACAGTCTGGCATTCCACGTGCGGAGTTTGGAAAGCCAAAAAACATCTATCTAACAAAACTCGACAAGCTGTTGGCAGACTTGGAATATCGCGGACGTGTCAGGCAAGCCGCTGATAAAAAAGATGGACAGCGATACAAGAAACGTGCCATAATCGGCACAGGCGAACTCAATGAATTTTGCGTGGAGTTTTTTATAGCACAGGCTGAGAATTGGGCATTGCTCAATGCGATTCGCACAGGCGACGAATTATTTGCCCATCGTTTTGTCACCAATCGAAATAAGCATTTCTTCTCAGATAAACATCAACGGGACTTTCCTGGACTCTTGCCTAATGATCTTACCTATGTTCGAGGAGTCAATCGTGATAATGGAATATCAGTTATCGAGAGGCTAGGGGAAGTTTTGGATTTGAAAACAGAAGGTGACGCAATCAACCTGATTGGTGCAGGGCGGATACCCCCGAATGAACGGGCAGAGTTTGCTCTTAGGTGAGATGCAGAGACTTTGGAGAAACTTTCTGCCGCTCGACGCGCTTGGTGGGCGAATATTTCGCCGGAAGAAAAGGAAAAAAGGATAGCCAAATCCGTAAATGCAAAAAAGGCAAAGAAAAATGCCTCTCAGGTGAAGTCGTAGGAATGATGAAAAAGAAGGCCAGAATTCGTGTTATCGAAAATAACAAGCCACCAGTACCCCTTTCTCCGCTGGACGTGGAATTGGTCGCAAAAGCCCAAAAACGCGTAAATCGGCTATATCGACATATCCGAAAAATCGGGTGTCCTGACCCCAAAACGGGCAAGATTGTACGTGGCTGGCGGGCGGTGCAATACACTCAAGAGCTATCCAACGTCCGCATTGCATGGGCATTCGTGTTTGAAAATGAAATCCCCTCCGATCCTGAGACCCGCGTGAAATTATTCATGCCGCGTGTCCTGCCTTCGGAAAGGAAGCACAACCAAAAGCGAATCATCCCGATCATCGGCGTGGGGGAGGGTTGGGAGAAAGTTTTCTTCAAGAAGCTAATCAACAAGTGGAGAAAGAAGTGAGCTTGAAAAACAATAATCAGGCCGTACAATAGTGAATGGCTTTCGGTCTATATATTCTGGTGGACGGTGAACCCGTCGAAGCAATAGACGTTCTGACGTGGGGGCGTTGGATGTCGGATGAGGAAAATGTGCGCGTGGCGCTATTTATATCCGAGCGCGTGATGGTGTCCACTGTTTTCCTTGGTCTTGATACATCCCTCAGTTTTCTTTTACCCAACACGTTGCCAGTTCTATTTGAGACCATGGTCTTTTGTGAGGGAGAGGAATACGACCGTTACCAGCGACGCTATCAAACTCTCGAAGAAGCAATGATCGGTCATGAACAGGTATGCGCGATGGTCGGCGTGAACGAACCAGAAAATAATAATCCTGACGACAATCCATTGAAAAAGACAGATTAAGTGCTATTATGTATCAAGCGGCTGTTAGACAACGAAGCCGAACAATCATATTTGCATGGAGGATAATTCGATGACTGATTATGAAAGTGAATGGACTGATGTAGTACCAAAACTTCGCGGAGTGGAAGGACTTACGGGAGACAGGTTTCAAGTTGTCTTGCGCCCCAACAGAAAAATTATGTATATAAGCGAGAAGATTACAGCGGGCTTGGCTGTCCCTGTATACATCGGACTTAAGATAAAGAAAGGCACTTCGCTAGTTGGCTTATTCATTGCAACAAAATCCACTGGATACAAAGTCAAGTATGAAGCAAGTAAGAATAAAAGTAAAGTCGGCTCGTTGACAATCAAATCATTTGCCGACGCTCATCCCGAATGGCTGGCAGGCTCATTCGAGTGTATCCGTCAGACAATCAAGAAAGATGGGGGCGGGGACTCTATTCAAATGTTCGTGTTCGACATGATTCCACCCAAATCACAGCAAAAACCCAAAGAAGATATTATTGTGAATACCTCTGTAAGAAGCATGGCAGAGGAAATGGCATAACTTGAAGTCTAGTAACAATCTTCTCATTCAAGCATTGCGCGACCAGATCAAACCAATTGCGTTTGATGCGAACTGCTTTGACCTTGGAATAGCAGACCATCCTCATGCGCGTAATTGCTCAAAGAAGCTGAATGCAGAGATTGTTAGACTTGGTGGAATTCCAAAATCTCCCTCATTCCAAAAGAACCAACCAACACCCGCGCAGGGAGTGGGGGGAGCAGTTGGATTTATTCACTCAGGAAAAATAATATGCCAATCAAACCACAGGCAAAGATTGAAAGATCATCCACACCTAGATCGGGCTACGCAAATTTGATCGAACCCGTCATTGAAATTCTCGCATGGTGTCCTGACATGTACGCGAAGTTACCGCCCGAACAGGTACACTTCCTGATTCATTTCCCCGCGTCATGGGGTGATGAAATCCCGCCGCTGGCTCTGCGTTTCAAGTCCCCCGATACCTTTGGATTTTTCATCGAAGAAAACATAAAATACAGGCGCGAAGTGTGGGCGGCTAGTCAGCGAGTGGTAGGGGATAAGTTGTCTTTTGATGCTGAGAGCGTTGACATCCTGCTTAGTCAAGTCCTTGACATGATAGAGACTTCAAACGGTAAGGGAAGCGATGGGTTTATATTGTTGGGTGACATACTCAAGTCCTTGGAACTTTTGAGAAAGGTATTTCCTGAAAGCGGAAAGGCTGAAAGTGAACCATGATGACAGACAACAAGCAAGGCTATCACCGCATTCCCGGAAGCGACCAACCCTACACTATAAAATTCAAAAATTTCATAGTGGCAATTGCCGGCGCAAAAAAGAATGGCGCTTCAATAGTGGTAACAGATTTATGGGTAATTGGTGATACCGAAGCGGAGCGTGAGGAAAGTCGAAGGCGATTGAAAGAGGCGGGGGTTGAGTTGTTTATCGTAAATCAAATCACAGGTAAACCATGATCCGCGAAGCCTTTGACCTTATCAGTAAGATTGAAGAAGCAGTCGGCAATGATTGTTTTGTGACCCTCGGCAAATATGCCGATCAATCGCCCCGCCTTCGGATATGGTTGGCTGGAATTTGAGCCGGTAGGGGAACGACTCTTTACTTTTTCCTCATTGTTGAATATAATTAGTGTTATGGAAACCATAAAGAAATACGCAGAAACCTACCTCGCAGTCGTGAAAATTGGCAAGAGTGCCAATACCTATACGGCCTATTCTCAAGCCCTGAAACGGTTTATTGAGGTCGCCGGAAACGTCCCTCTTAGCGTAGAGGCATACATAAAATTCTTGAAGGCAACCAAAAACAACAACCCCTCCACAAAAGAACTTCATTCGGTCGCCATTATGCGGATGATTAAATATCACGCCGCAGACGATCAAACAATTAACGTCACGGCCTTTGAGCGGGCGAAAGAAAACTATATCAAGAAGCGCGGGGTGCGCCTTCCAATCTTTGAGAGTGCGCTACTTGAAAAGATTATAAAATATTGCGAGTCTACGCATGGGGATATTATTCAACTTAGGGACAGGGCTTTTATTCTTTTTCTTGCTGACAGTGGATCACGTATCTCGGAGGCTTGCAGTCTCAGGCGTGGAGACATTGACTGGCAGGAGTACCGCGCCATCATTGTTGGCAAAGGAGACAAGCAGGCCGTTATTCGATTTTCAAACAGGGCTATGGATGCAATAAAAGAATACCTCTCTGCTAGGAAGGAGTTGGACGGCGCGACAATGAAGCCCCTATCTTCCCTGCCCCTCTTTGCCCGCCACGATAAAGGCGCGGGGAAAAAGATAAAACAAATCACCACCGCAGGCATGTGGTACGCGATTAAGAACACGGCCGAATTGGCTGGTGTTGAGTCTGAAAAAATCAGGCCGCACGATTTTAGACATTACTTCGTTACTGCGATCTGGCTTGAATCAGGAGACATAAAACTTGCTCAAGAACTGGCGCGTCACGAGGATATAAGCACAACCAGCCGCTACACCCATATCGGCGGGAAGATTGAAAAACAGTATGACGATATTTTCAACAAGAGGAAAAAATGATTAAACACAAATCACTCCACAGAACCACAATGGCGCAACTAGATGACCTTCCAAATGCAGGGATATATATTATCGCCTATATGGGAAAGGTTATCTATGTCGGCAAGGCTACTGATAGTGTGATGGATAGAATTAGAACCCATTTATTAAAAGCCATAGATGAACCATTCGGGTATTGGTTGGAAAATATGCGCTTTGACTGGCCCAATGTTCGGGTTGATGTCCTCGAAGCGCCCGACAATATTGATATACAATATTGGTCAAGAGAAGTTGAAGGGTCACTAGTTCGCAGACTTAATCCCTTATTCAATCAACAACTAACTTAACCGCCCCACTTTGATACAATGATCCTGCCAAGCCGTTGAACGCGACACGGCGCGGTATAAGATACACGGCGCACTTCGATGGTAAGCGAAGTGCGCTCTCACTTAGGAGTCAACAATGGCTGAATATAACGCCATGACATCGAACCCGCCCTACACATTGGGCGACGTGCTCAAAGGCAAAAAAACATCTTATCCTCATCTGGATTTAGTCGGGGATGTTGGATGCGTTCTCGATATAGTCTCAGGGAAGCCATTCGCAGAATACGTTGTTGTAAGAGTGTACCCCGACAGGGAAACAAACGAGGTCTTGACCGTAGACATGCAACTTGTGGAAATACTCGATCCAGCCAAGATGCTTCCAAACCCAAATGCGAAATGTGTAATTCATGGAGGTGGTTTTCCATGCCATGAATGTTCTGAACTTAGAAGGCTAAACTATTAGGAGTAATCCATGTCTGACAGAACTGGTCAATACCTGCTAATCAACAAACACCTGCTTTATAAAAAAGGCAAAAAGAAATCCCGACATTTTTTCACTGCGGAGGAAATCGAAGATCAAAAAGTCCTGGCTAAAAAATATGCAGAAAATAATGGGATGATTATTTGATTGTGATGGTCATGGATGAAGAAACATACGTCCCCTCCCCCACAGACAAGGCGAGTCCCCAAGACTCGGCGGTGTCTTAGGGACTCTATTCAATGGGGTTTTATAAAAATGGTGCTACCGGGATGAGGGGGGCACCTCGGTAGACGCCTCAATTAGAATACAACATTCCAAAGCAAATGTCAACTAGATAATCCCTAAAATCCTCAAGATGAGCAGGACAATCACAATGGCGATCAACAAGTGTATGCCATTGCCGATGCGCGGGACGCCAAGGCTCCCGCCGAAAGCTCCCAAAAGCCACAAGATCAACAGGATTACGATGATGGTGTATAACATTATTTTGCCACCGTGATCGGCGCGGGAGCTGCCGGCGTGCTGTTGCGTGTTCCAAGGTAGGTCAGTTGTTGGGCGCTGATGATTATGAATATTGACTTAATCAAAACAAAAAACCCGTCATTGTTGCAGGTCAGCGCGATATTGAATTGCGCGAGGAAGGGTGTACAGGACAATCCAAATATCGCCGCACCTACAACGGCGTCGAGACCAAAAGCCCATAGTCCCTTATTGGTTCGCTTGTCATACCATTCTGAAATCTTTGGTGCATTCTTATAGACGAATTGCAGGATGATACCTACGATTCCAAGTATGACTGTCACCATTTCAGCGGGGGTAATGTTCAACATAATTTATTCTCCTTTTACAACGGATGTGAAATCATCCGTGGTTCACAATATAGTTTCACGAGATTCGTAAACTTCTCAGCACAAAACATTGTAGTGCCGATCATGCGCTTTTTCCAGTCCCGCACCAGCTCGTCGCTGGTACACGCCTGCACCAGCAACCCATAAGGGTCGGGGGTATTCAGGATGTCCAAGGGATACATCAATAAGTGCTTATAACTTTCCCAGGACTTTACACGTTTGAATGTGGCTTCATCCCCGCCATTACGCGGTGCTTCACACTCTGCCATCATGACTGTTGGCTTGCCAAGTGCCGCGCATTTCCACGCATAGGTCTGATGCGATACCACCACGTCCGCTTCTTCGATGCCGGCATTTTGGTTCGTGTTGGTTTCACCTGGCATGAGCTGGACCCGTTTGTCATTCCACATCCCATTCATTTCAAGGGAATGGATGTGCCTGACTGTCAGCTCTATCTTTTTGTCGTTCAACATGTCCAAAAGGACTTGATAGGTTCGTGCATTTATATCCTTATCCAAAGCAGATAACCAACCGTTGCGATTCGGGTGAATGGGTGCAAAAAGTACCCTGCGCGGTTCCGGGGCGGGCTGGAATGGACGGATCTCGCTATATGCCCATCCTACTGCGTGCAGTGGCTTTTTATAGCCATAGGCGCGGATGACTTCGATGTGCCCTTCGGCAAAGACAAATGATGCGGATGTGTACTGCGATGAAGTGAATAAACCATCCCATCCAATGAACGGTCTTGCCGCATGGGGATAGCAAAACAGCTTCGAGTGTCCATTCTTGATTTGATCAGAAACCAAACCCACACGACCTGGCGTATCTATGTCCATGAGCAACACCTGGGCATTTCGCATTTCTGTTTTTCTATACCCTGCGTCAAAAAGCGCGCCCACAAACATGTCAGCCTTGCCCTGATGGTTCCAAGCAAAATAAGTTTTCACTTTAGGCTCACAAACCCATTACCCGCATGATGATCCCGGCAATGCTCAAAATCAATCCGCAGATGCCGAGTATTTGCGCCAGTGTCACGGCGGACTGTGAGGCTTTGCCTGACAGTTGATCCTTGAACGAGGTAAGTGACTTTACTTCCTTATCAATATCTCCGACTTTCGTTATAAGCGCAACTTCCTCGCCCGCATGTCCGTCATGCGAATCCTTGAACGTGGTCAGCATCCGCACGTCCTTTTCCAAACTTAGAATCGCGTTCGGCACGCCTGCCCGTTCCTCTCGAAAGACAGAAAACGTTTTCAGCTCCTTGTCCACACGTTCCTTGAATGACAGATATTCCGCCACGGTCATAAACCGCGCATCCTTGTCACCCATGGCGGCACGCCATTCATTCGCATTATCGCGCCAGTGTTTGTTAGTTTCCTCCGCCATCAGTACCGCCTCTTTCGCGGACGCAAGCGCGGCGCTTAATGCCTTGTCGCGCTCTGCAAGGATGCGTTCAAAATATTCCTTGAGAGAAACTGTTTCCGGCTCTGCTACCTGTTTATTT